>Ga0209471_1001220_pt1 | contig 15566 bp, 17 predicted proteins | sample GraSoiAngelo_128_FD_185885 | JGI IMG/M metagenome (GOLD analysis project Ga0209471, IMG submission 185885) | Grasslands soil microbial communities from the Angelo Coastal Reserve, California, USA - 14_0927_12_20cm (SPAdes) (version 2) | ecosystem: Environmental > Terrestrial > Soil > Grasslands ...
GGCATCGCGGCTTTCGGGCTCGCGCGCATTGACCTCGGGCGGATGGCTGCCGCGGCAGGCGCCTGGGGTTCGGTGGTCGCGCTCTTCGCGGTCTGGCTGCCCGTGCGCTCGTCGCTCGAGCTGACGCTCGGCCAGCTTGGATTCGGCTCCGCGTTCGACCTGCGGATCGACGGCGTCACCTTTGCCTTCGGCCTGATTGTCGCCGCGCCCGCCGCGGTTCTTCTCACGCTTCAGCCACGCGCATGGCCCGAGGCAGCGTTGTCCATGCTCGCGTTGACTGCGGCGATGGCCTCACTCGAGGCGGGTGGTGTGGTCCTGACGGCCATCGCGGGTGGCACCGCGGCCACGCTGGCCATCATCTTGCTCGACACGGAGGAGCCCCGCGCCACGCGGCCGAGCTGGGCACTCCTGCTTTCCGGTTGGCTCGGCCTCACGTGGGTGGGCGTGATCCTGCAGATAGGCGGCGGGACCGCCGTCTACACGGCTGTGCCCGTGGGGGCGGTCACGGGGCCTGTTTTCGTGGTCCTCGCGGTGTCGGCCGTGATCGCCACGTCTCTATTCCCCTGGCGCACGTGGCTCTCGCGGTTGTGGGCGCGTACCTCGCTCCGGGCGGCGGCCATCACCATCGCGACCCTTTATCCTCTCGGTTTCTACCTGCTCGTTCGCGCGTACGAGCTCGGCGATGGACGCTACCCGCATCCGCTGTTCAACGTCGTCCTCGCTTCGATCGGCATCGCAGCTGCATTTGGGGCCGCCGCGCGCGCGCAAGCAGCGATCACTCGTCGAGAGTTTTTTGGCGAGGTCATCCCCGGCTTCGGCGGATTCGCGCTCATCGCGATCGCGCTCGGCACTCCGCTGGGCCTGGTCGCCGGACTCATCATGCTGGCCACGGCTTCCGCGATGGTCGCGTGCATGGCGTTGTTGCCCGACCGCGCAGGACTCGCGCCGCTCGTGACCATCGCGGCCGCGGTCGGGCTGCCGCCCGGACTAGCGTTCGGGGCCCGCGTCATCGGCATCGAGGCGACATTCGAGGCCGGCGACTTCCTCGGCCTGATCGGCGTGGCCGGCGCCGCGGCGTGGGTGACCTGGATGGTGGCCGGAGCGCGAGCCATCGGCCTGCCAGGAGGTCGCGGCCGTCCCACCGCGGAGACGTTTGCCGCTGTGTCCATGCTGATCGCCGCGCTGACGCTGGTCGCCGGTCCCGCCCTCGCCGCGACCCAGTTCGGTCTCGCGAATCCAGTGGCCGCCGAGGTGATGCCGTCCTCGGCCGGATCGTTGGCCGGAGGACTGATCTCGGTGGTCACGGTCTCCAGCGTCATGCCGGTGGTCACGCTGTTCGTGCCGCTGTTGCTGATCGGCGTCGCGATTTACTCACTGACTGACATGGCGGCGATTCGGACCCAAGCGCGGACCGCGCTCTTCAAGGTCCCGGCCGCCGCCGCCCTGGAGCGGGCACGTGCCGTGATCCGCGCGGCGAGAGTGCCCGAGCAGTACCGCTCGATCCTGGACCTGAAGGAGCTGGAAGCCGCCGCCGCCCGAAGCAATCCCATCCTGTGGCTCGCCGCGCTGGTCGCCCTCGGTTTCGCCGTGACGCGTTAGGTGTTCGAAGCGGGGGCGGCGTTGGTCGCCTGGCTGGGCATGTCACTCATCGTCCTCGCCGACGGTCGACGAAGCCTCGCCCTTGGAGCGGCGCTCGCCACAACGGGTGTCGCGCTCGTCGTTTTCCAGGGTGCGGGCTTGATTGACGCCGGCGCGCTCGCCCTGGGCGGTGCCGTCATGGTGGTGCGCAGGCTCACCGACGGTCCGGTCGGTTGGCAGCTCATGCCGCCGGGTTCGACGCCTCGACTCGTGCTCTGCATCGCGGCCGGCCTGCTCGCGCTCTGGATCGCGTTTTCGGTGACGACCGGAGCGGGGGCGGCGCTGCGGTTTGCGGTGATGACAGTGGTGGGCCTGGGCGGCGCGAGGGTTCTTTCCAGTGACGAGCGCTCCGTCCTTCTGACCTCTGTGGGACTGCTTGCGCTCGCAATCGCTGCCATGGCCGGCATTGGCGATGCGTCGCAGGGCGCGTGGCCGTATGTCGCTGCGGCGCTGGTCGCCGCGGGCGCCGGATGGCTTCCGGTGAGGGCGCCGAATGCTGCCTGAATCGGCCGAGCTCGTCTTCTTCGCCGCGTTCGCCCTTGCGTTCGCATTTGTCTTTGCGCCTGCGGCCGCACCACGGCGCTCACTTCTGTGGCGGGGTGGTGCGGGGCTCGCGGGCACCATCGCGATCGTCGCGGTCCCGACCTTCGAGCTCGTGCTGCTGACCCTGCTGACACTTGGCGTGCTGAACGCCGCGGCGGACGGCAAGCAGCCGTTTGCCCTTCGTCTCAGGGCGCCTGTCCTCGCGGTGGCGGTATTCGCGCTGGGGCTGGTCCTGGCGCGGGCCGCGGGACCTGAGGTGCTCGACCGCTTTGCCGCCGTGGGACTCGTCGCCGGCCTCGCCGCGGGAATCGGCCTGCTGCCCTACCTCCATCCGTTCGACCCTGACGATGCGGTCACCGGATCGCCCATCGCGTGGATGGCATTCATCGGCCCGGCCCTGGCGGTGGTGGTGGCCGGCACGCGGGGCCTCGTCCCCGCGGAGGCCGGTGGCGTGTTTGGGGCGATGCTCATCGGCGTCGGCCTGCTCAACGTGGCGTGGGGAGGTGTCGCCGCGTGGCTGACCGAGAGCACCGTCGCCGCCTGGCGCTACTCGTTCATCGCCGACTGGGGCCTTGCGTTGTGCGGCTTCGGCCTCTTGGTCGTCGATGGGCGCCGCGCCGCCCTGCTCGTCCTGTTCAGCATCGTTCTCTGCCGCCTACCCCTCTACCTGGCGTCCCCGCAGTCGCAGCGCGCCAGGACCGTGACGGAGCGACCGGTCAACCTCGTCGTCGCGGCCGCGCTGGCGGGGTCGGCGCCCTTTGCCGGGTTCGCCGCCCGCGTGCTGCTCCTCCGCGGCGCGACCCAGCTGTTCTGGCCGCTGGGCCTCGTGCTTGCGCTGGGGATGCTGCTGTGGCTGCCCGGATCGTTGAGGCTTGGTCGCAGCCTTGGTGTGCCGCGCGGCCGCCAGGCGCTTGGCGTGGCGCTGGTCCTGGCGCTCAACGTCGCGGTCGGGCTTTACCCCCTGCCGCTCCTCGAGGCCGCCAGGCTGTGATCCAGATCCTGGCCGGTATCGCGACCCATTCCGTGGCGCTTCTCCTTTATCCGGGCCTGGCGGCGATGATCGCGTTCGGGATCCTGGTCGAGCTCGCCTGGATGCGGCTGAGCAGGCGCGAGTCAGAGTGGCCTGAGCTTCCCAGGCGCCGCCCAAGTCCGGTGCTGGGCACGATCGCCCTGTGCGCGCTCCTGGCGTCGGTCCAGCTCGCCGCACCGTTCAACCCCGTCCCCGGCGAGGAGCGCAGCGTCGTGCTCGCCTCGGTCGGGCTCGCCTTCACCGTGTGGGCCGAGCTCGCCCTCACCGTGGAGTTCGTGGCCGAACCCGGCCTTCTGCTGGTGATCCAGCTCTGCTGGCTCCTCGCCGTCCTCGGGCCGGCCGTCCAACCCGAAAGCCTGCGCCCGCAGGTGCTCGGCAACGTCTTGGTGCCGGGCTTCCTCCCCGTCAAAGTCGCGTGCGCCTTCCTTTACCTCTTGTGTCTTCCCGCGCTCTTGCGACTGTGGCCGCTGGCGCCACCGACTGAACGGCGGGGAAGGCAAAGGTTGGACGGGCGCCGCATCCTCACATGGTTTCCATACTGCGGGCTGTTCACCACGCTTTTCGTTCCGCCTTCGGCGGACGATGCTGCAGGAGCCGTTCGCTTTTTCGCTCTGACGTTCCTCGTTGCGGCCGTTGTGATCGTGGCCGGCATCGTCGTGCAGAGGCGCGGTGCGGCCGTCGTGCGCGGCACCTACACGAGGGCGGTGACGCCATTTGCGGCGCTCGTACTGGCGATCGTCGTGGTGACCTCGATCTTGATGCGCTAGTCAACTCGGATCGTATTTCGGGTCCCCGGATGTATGATCCGCGAGACCCGACCGAAAATTTGATCAACGTTTTCTCTACGTCTTGAACCTGTTGACGTCCGTGTTGGGGATCTGGTCGGCCGATGTCGGCATCGACCTCGGAACCGCCAACACGCTGGTCCACGTCCGCGGGCGTGGCATCGTCGTCAACGAACCGTCGGTGGTCGCCGTCAGCAAGCGCACCGGGCACGTGCTCGCGGTCGGCACTGAGGCTCGGCGGATGCTGGGACGAACGCCCGCCGACATCGTGGCCATGCGTCCCCTCCGCAGCGGCGTGATCGCCGACTTCGAGCACACCGAGCAGATGATTCGCCACTTCATCGCGCGCGCTCACAACCGCGCGTGGCACGTGACTCATCCCCGGGTAGTGCTTGGCGTGCCATCGGGCGTGACGGAGGTCGAAAAGCGCGCGGTGATCGACGCCGCGACGATGGCCGGTGCCCGCGAGGCGCATCTCATGGAAGAGCCGATGGCGGCCGCGATCGGCGCGGGGCTGCCGATCCAGGCCGCCGGCGGCTCCATGATCGTCGACATTGGCGGTGGCACGACGGAGGTCGCCGTGATCTCGCTCGGCGGTGTGGTCGCGGCGACCTGCGTGCGCGTCGGGGGCGATGAGATGGACGACGCGATCGTTCAGTACGTCCGGCGAACCATGGGCCTGCTCATCGGCGAGCGGACCGCGGAGGACATCAAGATCGCGATGGGCTCGGCGTTCCCGACGCCCGATGAGCGCTCGTTCCTGGTCCGCGGGCGCGACCTGATCACGGGGCTCCCCAAGACCGTCGAAATGACGAACGCGCACGTGCGCGAAGCGCTGTCGGGCGTCCTGATCGACATCGTGCGCGCGGTGAAGTCCACGCTGGATGCGACGCCTCCAGAGCTGGTCGAGGACATCATGGAGCGCGGGATCGTGGTGTGCGGAGGCGGCGCGCTGCTTGCCGGCCTCGACCAGCTTTTCGCGCACGAGACGCTCATGCCCGTGCGCATCGCCGACGATCCGCTGACGTGCGTGGTGCGCGGGACCGGCATCGTCCTGGAAGAGATCGAGACCATGGATCGGGTCCTGCTGCGGACTCGCCGCGCCAGGGCCCTCCGTTACTGAGCTGTCGTGTACGGAGCGAGGGCCCAGTCGCGCTCGACGGGACTCTTCCTCTTTCTGTGCGCCGCGATGTTGCTGCTCGCGATGGCGAGCCAGCAGCCATGGGCGGCCGGCGCCAGGGGTGCGGCCAAAAGCGCGCTGGCACCGGTGGAAGGCGCGATGACATCGCTTGCCGCGCAGGTCGATCGCCTGACGTCGGTCTTCGGAGACGTCTCGAGCCTTCGCGCCGAGAACCAACGGCTGCGCGCCGCCGACGAGCAGCTGCGCCGGCAGATCGTGGAGCTCAACGCGGCGGCCAAGGAAAACGCGTCGCTCCGGCAGGCGCTCAACTTCCAGAAGGCCTCGGGACACCGCCTGGTGGCCGCGCAGATCATCGGTCGCGGCCCCGACAGCTTCAGCCGCACGATGCAGATCGATCGGGGTACCGCGGACGGCGTCCAGCCGGGCATGGTCGTGGCGACGGGCGCCGGCCTGCTGGGCCGTGTGCGCGAGGCGGGCCCGCACGCCGCCATCGTCCAGACGCTGGGTGACCCCCAGAGCAGGGTCAACGTCTACCTCTCGAAGTCAAATCTCCAGGGGACCGTGTCGGGTGGACCGGCGTCGCTCGCCATGGAGATCCAGCACGCGTTGGGGGTCACCGCATCGAATGGCGAGTGGGCGCTGACCAGCGGAGTCGGAGGGGGTTATCCGCGGGGGCTTGTGGTGGGTGAGATCGCCAGCGTCACCCATCGCGAGTCGTCGACCTCTGACGAGGCGCAGATCGCGTGGGTCAACGATCCCGCGAACCTCACCTTCGTGCTCGTGATCACGGACTTCTTGCCTTCATGAGGCGCGCATTCGGTGCGATGCTTCTGGTCGCCGCAGCGCTTGCGCAGGTGACCTGGGCGCCGAGGTTGGAGGTCGGCGGCGCCTTCCCCAACCTTGTCTTGCTCGCCGTCGTCGCGGTGACCTGGACCCTCGGCGCGCGGTCGGGGTTGGTCTGGGCCTGCGTCGGTGGCGTGCTGCTCGACCTGACGGCGCCCGGCCCCATCGGGCCGCACGCGCTCGCCCTTCTCCCAGGCGTGTATGTCATCAGCTTCTGGATTCGCAACCTCGAGCACCCCAACGCGCTCCATGTCGCACTGAGCGCCGCACTGATGACGGCCCTGTATTCTGCCTCGCTCGTCCTCACCGACAACCTCGTCGGCATGCCCGTGCCGTCCTTCGGCGTGGCCGCGCAGCTGGCGTTCGCCGCCGCCGTCTACAACGCGCTCTTGATGCCGATCGCGATCGAGCTCGTGCGCAGGTTGCAGACGTTGGTGCGCCTGGGACCGCAACCCACGTGAGCGAACTTCCTCTTCAGCTCGGCGGCGTGGCTCCGCAGCCGCGCTGGTCCCTGCGTCTGACGGCCGCGGCCACACTGGCCGTGCTCGTCATCGGGCTGCTCGCCGTCAAGCTTGCGCAGCTGCAGGTCACTGACGGTTCGCGACTGGCGGCCATGGCCCAGGCCAACACGATCCGACATCTCGTGCTCGAGGCGGACCGCGGCATCATCTACGACCGCCACGGCGCACCGCTGGTCGAGAACAGCCCGGTGTGGAGCCTGGTCGTCGTCCCCGCGGGCTTGCCCCCGGCGGCGCGCGATCGCGCGGAGGAGCTGGTCCTGCTCGCGCGCCTGACGGGAGTGGCGGAGGAAAAGCTCGCGGCCCAACTTCTCAACGCCGACCCGTTCGCGCCGGCCACCGTGAAAGCCAACCTGTCGCAGGCGGACGAGCTCGCGATCAACGAAAGGCTACCCGAGCTCCCCGGTGCATCCATCGCCCAGCGCTCCATCCGCCGCTACGGCGAGCCGATGGTCTTCGGCCACGTGCTCGGTTACGTCGGCCCCATCGATTCATCGCATGTGAAGAGCTTGCACGCGGCCGGCTATCAGCCGGACGAGATGGTCGGCAAGGTTGGCGTGGAGGCCGGCCTGGAAGAGCTCCTTCGCGGGACGGACGGATGGGCCGATGTGGAGGTGGACGCGCGCGGTCAGGTCAAGAGAGTGCTGGAGACGCATGCCGCGGTCCCTGGACACGCGGTGTACCTCAGCCTGGATGCGGCTCTCCAGCGCGCGACCGCGGCGTCGCTCGCCGCGGGTCTCGCGCGCGACCACAAGACCGCGGGCGCTTCGGTGGTCATCGACCCCCGCACGGGGGAGGTGCTGGCGCTGATCAGCCTGCCCGCCTACGACACCAACCTGTTCACGAGGGGCATCTCGCAGGCTGACTTCAGCCGGCTGCTGAACGACCCCGACAAGCCGCTGCTGAACCGCGCGATCGCCGGCCAGTACGCGCCGGGGTCGACCTTCAAGATGGTGACCGCGACGGCGGGTCTGCAGGAGGGAAAGATCACCGCCGAGACGCTGCTCGCCTGCCCTCCGTACATCAACGTCAACGGTTGGATCTATCACAACTGGGCGAGCTACAGCCTCGGGCGCATGAACGTTGCGCGCGCGCTGGCGACCTCGTGCGACACGTTCTTCTATCAGGTCGCGTCGATGGTCGGCGACGTCACGCTCGCCCGCTATGCGCGGGCTTACGGGTTCGGCACGGCCAAGGCGATCGAAATGCCGGGTGTGGCGGCGGGTCTGGTCCCGGACCGCATCTGGAAGCAGCTGCAATGCGGGGTCCCGGACCTCAACTCGGACGAATGCCGTTGGAGCGAGGGCGACACCATCACGTTCGGCATCGGCCAGTCTTACCTGCTCACGACACCGCTCAACCAGGCGGTGTACGTCGCCACGCTCGCGAACGGCGGGCACCTGCTTCGCCCGACGCTGGTGCACGAGGTCCGCGATGCATCGGGCCGCGTCGTCCAGACACAGAAGGCAGAGGTGACCTCCGACGTGCCTGCCTCGGCGGGCAACATCCAGTCGGTGCGTGAGGGCATGCGCCAGGAGATCAACCCGCCGTACCACATGAACTTCTGGTTCCGCGCCTCGGGCGTGCCGGCGGACGGGGGAGGCAAGACCGGCACCGCGCAGTGGGGCGGGAGCGGCCTCGACCTTCCGACGCACGCGTGGTTTGTCTTCTTTGCGCCCTACGCTCAGCCGGAGATCGCTCTTTCGGTTTTCGTCGAGCGGGGCGAGCTGTCGGAAGTGCAAGCGGCGCCGATCGGCGTCGACATCACCAAGTTCTACCGCGACAACCTGAGCTCGATCCGAAGGCAGTGATCCGCCGCCTCGACCGCCTCCAGGTGGTGCTGGCGGCGATGCTCGCTTCGCTGGGTGTGATGACAGTCTTCAGCGCGCGCGCCGACTGGCAGCGGCAGGTCGTCTGGGTGATTGCGGGCGCGGCGATTTACGTCGCCGCCACGACCTTCGATTACCGCCGGCTGCGCACGGTTGCGCCCGCGCTGTACGGCGGGATGATGCTGATGCTCGTCGGCGTGCACCTGGTCGGTCACACTGCCCTGGGGGCGCGGCGATGGCTCGCCGTGGCCGGGTTCCCACTCGAGCCGTCGGAGCTGTCGAAGCTGGTCCTCGTCGTCGTGTTGGGCGCTTATCTCGCGCGCACCGATCGGATCGGATGGCGTGCGTTCGCCGGGGCCCTGGGTCTCGCCGCGGCTCCCGCGTGCCTCGTGGTGACCCAGCCTGACCTTGGCACCACGCTCGTCCTGGCGGCCGTGACGTTCGGCATGCTGTTCCTCGGCGGCTCGCGACCCGTTCAGCTCGGGTCCGTCCTCACCGCGGTGGTGGTGATGGTCCCGTCGCTGCCGAACCTCCTACGTGGTTACCAGCAACGACGGCTCGAGGTCTTCCTCAACCCCAGCCTGGACCCGCTCGGCGCCGGGTACAACCTGATCCAGGCGCGGATCGCGGTCGGATCAGGAGGGATGTTCGGCCGCGGCTGGCTGCATGGGATGCAGGGTCAGCTCGGCTTCATTCCGGAACGAGCGACCGACTTCGTTTTCGCGACGTTCGCCGAGGAGTTCGGCCTGCTCGGCAGCCTCGTCCTCCTGACACTTTTCGGGACTCTGCTGATTCGTGTTCTGCGCTCGGCCGGTATCGCTTCGGACCGCTTCGGCGAGCTGCTGGCCGGCGGCGTGTTCGCAATGATCCTGGTCCAGGTGCTCGAGAACGTCGGGATGAACATCGGCCTGCTGCCGATCGCCGGCATCCCGCTGCCGCTGATCTCATACGGCGGCTCGGCCACGATCACCACGCTGGCCGGGCTGGGAATCGTCCAGTCCGTTACTGTCCGGCGACGCAGGGTTGTCCACGAAGAGCCGCTCCCCAGAAATGGGCAGGAGTCTTTGCTTGGTACAATCACTCGCCGTGCCCAAGCCTGATAGTTCGCTGTCGGCCGTCATCGTCAGCGGCGGCAAGCAGTATCGCGTGGCGCCCGGAGACCGCATCCTGGTCGACCGGCTCGCCGCGGAGCCGGGTTCCTCGGTCAAGCTTGGCCGCGTGCTGCTGTTCAATCATGGCGACGAGCTCAAGGTGGGCAGCCCGGCAGTGGAAGGACTCGACGTCGACGCCAAGGTGATCGGGCACCCTCGCGGACCGCGCACCGAGAGCATTCGCTACAAGTCCAAAAAGCGCGTGCGCGTGCATCACGGTGGGCGTTCTCACCTGACCGCGCTCGAGATCATCGCCGTCGGCGGCATCGGCATCGAGACCGAAGTCGAGGAAGAGAAAGAGGAAGCTTCAAAGACCAAAACCAAAGCTCGCACCAAGGCCGCGCCGAAGAAGAAGGCAGCCGCGCCGAAGGCTGAGGCTGTCGAAGACAAGGCCGAGCCGAAGAAGGCTACGCGCGGCCGGACGACCAAGAAGGGGTCGGAGTAGTTGGCACACAAGAAAGGCGGTGGCTCGTCCCGCAACGGCCGCGACTCGAACCCGCAGATGCTCGGGGTCAAGATCTACGGCGGACAGCTTGTCCCCGCCGGCGCCATCCTGGTGCGCCAGCGCGGGACCAAGATCGCGCCGGGAGCAGGCGTTGGCGTGGGGCGCGATGACACGCTCTTTGCGCTCGTCGGTGGCCACGTCAAATACGAGCGGGTGGGCAAAGACCGCCGTCGCGTCACCATCCAGCAGAACGCCGAAAAGAGCTGACGGCAGGCATTTCGTCGACTCCGCCCGGATCGCCGTGCGCGGCGGTCATGGCGGCAAAGGCTCTGCTTCGTTCCGCCGTGAGCCATACACCCCGCGAGGCGGCCCCGACGGCGGGGACGGCGGTCGTGGCGGATCGGTAGTCCTCGAAGCCACCAACGACGTCAGCGACCTTTCCCTGTACACACAGCGGAGGCGATGGAACGCTGAGCCTGGCGCTGACGGCGCCGGCGGGCGCAAGACCGGCCGCAGCTCGTCCGACCTCGTCCTCAAAGTGCCCGTCGGCACGATCGCGCTCGACTCCGAGGGGTCGCTGATCGCCGACCTCGATCGCCCCGGCGCGCGTGTGGTGGCTGCGCGTGGCGGCGCCGGCGGACGAGGCAACGTCCACTTCAAGAGCTCGACGCGCCACGCTCCCGACTACGCGGAGCCAGGGCTCAAAGGTGAGGAGCTGGAGATTCTCCTCGACCTCAAGCTGATCGCCGACGTGGGCCTGGTCGGGCCGCCTAACGCCGGCAAGTCGTCGGTGCTGCGGGCGCTGACCGCGGCCCATCCGAAGGTCGCCGACTATCCGTTCACGACGCTGGACCCCGAGCTGGGCGTTGCCGAAAGCGACGCCGGACGCGTCGTGCTTGCGGACATCCCGGGACTCATCGAGGGTGCCGCGCAGGGCGCGGGGCTGGGGCAGCGATTCCTCCGCCATGTCGAGCGGACCAAGGCGCTGGTCTACGTGCTGGATGGATCGTCGTCGGATCCATGGCAAGACCTCGCGACCGTCCGGCAGGAGGTCGCGCAGTTCTCAGCCGGGCTCGCGAATCGCCCGCATATCGTCGCCGTGAACAAGGTCGACCTGGAACCTGCGCGCCGGCTGCGTGCGCGCTCGCGACGTGCAGGCGTGTACTTCGTCTCGGCCCTCACCGGGGAAGGCCTGCCGCGCCTGATGGACGCGATCGCAGAAGTTGTTGCTGCGGCGCCTGAACCCCCCGTGCCCGCGCCGGCGAAAGTGACCAGGCTGCCGGTGCGGCGTGCCGACGAGCTGGTCGTGGAGCGAAAGCCATCGGGCTTTGTCGTTCGCGGCGAACGCGTGGAACGCCTGGTCGAGCGGACCAACCTCGATTCGGAGGGGGGACTCGCGCGGTTCCAAGCCGAGCTGGACCGGTTGGGCGTCAACACCGCGCTGGAAGCCGCGGGCGTGGAGCCCGGCGACACCGTCAGCATCGCGGGGGTGGAGTTCGAGTACCAGCCGTGAGGATCGGCATCCTCGGCGGCACATTCGACCCCATCCACGCAGGTCACCTGGCGGCGGCGCGCGCCGCGATCGACTGCGCCGGCCTCGAGCGTGTGCTGCTGATCCCGACCGGACAGCCTCCGCATCGAAGCGGCACCGTGGCCGATGCCGAGCAGCGCGTGGAGATGTGCAGGCTCGCGATCGGCGAGGACAACGCTCTGGAGGTTTCTGACTTGGAGGTCCGCCGCGGTGGCGTCTCGTACACGGCCGAGACGCTCCATGATCTAAGGCGGATTTATCCGCAAGACGATCTGTTCTTGATCCTGGGCTGGGACGCAGCGAGGTTGTTCGCGACCTGGCGCAAGCCTGAGGAGATCCGCCGTCTCGCCCAGGTGGTGGTGGTCAGCCGGCCGGGCAGCGGCGCTCCGGACGCCGCGGCGTTGCAAGCCGCGGGCCTCGATCCGGGTGGGACGGTCTTGTGCCTGCGCCCCACGCCGGACATCTCAGGCAGCGCGCTGCGGCGAGCCATCGCGCGGGGAGAACCGGTGGGCGAGAGGTTGCCCGCGGCGGTCGAGGAGTACATCGCCAAACACGATCTCTACAGGGATAATCGAAGTGTTGGCTGAACGGACCAGGCGACTCACGCCACTGCAGCTGGCCCGCCTGCTGCGCGGCGCCGCAGCCGAGAAGAAAGCCTGGGACCCGGTGGTGATCGACGTCCGCGACCAGACTTCCGTCGCCGACTATTTCGTGATTTGCGAGGGCGAGACGGACCGCCAGGTACGCGCCATCGCGGACGGAATGGTCGAAGCCGCGAAGGCCAAAGACCGCAAACCGCTCGCGGTGGACGGGTACGCCGACGCGGGCTGGATCCTGCTGGACTTCGATTCGGTGCTCGCGCACGTGTTCCTGCCGGGGGAGCGATCGTATTACGACCTGGAGAGCTTGTGGGCGCCGGCGGCGAAGAGGCGAAGAAAAGCAGCCTCGGCCTAAGAGGTCGCCCGAGTATCAGCCATTTGTGCCCCAACGGTCGTGTCTCCGGCTCACGATCCAGCCATTCGGGCACAAATGGTTGTATCGGTCGCGAGCGAAGCCGCACGCGCGATGAGAGGGAACCATCCGGGTTCCCTCTCATATCTTTAGATCAGTTGGGAGTAGCGGTCGAAGATTTCGCGCAGGTCGGCCGGTGGTTCGACCCGGTGCTTCTTCATCACCTCAAACAAACTGAGGATGTGGCGCACACCGGCCAACGTCACGCCTTTCTCTCGCGTCAGGTTCTGGATGACCTGCACCTTGCTGATGTCACGCTGCGAGTATCGACGGCGGTTCGTGCTCGTGCGGTGCGGCTCGATGAGCTGAGCGTCCTCGTAAAGCATCAGCGTGCGCGGGTGCGTCTCCAGGATCTCGGCCGCGACGCTGATCGTGTAGAGCGGCTTGTCGAGGTCGCTGAACGACTGGTGATGTGCCCTCGGGCCGCGGTTGTTGGTGGTCATTTGAGGGACTTCAGGACCTGGATGATGGCCGGTCCCAGCAGGACGACCCAGAGGACGGGAAAGATGCAGCCGACCATCGGAAACACCATCCGCGACGAAGCCTGCGCGGCGCGTTCCTGCGCGCCCTGGCGCTGACGGCGCCTCATCTCGGTCGCCTGCACGCGAAGCAGGCGAGCGATCGGCACGCCCATCTGGTCGGACTGCACGATCGACTCGACGAGGTGATGCAGGTCCGGCACGCCCGCCGCGTCGGCCATGTGCTCGAGCGCCGCCATGCGGGGCCGTCCCAACCGGATCTCGCGCAGTACCTTACCGATCTCGTCGCCCAGGGCGTTGTGAAAGCGTTCAACGATGCTGAGCAGCCCTTCGTCGAGACTCATGCCTGACTCAACCACCAGGGTCAGCAGGTCGGTCGCTTCGGCCAGCGAGCGCTGGATCTCGCGGCGGCGCATCGAAATCCGTTGCTCGAGCCACAGGCTGGGCAAGAGGTATCCGGCGAGGGCAAAGACGACGCCCGTCAGCGGCACTGAGACAAGGTTGGGCAAACCGAGCGGCAGGATGAGGCCGAGGGCGAGCCCTGCGACGGCCATCAAGGCGGCCAGGCTGTAGCGGACCGCCTGGAATCCGGCGGGGGTCAGATTGCCCGGGTTGCCGGCCTGGCTGAGCTTGTGCCGGACCTGGATCACGGTCTGTGCCGGAAGGCGGGAAACCGGACGCAAAAGCGACTCGAGCCGCTTGACGAACGTCGCCCGGGGAGCGCCGGGCGCGAGGCCGCCGTTGGCCACCGCCGCCCGGAACTGGTCGATGGCGATGAAGTAAGCGAAGATGATGCCGCCGCAGATGACGCCGGCGGCGATTGCGATCTGCAGCACTGTTACGAGTCCAGCGAGGTCATGCGCTGGATCAGCAGGTTGCCGATGAGGATCATGAAACCGGCGAAGCCCAGCATCGCGTAGCCGACCCACGTGGTGGTCATGGGCGCGTAATAGCCCGGCACGAAAACGTAAAGCCCCAACGCAAGCAGGATCGGCAAGCCGGTGATGATTCCGGCCGACGCGCGCGATTGCGCGGTGAGCACGCTCATGTCGCGCTTGGTCTGCAGCCGGTCGCGGAGCGTGTCGGAGATGTTGTCGAGGACCTCGGCGAGGTTTCCGCCGACTCGAATGTGCAGCAGGATGGCGGTGACGATGAACTCGAGGTCGGGGCTGCTGATGCGAAGCAGCAATGCGCTGAGCGCGTCCTCGACCGATGTGCCGAGTGTGATCTCGGTCGTCACGCGCTCGAATTCCGTGGAGACGGGCGGCTGCGACTTGGCGGCCACGGTCTCGAGAGCACGATCGATCGCGTAGCCCGTCTTCAACGAGTTCGACAGCAGCTGAAGCATGCTGCCCAGCTGCTCGTTGAACTGTCTCGTGCGCCGTCGCTGCAGGTAGGCCACGACCAGCGGGGGGATGAGGTAGCCGACCGCACCGAGGATGATCGGTCCCACCGAGAAGCCGAAACGGAAGAGGCCGATCAGGGCCCCGAGTCCGACCGCCCCGATCCGGATCAGCAGGTACTCCGGCGGGGTGACGTTCAAGCCCGCCCGCGCGAGGTCCTCGCTCAACGTCGGCTTGCCCTGCACCTTGCGGCGCTGGCTCAGGTTCTCGGCCGCCGGCTTGAGCAGGCGCTCCACCAGCTCGCGGGGCGTGGCCCTGGCGACGGGCGGCTCCGTGGCCCTCGACCTGCGGTCCTTCCGCACTTTGTCGAGCGCCCAGAAGAACACGAAGATCGCCGCCGCCATCGGTACGGCGACGATGGTCTCGGGCGGCAAGTTCACTTGAACAGGGTGGGGTAGCTCGTCTGGATGAACTGCAGCGTCACGCCGTGCGCGTCCTCAACCGACTGGCAGTTCGGATCCGGCGCCTGCTCGCCCGGCTGGTAGTCCCTGTACGACTCGAGCGAGTATTTCAGCGCGGCGTAGGCGAGGAACCAGGTGATGATCTCGGCCTGGCACTGGGTCACCACCACGGTGAGGCTCGTCGCGCTCGAGCTGCCGGTCGTGCCCTGCATGCCGACCTTGATCACGTGGAGCTGGGTGAAGATCGTCTTCGCCGCGACCTTGCCGGCCGACGACACCGTCGCGATCACCGAGATGTAGTCGCCCGGCTGGATGTAGTCCGCGACACCCTGCTGCTCGCTGGTCGGGATGGTCAGCGCGACGTAGCCCTTGGGGATGGGCAGGTACTCGGACTGTGAGCCGAGCGCCTGGTTCGGCCGGGCCACGTCGTTGGCCGACACCGCCTGGCCGGAGTTGATGGTCACCAGCGGCACCATGCCCTGCACCTGCTGGACGCTGGCGAAGTAGACCTTCGGGTAGGTTGCCGGAACCGGGATCGAGCGGATGCTCAGCGAGTCGGCCGGAATCGGGACTCTCGGCAGCAGGTCCTTGCTCGCAACCACGACCGTCTGGAGGGGACTGCTTCCGGACGTACTGGCGTTGAGAGCTACGAGGACGAACGCGACGATCACGAGCAGGGCGAGCAGGATGCCAAGCAGGGTGAATGGGCGGCGCGAAGTAATTGCGCTAAAGGTCCGCAAGGCCGACCAATCATAGGCAAGATATCCCGGTGCCGAGCCCCCCTTACGTGACACTCAAATCACCACTTTTGAGGCAGG
>Ga0209471_1001222_pt1 | contig 15553 bp, 16 predicted proteins | sample GraSoiAngelo_128_FD_185885 | JGI IMG/M metagenome (GOLD analysis project Ga0209471, IMG submission 185885) | Grasslands soil microbial communities from the Angelo Coastal Reserve, California, USA - 14_0927_12_20cm (SPAdes) (version 2) | ecosystem: Environmental > Terrestrial > Soil > Grasslands ...
CGCGTTCCATGGCAAGCACGATCTCCCGCCTGGCTTGGCCGGCTCTGCGATTTCGCCCAGAAGACGCTGGGAGCCGTCACTCAATTCCGCACGTCTGGCGTCAGCCGTGCGCCACCCGGCGCGCCACAAGCCTTAGAGCCGCCGGCGGGCCGACCCACAAAATCTTGTGCCACGAGAACCGGGAGCCGATATAATCCCGGCAACCCGCCCAATCCATCCGCGTCGTTCCAGGAGGCGTTCCAGCACAGTTTTGTCGCGGCGGAAGAAAACCGTCGGTCTCGACCTGGGGACATCCCGGGTCGCGGTGGTCATTGCAGAGTCTGATGAGCCGGGAGGTCCCGTGACCATCCTCGGCGTGGGTGAAAGCCCTTCCGAGGGCTTGCGCAAAGGCGTGGTCGTCAACCTCGAGAAGACCATCTCCTCCATCCAGGCCGCCACGGTGGCGGCGGAGCGGATGGCGGGCCAGCGCATCGAGTCGGTGGTCGTCTCGCTCGGCGGCACCCACCTCTGGAGCCAGAACTCGACCGGGGTCGTCGCGGTCGCCCATCCCGACCACGAGATCGAGGAGGACGACGTGCAAAGAGTCGTCGAGGCGAGCCGGGCCATCAGCGTGGCCAGCGACCGCCAGGTCATCCACGTCATCCCCCGGGCCTACACCGTTGACGGCCAGGATGGCGTGCGTGACGCGACGGGCATGACGGGCCACCGACTCGAGGTCGAGACCAACATCATCACCGGCGCCCAGACCGCTATCCAGAACGTCATCAAGTGCGTCCACGGGGCGGGCTTCGACGTCGAGGACGTCGTCTGCGTCGGGCTTGCGGGCGGTGAAGGCGTGCTGACGTCGCAGGAGATGGAGCTTGGTGTGTGCCTGGTCGAGATCGGCGCCGGCACGACCAATGTCGTCGTGTACAACGACGGCAGCGCGAGGCACCTCGCGGTGCTGCCGGTCGGTGGCAACCACGTCACGAGCGACATCGCGATCGGGCTGCGCACCACGCTCGACGAAGCTGAGAACCTCAAGCTCAACTACGGCCACGCGCTGCCCGACGTCATCGACCACGCGGAGAAGGTCGAGGTCCGGCAGGTCGGGGGCGACCGCATTCAAGCCCTGCCCCGCCGTTTCCTGGCCGAGATCATCGGCCCGCGCATGCTCGAGATCTTCCAGATGGCGCGTGAAGAGGTGCGCAAGTCCGGTTTCGATCAGCTGCTCCCGGCGGGCGTCATCGTCGCCGGCGGCGGGTCGAGGCTCATGGGCACCATGGACGCCGCGCAGGCGGTGTTCAACACCTCGGCACGCCTCGGCCAGCCGCTCGGCCTGGTCGGGCTCGCCGACAAAGCACACGGACCCTCGTTCGCCGTCGCGGCCGGGCTGGTTAAGTGGGGGGCGCGCTCTCGCGCGATGTACAGCAACACGCGCCAGCCGGCCACCTTCGGCAACACGTATCAAAAAACAGTGAGGTGGCTACGAGATTTTTTCTAGAGAGAACACCAAAAGCCAGTTGGAGCTCGCCATGGCCAGATCACATTCGAAGGAGGACCACCTGATCGATATGAAAGAAAGCGAGTTGCACGAAGGGCGAGCGCGGATCAAGGTCGTCGGCTGCGGTGGCGGCGGAGGCAACGCCGTCAATCGCATGATCTCGAAGGCACTGAAGGTCCAGTTCATCGCCGTCAACACCGACAAGCAAGCGCTCGAGCGCTGCCAGGCCGACGTGAAAGTCCAGATCGGCAACAAGGTCACCAGGGGCCTGGGCGCCGGCGGCGACTGGACGCGCGGCCGGGACGCCGCCGACGAGAGCCGCACGGAGCTGACCGCTGTGGTCCAGGACTCGGACATGGTGTTCATCACCGCCGGCATGGGCGGCGGCACCGGCACGGGCTCGGCCTCCATCGTGGCTGAGCTGGCCAAAGAGGCGGGTGCCCTGACCATCGGAGTGGTCACACGGCCGTTCGCCTTCGAGGGCCGGATCCGCAACGACACCGCCGAAGAAGGCATCAAGGCGCTTCGCGGGCAGGTCGACGCGCTGATCGTCATACCCAACGACCGCCTGGCCCAGGTCGCGAGCTCCAAGACGACGCTGGAAGAAGCCTTCCGGATGGCGGATGACGTCCTGCGGCAGGGCGTGCAGGGCATCTCCGACCTGGTGACTCAGCCTGGCGTGATCAACCTCGACTTCGCCGACGTGAAGGCGATCATGGAGAACGCGGGCGAGGCACTTATGGGCATCGGCCACGGCGCGGGCGACTCGCGTGCGGAAGACGCGGCCAAGCAGGCGGTTTCGAGTCCGCTGCTGGAGACGTCGATCGACGGCGCCAAGGGCATCCTCTTCAACATCACCGCGGGCAAGGACATCACCCTGCAGGAAGTCCAAAGGGCGGCGGAGATCGTGCGGTCCGCGGCCGACCCGGGCGCCAACATCATCTTCGGTGTGGTGCGCGACGACACGATGGCGGGCGAGATAAAGATCACCGTCATCGCCACCGGCTTCGGCGGCAAGACGCAGCACGATGCCAGGCAGGAAACGAGCCGTCGTACGATCGAGCGGCCCGAGTTCGGTGTGGAAGAGCTCGGCGACATCAACATCCCGGCGTTCCTGCGCAACCGGATCTAGTCACAAAAGGAGTTTCCGTGCGTTGCCCGTACTGCGGTCACCACGACCTGAAGGTGGTCGACTCCCGCGACTCGGAGGTCGGGGAGGCGATCCGCCGCAGGCGCGAATGCCTGCAGTGCGGGCAGCGCTTCACCACCTACGAGCGCATCGAGACCGTGCCCTTCTTCGTGACCAAGAAGGACGGCCGGCGCGAGGACTTCGATCCGGTCAAGCTCTTCAACGGCCTGAAGAAAGCCACCGAAAAGCGCGACATATCGCCGGAGCGCCTGCGCGCCATCGTCGACGACATCGAAGCCGAGCTTCGCCGTTCCGGGCGGGTTGAAATTCCGAGCCAGGAGATCGGCGAGATGGTCATGGATCGCCTGCGCGACCTCGATGAGGTCGCCTACATCCGGTTCGCCTCGGTGTATCGCGAGTTCATGGACCTGCAGCAGGTCAAGCGGGAGATCGAACAGGTACTAAGCTCGCGCCGTTCGTAACCTTCTCGACGTGAGAACGACTCCTGCGGCGCTGCACGTGCCCGAGCTCGCCGATGAACCTGGCCTGGTCCACGGGTTCTCCACCGTGGCGATTGGTTCGGTGGGGCTGAAGCATGCAACCGACCGCAGCGCCGTGCTTGCCTCCCGACAGGCTTTCCTGCGAGTCATGGGCCTCGACGGACAGGCCCTGACCGCCGTCGGGGCTGTTCACGGCGCCGGCGTCGCGCGCGTCGACGAGCCGGTGGACTCGGTAGACGACGTCGACGCGCTCGTCACCGACCAGCCAGGCGTGGTGCTGTTCGCGACCTACGCCGACTGCTATCCGATCGTCCTGTGGGATCCGGTGGCGCACGTCGCGGGTCTCGTCCATGCCGGGTGGCGTGGGACCCAGGCGGGCGTCGCTCGACGTGCGGTCGGCTTCATGCGCGATGAGTTCGGCTGCAGCTACATCCTGGCCGGAATCGGCCCGGGAATCTGCGGTCGGTGTTACGAGGTGGGTGAAGAGGTCGCGGTTCAGTTCGATGCCCGCTTCGTAAACCCCGGGCAGCGCGGCAAGTGGCTGCTCGATCTGGCCGCGGCGAATGCCGCACAGCTCGAGGAAGCCGGCGCCAAGGCCGTGTACGAGACCGCCATGTGCACCAAGGAGAGCTACCTCTTTCCGTCGCACCGCCGCCACCCCGACGGCACCCGATTCGGGGCGATCGTCGCCTTGCGTTGAGCCTCGAGGAAAACCTGGCGGCGGTTCGGGAGCGCATCACGCGGACCGGGCGCAATCCCGACGAAATCACGATCGTTGCCGTCACCAAAGGCTTTGGCGCGGAGGTTTGCCGCCAGGCCATCGAGGCCGGGCTGACCAACCTAGGTGAGAACCGCGTCCAGGAGGCGCTGGCCAAGATGCGCGAGGTGCCGCCCGCCGAGTGGCATCTCATCGGCCACCTGCAGACCAACAAGGTCCGCCTCGTCCGAGGCCGCTTCGTCCTGATCCAATCGGTGGACTCGCTCCACCTGGCTCAAGCGCTCGCGCGAGCCGATTCCAATCAGAAGGTCCTGATCGAGGTGAACGTCGCCCGCGAGCCGCAGAAGACCGGCGTCGACCCGGCGGGAGCGATGGCCCTTATCCAGGAGGTCTCGAAGCTGGTGGAGATGAAGGGTCTGATGGCGATGGGCCCGACCGACGGCGACCCCACGCCGGCGTTCGGCGAGCTCCGCGTCCTACGCGATGAGGCTCAGCAGCGGTTGGGAACATCGCTCCCTATCCTTTCCATGGGAATGAGCGGCGATTACGAATTGGCGGTCAGGGCCGGCAGCACGATGGTTCGCCTTGGCCAGGCTCTGTTCGGGCCGAGGCCCTGATGAACCCGATCATCAGCGTGCTCATCTTCCTGCTCCAGGCGTTCATCCTCATCATCTTCATCCGGGTCATCCTTTCGTGGATCAGCCCGTACCCGACGAACAGGGTGACGCGTATCTTCTGGCAGGTCACCGAGCCCATCCTTGGACCCATCCGCCGGCGCCTGCCGCTCATGTCCGGCATCGACCTTTCGCCGCTTGTGGTCTGGGTGGCCGCACTCATCCTGATCCGCGTGCTCAGCTCCTTCGCCTGACGTTCGACGGTAAAATCGAAGTTCGCCCGGCGTTGACGGAGACAGGTAGGCTCGTTTGAGCGGCCGACAGAGAGCAGGGCACAGGTGAGAGCCAGGCGGCCGATGACGGGATCGAGATCACTCCCGAGCCGTAACCCAATGAGCGCCCGAGGTGGTCGCCTCGGGAATCTGGGTGGTACCGCGAGTCCGCCGATGGACTCGTCCCAGAGATCCCCGGCACGTGTCTCTGTGGAGTGAAGAGTGTTCGATAAGGTCGATCCGAAGGTCAGCTTTCCTCAGCTCGAGCTCGAGCTCATGGAGCGCTGGAAGGCTGAAGGGACGTTCCAGCAGTCCCTCGAGCTGCGCAGGGGCAGGCCGCGCTTTGTCTTCTACGAAGGTCCGCCGACAGCGAACGGCAAGCCCGCCACGCACCACATCCTGGCCCGCGCTTTCAAGGACCTGTTCGGCCGCTACAAGACGATGCAGGGCTTCTACGTCGAACGAAAGGCAGGCTGGGACACGCACGGCCTCCCGGTCGAGATCGAAGTCGAGAAGAAGCTCAAAATCTCCGGCAAGTTCGAGATCGAAAACGAGATCGGTGTCGAGCGCTTCAACGAGCTCTGCCGGCAATCGGTCTACGAGTACGTCGAGGACTGGGTCGCCTTCAGCGAGCGCATGGCGTTCTGGCAGGACTATGAGAACGCCTACTGGACGCTCACCTCCGACTACATCCAGTCGGTCTGGTGGGCGCTGAGCGAGATGTGGAAGCAGGACCTCGTTTACAAGGGCTTTCGCGTCGCGCCCTACTGCTCCCGCTGCGCCACGCCGCTATCCAGTCACGAGCTTGCCCAGGGCTACCGCGACAACGTGCCCGACCCAAGCGTCTTCGTGCGGTTCAGGCTGAAGCAGGACCCCAACACCTCGATCCTCGCCTGGACCACGACACCCTGGACCCTGCCCGGCAACGTCGCGCTCGCCGTCGCCAAGGACGTGGTCTACATAAAGGTAAAGGAGGGTGACGAGCACCTCATCCTCGCCGAGCCTCGCCTGACGGTGCTCAAAGAGCCGCCGCAGGTGGTCGAGCGGATGCTGGGGCGCGACCTGGTCGGCCTCGAGTACGAACCTCTCTATCCGTACTCGGTTCCCGAGCAAGGCCGCGCCCAGTTCGTCGTCGACGCCGACTTCGTTTCCACCGAGGAGGGCACCGGCGTCGTGCACACCTCGGCGCTGTACGGCGTCGACGACTTGCGGCTGTGCCAGGAGAAGGGCATTCCGTTCAAGCACACCGTGGGCCTGGACGGGAAGTTCCTGCCGTACGTCGACAAGTTCGCGGGCCTCCACGTGAAGGAGGCCGACCCCCTGATCATCGACGACCTGAAAGCGCGGGGTCTTCTGTACAAGGCGGAAACGATCCTGCACACGTATCCGGAGTGCTGGCGCTGCAAGACGCCGCTGATCTATTACGCGCTGGACGCGTGGTACATCCGCACGACAGAGCGCAAGGCGGAGCTGATCGCCAACAACAACGCGACCAACTGGGTTCCCGCGCACATCAAGACCGGCCGGATGGGTGACTGGCTCGAGAACAACGTCGACTGGCAGTTCTCGCGCAGCCGCTACTGGGGCACGCCGGTTCCGATCTGGATCTGCGAAGGATGTGGTGAACAGCGATGCATAAGCTCGGCCGCCGAGATTGGGCTCAAGGACGACGCCGACCTGCACCGGCCGTACATCGACGCGGTCACGCTCCCATGCGAGAAGTGCGGCGGTGTGATGCGTCGCGTCCCCGAGGTGCTCGACACGTGGTTTGACTCTGGCTCGATGCCCTTCGCGCAGCGCGGCCATCCTCGGCACGACAGCGATCTCTTCGAAGAGACCTTTCCGGCGGACTTCATCTCAGAGGCGATCGACCAGACCCGCGGCTGGTTCTACACCCTGCTTGCGATCTCGACGCTGCTCTTCAGGCAGAACGCATACCGCAACGTCATCTGCCTCGGACACGTGGTCGATCCGAAAGGAAAGAAAGCATCGAAGTCTCGCGGCAATGTGCTGGATCCCAACTACCTGTTCGAGAACTTTGGGTCCGACGCGGTGCGCTGGTACTTCTACACCTCGACCCAGATCGGCGAGAACTACCGGACCGGTCAGGACACGCTGCGTGAAACCGTGCAGCAGTTCTTCATCCCGCTGTGGAACTGCTACTCGTTTTTCGTCCTTTACGCGCGGCTTGATTTCGACCCGGCGCAGCCTTCCGTGCCGATCGACCAGCGGCACGTGCTGGATCGCTGGCTCCTGTCCAAGCTGAGCGCGCTGGTCGCCGGGGTCACCGGGGGCCTGGACGCCTACGAGCCGGTCGAGCCGGCCCGCCGCATCCAGCGATTCGTCGACGACCTGTCGAACTGGTACATCCGCCGCTCGCGCCGCCGGGTCTGGAAGCCGGAATCCGACCGGGACAAGCTGGCCGCATACCAGACCCTCCATGAAACGCTTGCGACGCTATGCCGGCTGATGGCCCCCTTCACGCCGTTCCTGGCCGACGCCATCTACCGCAACCTTTCGGACGGCAAGTCGGTGCACCTCGCCGATTTCCCGAAACCGATGCCTGTCCAGGATTCGCGGGTCGAAGCCGACATGGCCCGCGCCCGGCAGGCGGTCGAGGCCGGCTTCGCCGCGCGGGACGCCAGCAGGCTCAAGGTGCGCCAGCCTCTTGCCGCCATAGCGCTTCCGGGCGACCCGCTTCCCGAAGACATCACGGCCATCGTGCGCGACGAGCTGAACGTAAAGAGCGTCACGTTCGGCGCCGCCGAGGTGCACCTGGACACCGTCATCACTGAGGAGCTCAAGCTCGAAGGACTGGCGCGCGAGGTGGTCCGGGCCATCCAGGACCGGCGCAAGAAGCTCGGTCTCAACGTGGAGGACCGTATCGACACGCGGTATGTCGCGGATGGCATGCTCGCCCGCGCGATGGAGCGCCACGCCGACTACCTCAAGAACGAAACCCTTACGGTTACGCTCGCGCCAGGGCGCGACGAAGGCTTTGACGGCGAGCAGATGATGCTCGAAGGAGAGCAGATCTGGATCGGCATCAAGCGGCATCAGTAAAGACAGGTCGAGTCCTGTTCGTCGCTGTCGCGCTGGCGGTGTTCGCGCTCGACCGCATCACCAAGAGCATCGTCGCGGCGCAGGTCGACTACGGCACCGAAGTGCCGGTGATCGGACACCTGGTCGGCATCACGAACGTCCGCAACTCGGGGGCCGCCTTTGGTTTCGCGCCGGCGGGAGCAAGCATTTTCCTCATCGCGTCGATAGTGGTCGCGATCGGCCTGGTGGTCTACGTCGCGCGGAATCCCGGCACTCCGTGGAACGACGCCGTGCTCGGCTTGATCCTGGGCGGCACGCTGGGCAACGGTTTTGACCGCATCGTGTATGGCACCGTGACCGACTTCATCAACTTCCACTTCTGGCCTGTCTTCAACGTCGCGGATTCGGCGATATCGGCCGGCGTGGTCCTGATGATCGCCACCTATTTGCTCCGACGACCCGCCTGATCGCGCCGGCCGCGGCGCCCAGGCTCGATCGATTCCTGGCCGAGCACGCCCCGGAGCTCAGCCGCTCGGCCGCGGCCAGGCTGATCAAGGGCCACCTCGTCCTTCTCAACGGTCGCCCGGCCGACCCGGCCGACCGGGTGGCCGCCGGGGACAGGGTCGACTTCGAGATTCCCCCGGCTTATGTCGTGGAAGCGGCGGGAGAGCAGATCCCCCTGGACATCGTTTACGAGGACGAGGACATCGCGGTCATCGACAAGCCTGCCGGAATGGTCGTCCACCCCGCGCCAGGCCACTACACCGGAACCCTCGTCCACGCCCTTCTCGGCCGGGGCGGCGCCTGGTCGGCGGTCGGCGGCGCGTCGCGACCGGGAGTAGTGCACCGCCTCGACAAGGGGACGTCCGGTCTCATTGTGGTCGCGCGCAACGATGCCAGCCATCGCTCCCTTTCGTCGCAGCTGAAGGATCGCTCGCTCAGCCGGACGTACCTGGCGATCGTGCAGGGCCGCGTGAGGGCGGATGCGGGCGAGCTCGAAGGGCCCATCGGCCGGCACCCGCGGGAGCGCAAGCGGATGGCGGTCGTGGCCGGCGGGCGCTATGCCCGGACCCGTTACCAGGTCGTCGAGAGGAAACGAACCCATACGCTTTTGCGCTGTGACCTCGACACGGGCCGTACCCACCAGATTCGCGTTCACCTGGCCACCCTCGGTCACCCGGTCGCCGGCGACACCGAGTACGGCGGCCGCGAAGATGGCCTTGAGCGACCGATGCTCCACGCCTGGCGGCTGCGCCTGCGACATCCGCGCACCGGCGCCGAGATGACGTTCGAGGCCGCGGCACCGCAGGACTTCCAGGGTTTCTGGGCTTCCGTTCAATGAGGCGTGGTCTGCTGATCGTGATCTCCGGTCCTTCGGGCGTGGGCAAGGACACTCTGATCAAGCGCCTTCTCGAGCTCGATCCCAATCTGGTCTATTCGGTTTCGGGGACGACACGCGAGCCTCGACCAGGCGAGAAGCCTGATGCGAACTACACATTCCTGACGCGCGATGGCTTCGAGGAGCTGGTCAGGAAAGGGGCGTTCCTGGAGCACGCCACCTACAACGGCCATCTGTACGGCACCTTCCGCGATCGGGTCGAACGCGCGCGCAGCGAGGGCCACGACGTCGTGCTCAAGATCGATGTCCAGGGCGCGGAGCAGGTCCGCCGGCTCGTGCCGGACGCGGTCTCCATCTTCGTGGTCGCGCCGTCCGAGCACGAGCTGCAGGAGCGGCAGGAGCGCCGCGGCAGCGAATCAGCCGAGGATCTCGCCTCGCGACGCGAGATCGCCAGGCGGGAGATGAAGTACGTGGCGGAGTACGAGCATGTGGTGACCAATGACGACATCGAGAGGGCGGTGGCGGAGATCCTGCGAATCATCGACGCCGCTCGCCAGCGCGTAACTTAGCGCCAGCATGACGAGCAAGCTCGACCAGGTTGGGACTTACTGAATGGCGAGCAAGCTCGACCAGGATGGGACCTACTGAATGCCACTCGATTCGACACCGATCCCGGACGAGCTGCGCGGCCTGCGCATCGCGGTGCTGGTCTCCGGCGGCATCGCGGCCTACAAGGTCGTGGACCTTGCCTCCGCGCTGACGCAGGCGGGCAGCGAGGTGCGCGTCGCGATGACGCCTTCGGCGACTCGCTTTGTCGGGCCGCCGACGTTCCAGGGCGTCACCGGCAACCCCGTGCTCACCGGCATCTGGGCACCTGTCGGCAGCCCGGAGCCCCACGTCTTCCTCGGCGACTGGGCCCAGCTGATCCTCGTCGCGCCGGCAACCGCCAACGTCATCGGCCGTGTCGCAGCCGGCCGTTCGGACGACATCGTGACGGCGACGCTCCTGGCAGCGCGGTGCCCGGTGGTGATCGCGCCGGCGATGAACGACGCGATGTGGGACAAGCCTGCCGTGCAGGAGAACGTGTCGAGCCTGCGCCATCGCGGGGCCGCGGTCGTCGAGCCCGAGACGGGACACCTGGCGAGCGGGCACCAGGGCGCGGGTCGTCTCGCCTCCCCGCCGGCGATCCTCGCCGCGATGGTGCATGCGATCCGCTCGCGCTACGACTACGCCGGCCGCCGTGTGGTCGTCACGGCCGGGGGCACCCGCGAGCCGATCGACCCCGTCCGGTTCATCAGCAACTACTCGAGCGGCAAGATGGGTTTTGCGCTCGCGGCGGCCGCGGCCGATCGAGGCGCAACGGTGACCTTGATCACGACCGCCAACCATCCGGAGCACCACGGCGTCAGCGTGCAGCGCGTCGACACCTCGGCGGAGATGCTCGCCGAGCTGCGCTCTCAGCTGAGCGGCGCCGAGCTGCTCTTCATGGCGGCTGCCGTGGGCGATTTCCGTCCGGCCAGGACCGCGACCCGAAAGATCCGCCGCGAGGAGACGCCGAGCCTCACGCTCGAGCTCGAGCCGATCGGTGACCTCCTCGCCACGGTCGCGGGCGATGAGGCGCTGGCCGGCGTGTTTCGAATCGCCTTTGCGGCGGAAGACTCCGAACTCGACAAGAAGGGAGTCGAGAAGATGAAACGAAAAGGTGTGCAGGGGATCGTCGCCAACGACATCTCCCGCCGCGACATCGGGTTTGGCAGCGACTACAACGCCGGCGTGCTCCTGTTTGCGGACGGATCTCGCTTCGAGCTGGAGAAGGCGACCAAGCGCGAGATGTCTGACCGGATCCTGGACCTCGTCCTACCCCACTTGAAGAAGAGGTAGGTGGCCCTTTACGCCGAGGTGGCCGTCGAGGCCGCCCGCGGGATCGCCCGCGAAAGCTATACATACGCGGTTCCCGACGGTATGGACGTCGTGCCCGGTCATCGTGTCACCGTGCCTTTCGGGCGCCGCATCTCGTACGGCTTCGTCGTTTCGTTGGGGACCGAGGAGCCGGACGTCGACACCAAACCGATTTCGACCGCCGGGAGCGAACCGCTGCTCCTGCCTCACCAGGTCGCCCTGGCGCGGCTGGTCGCGGACCACTACTGGCTGCCGCTCATCGAGTGCATCCGGGCGATGCTGCCACCGCGCGTCCGGGGCCCCGGAACGACCGGAGCCGGAGCGTCGACGCGCCAGCGCCGCCACAGCCGCCTGCTCGAGCTGGCGACTGGCCAGGTGTCGGCGGCGGAGCGTTTCACTCTGACTGCCGAGCAGAGGGCGGCGCTGGAGGTGATCCAGGCCAACCCGGTGACGCTTCTTCATGGTGTGATCGCGAGTGGCAAGACAGAGGTCTACCTCGCCGCCGCGGAGCGCGCGCTGGCCGACGGCCTGCGGGTGCTCCTCCTCGTACCCGAGATCTCACTCACCCCGCAGCTCGTCCAGCGCGTGCGCGCACGCTTGAACGCTCCGGTCGCGTTGCTCCAGTCGCAGCTGACCGAGCTCGAGCGCGCCCAGCAGTGGTGGCGAGCCCGGCGCGGCGAGGCGCAGGTCGTGCTCGGGAGCCGATCGGCGGTGTTCGCGCCGATCCCCCGGCTCGGGCTCATCTGCCTGGACGAGGAGGGCTCGGCCGCCTACAAGCAAGACCGCACGCCGCGCTACGAGGCGGGGTGGGTGGCGCGGCAGCTCGCTTCGGTGACGGGCGCGCGCCTGGTTATGGGTTCGGCGACTCCCAGCGTGGCCACCTATCACGAAGCCGCGAACGATGAGGTCGCCATGGCCAAGCTGACGCGGCGCGTCCGCGGAAATGACGCTGAGGTCGAGCTCGTCGACATGCGCGATGAGGCCGCGGAGGGAAATCGTCAGCCGCTGTCGCGCCGGCTCGTCGAGCTGGTGACGCGGACACTCGAAAACGAAGAGCAGACCATCCTCTATCTCAATCGTCGGGGCATGGCGACGTTTGTCATGTGCCGCGACTGCGGGCGTTCGGTGCAGTGCCTTGGGTGCTCCGTCGCGCTCGTGCAGCACGCCGAAATCGGCGGCCTGGTCTGTCACTACTGCGGCTACTCGCGCGCGATGCCCGCGGTGTGCGACTTCTGCGGCAGCCGCAACATTCGTGCTCTCGGTTTGGGCACACAGCGCCTCGAGACGATGGCCAGGCGCTTGTGGCCGACGGCGCGCGTGCTGCGCCTCGACAGCGACGCAGCTCGCGGGCCAGACTCCTACTTCAACATCTGGGAAGAGTTCAGCGAGAGGCGTGCCGACATCCTGGTGGGCACCCAGCTCGTGACGCGAGGTCTTGACCTTCCGGCCGTCACGTGCGTGGGGGTCGTCGACGCTGACCTGCCGCTGCACTTTCCGGACTATCGCTCGGCGGAGAACACCTTCGCGCTGGTGGCGCAGGTTGCAGGTCGTGCAGGCCGCGATGGGCGTCCCTCTCGCGTCATCGTCCAGACGAGCAACCCAGAGCACTACGCGCTCCGCTGCGCCGCCGCGGGCGATTACCAGGGCTTCTATGAGGCCGAGCTGCCGGCGCGCAAGGCGTTTGTCTTTCCGCCCTATGCCGACCTCGCCGTCCTGACTCGCACCGACCGCGACGACGCTCGCGCGGCCGCGTCGGCGCGCGAGGCGGTCGAGTCGATGGCCGCCGGCATGTTGAAGGAAGGGATCGCAGGAATCCGCGTGATGGGACCCTCGCCCGCATTCATTCACAAGCTGCGCGGCGAGTACCGTTGGCAGGTCACGCTGAAGGGCGACGGCCTGGAGCGAGCGCGGCACCTGGCGCCGCGGGGAAAGGACTGGAGCTACGACGTCGATCCGGTTTCGTAGGGAGGCATCGCCAACTTGAGGGACACGGCAACGCGAAAAGCCGACGTGCTGTCGGCGCTCGAGAAACAGCACGACGTATGGCTGGCGACCGCGGACGTCGCCGGCCGGCCGCACCTGATCGCCGCGTCTGCGTGGTGGGACGGCGCCGACCTGGTCATCGCGACGGCGGGCGCAAGCAAGACCGCCCGCAACCTCGCGATGAACCCGGTCGTCCGTGTTGCGCGTGGCGCGCCGTCGGATGCGATCGTGATCGACGCGCAGATGATCGACAGCCGGGCGGTGGAGGACTCGGCCGACCTGGCGGGCGGCTTTGCCGCGGCGGTGGGCTGGGATCCCCGCGAGGTGGGCGGCGGGTGGATGTTCTTCCGGCTCCGGCCGACCCGCATCCAGGCGTTCCGCGGCTACGACGAGATAGAGGATCGGGATGTGATGGTGCGGTCCCGCTGGGTCGTGTAAAACAGGTTGGAAATTCCGACCCGCGGGTAAAATCGAGTTCGATGGTCCGGCCGATTCTCAACTTCGAAAATCCCGTCCTGCGCGAAAAGGCGAAGAAGGTCGCGCGCATTGACGCGTCCATCCAGCGTCTGCTGGACGACCTGACCGAGACCATGCTGGCCGCACCAGGCGCCGGCCTCGCCGCCAACCAGATCGGCGTGGCGCTCCGCGTCTGCGTGGTGAAGGGCGACGACAAGCAGATCTGGGGCCTTGTCAACCCAGAGGTGGTCAAGAAGGATGGGGTGCAGGTTGGCTACGAGGGTTGCCTGAGCTATCCGGGTTGGGTGGGTGAGGTGGAGCGTGCAGAGACGGTGGTCGTCAAGGGCCGCAACCGCCACGGCAAGGAGATCCGCGTCAAGTCGTCCGGCTTCACCGCCCGCGCTTTCCAGCACGAGCTCGATCACCTCGACGGCGTCCTTTTCACCGACAGGCTGACCAACCTCGACACGCTGTGCCGGGTCGAAGAGCTGATCGGTGAGGAGAAGGAAGCAGCCGTCGCCGCGGCGTCGGGGTAACGCGACCTTCTTCAGGATCGTCTTCGCAGGCACGGCTCAGTTCGCCGTGCCGTCGCTTCGAGTGCTGCAAGCGGCCGGCCACGAAATTTCGCTGGTGGTCACGCAGCCTGATCGGCCCGCCGGCAGGGGCATGAAGGTCGCCGCCCCGCCGGTGAAGGTCGCGGCGCAAGAGATGGGGCTGCCCGTTTACCAGCCGGAACGGATTCGCGAGCCGGAGGCGTTGGAACGGATCGGCGCCGCATCGCCGGACCTGTTGGTGGTGGTCGCCTACGGACAGATCATTCCGCGCTCGGTGCTGTCATTACCGCGCCTCGGAGCGATCAACGTGCATGCGTCACTTCTGCCGCGATGGCGGGGTGCAGCGCCGATCAACCGTGCCATCCTCGCCGGCGATCGCGAGACCGGCGTCTCGATCATGAAGATGGATGAGCAGCTCGATCATGGCCCGGTCCTTGCCGTGCGCGTGACACCGATTGGAGAGCGCGAGAATGCCGTGGAGCTGACGGCGCGCTTGGCTGAGATGGGAGCTGAGCTGCTGGTGCAGACGCTGGAGAATTTCGACCACGTGCGCCCGGTGGACCAGGACCACGCCACGGCGACGCTGGCGCGCAAGTTGAGCAAGGAGGAGGGAGAACTCGAGTGGGGGATGGGGGCGGAGGAGATAGATAGACGCGCGCGTGGACTTCAACCCTGGCCCGGTGCAACACTGCCCACTCCGCGCGGCCGCGTGAAGATCTTGCGCGGACACGTCGAGGGCGACCGTTACGTGCCCGACGTCGTGCAGCTGCCCGGCAAGAAGCCGGCGTCCGCGAAGCAGGTGCTCGGCGATGCCTGACAAAGCCGAGCGCGACGTCGCGGTCAACCGGCGCGCATACCACGACTACTTCATCGACGAGAAGTACGAGGCGGGGGTGATGCTGACCGGCACCGAGATCAAATCGGTTCGCAACGGCCGTGCCAACCTGCGGGAGGGGTTCGTGCGCATCGATGCCAACGAGGCGTGGCTCGAGAGCGTCCACATCTCGCCGTATGCGCAGGGCAACGTCATGAACCAGGAGCCGGTCCGCCCCCGGAAGCTGCTGCTGCACCGGAAGGAGATCTCGAGCCTGATCGGCAAGGTGAAGCAGAAGGGGTACACGCTGATTCCCCTGCGCATGTACATCGTGCGAAACCGGGCGAAGGTCGAGGTCGGCCTGGCGCGCGGCAAGCGGCAGTACGACAAGCGTGAGGCGATCGCCGAGCGCGAGGCGAAGAGGGAGATCGCGAGGGCTGTGCGGCGCGGTTAGTCTGCGTGGGTGAAGCTATTTACAGCATTAAACGCTTGACGAATCGTACTTTTGTTCGTATCATTTACATATGCTCCAGGCGGGTCTTGAAGGTGCGGCGCTCGGCCTGGAGCTGATCAGCCTCAGGCAAGCCATCGACCAGCTCGAGCTACGGTTCGCCCGTTTGTCGTTGGAGTTCGACCAGTCCGAGTGTTGGGACTACGAGGGCGCCAACAGCGCGATCGACTGGATCCGCATCAACTGCAAGATGACTTCAAATGCAGTCTCCGACCGGATTGCGGTGAGCGAGCATGAGG
>Ga0209471_1001224_pt1 | contig 15525 bp, 16 predicted proteins | sample GraSoiAngelo_128_FD_185885 | JGI IMG/M metagenome (GOLD analysis project Ga0209471, IMG submission 185885) | Grasslands soil microbial communities from the Angelo Coastal Reserve, California, USA - 14_0927_12_20cm (SPAdes) (version 2) | ecosystem: Environmental > Terrestrial > Soil > Grasslands ...
TCATGTTCGGCAGCGAAGAGAACATGGTGAAGATCGACATGTCCGACTACATGGAGCGGCACAACGTGTCGCGCCTGGTCGGCTCGCCGCCCGGCTACGTCGGCTACGAAGAGGGTGGCCAGCTCACCGAGACGGTGCGGCGCAAGTCGTACTGCGTGATCCTGCTCGACGAGATCGAGAAGGCACACCCCGAGGTCTTCAACATGCTCCTGCAGGTCTTCGACGAGGGCCGGCTCGCCGACGCGAAGGGGCGCAGCGTCGACTTCCGGAACACCATCGTGATCATGACGAGCAACCTTGCGCAGAAGCTCCTGAAGAGCGAATCCGCCCTCGGTTTCCGCGCGAAGGTCGAGGGCGGGGACGACCCGAATGTCACCGCGGCGTACGAGCGGATGAAGGAACGCGTCATGGAAGAGATGAAGCGCTTCTTCCGGCCGGAGTTCCTGAACCGGATCGACGCGACCGTCGTCTTCCAGCCGCTCAACAGGGAAGAGATTCGCAAGATCGTGGAGCTCGAGCTCGTCGGCGTGCGCAAGCAGCTGGCGTCGCAGGAGATCACGCTCGTCGTGACGGACGCGACCAAGGACCACATCGCGACCGTCGGTTACGACTCCAACTTCGGCGCGCGCCCGCTGGCGCGATCGATCCAGAACGAGATCGCGGACCCGCTCGCGGAGATGCTCCTCCAGGGCAAGTTCCACGCAGGGGACACGGTCCGGATCACTCCGGTCGACGGCAAGCTCGTGATCGAGAAGACCGAGGCCGAGGAGCGCAAGCCGGAGCCCGTCGCCCCCTAGTCGCGCGCGGGCACACCGGTTGCACGCCGATCGAGCATGCGAGCAGTTCTCATCGCCTTGGCCGTCGTGCTCTGCGCATGCGGCGGTGGCGGCCCGACCCTGCCGGTTCAGGTCGCCCCTCCGTCGACTCCCGCGATCTGGCCGCTCCGCGGGACGACTGCGCCGGATGGCGACGTCATCCACAAGCGACCTCTGGTGATCAAGGTCGCCAACGATCCGGCGGCGCGCCCGCAATCGGGGATGGCACAGGCCGACCTGGTCCTCGAGATCCCGGTCGAAGGCGGGATCACGCGCTACGCGCTCGTGTTCCAGTCACAGGACCCTTCGAAAGCTGGTCCCGTGCGCAGCGCGCGCCAGTCGGATCTGAACTATCTGCCGGCGTTGCACGCGATCCTCGCGCACGTTGGCGCCTCGGAATCGGTGACGCAGATGGTGCGTGACGCGGCGAAGAGCGGAGCGTTCGTCGACATCGACGAGTTCCAGCACGCCGACGCGTTCGAGCGGGTCGCGGGGAAAGTCGCGCCCTACAACGCGTACACCTCCGGCGAGAAGATCCGCGCCGCCGCGGGCGAGGCCGGGCGCGCCCGCGTTGACGTCCCCGCGTTGCAGTTCGACGCCTCGGTCGGCAAGGCCGCCGGGAAGGAGGCGATGTCGCTCGTCGTGCCCTACACCGGAGCCGGAAAGGTGAGCTACGCGTTCGATGCGGCGTCGGCGTCGTACCACCGGACACAGGGTGGCCAGGCCACGACGGACGCCAACGCGAAGAAGGAAGTCATGCCCGACAACGTCGTCGTCATCAAGACCGAGGTGAAGGAGATCCCCGGTACGGCCGACGTCGCCGGCGCGCCGTCAGTCGACTTCCGTGCGACCGGAACCGGGGCGGTCGTGATCCTTCGCGACGGGAAGCGCTTCGACGGCACCTGGACCCGAAACGGGACGTCGGACCTCTACCGGTTCGCGGACTCGGCCGGCGCAGCGATCCCTCTCAAGCCCGGCCTCACCTGGATCCACATCGTCCCGGATGAGTACGACCTCTCGAGCTAGGTCGTGGGCTCGGAGTCCTGTCCGCTCATGCCGGCGAGAGCGAAGAGTCCCAGGTCGATGATGCCGAAGATCACGCCGACCGCTCCGCCGACGGCCGCTGAAACGACAAGCGCGATCGGCGCGATCAGCAGTGCGGGGAAGAGGATCCCGAGCCCGATCTGATCCGGACGGGTGTTGGCGATCGCCGCGGACAGCGCGACCACGCCGAGGACGGCGAGGAACGCCATCCCGTTCCTGGCGCCCCAGCGCACCGTGCGCCGGGCATAGGCCTCCCTGTCGCGCGCGGATCGCACGAGATCGAGGCCCCGCAGCGCCCGCGCTGTGGTGAAGTAGGTGGTCGCCCACAGCGCGACGAAGAGGCCAAGACCGACGAACGTGTTGAGCCCGCCGAGCGCGGCGCCGAGTCCGCCGCGTGAATACGCGAACAGAACGATCGCCAGAACGAACGTGGTCGCGTGAAACGTCGCGAGCGACCAGGTGACCAGGTTCATCCCGTCAGCCGTGGGCGAGCCAGATCGCGAGCGCGAGGATCAATGCGAACGCGCCGGTCGTCGCCCCGTAGAGGTTCCGGATCCGGACGACGGCGGCCGAGGCCAGGTCACCGGACGACTGGGAGAGCCGCGCGACGGCGAGCGTCCTGGGGAGCGACAGGATCACGAGCCCCAGGACCGATCCGAGCTTCAGCATCAAAGTCGTGCCCCACGGCGATGCGGGCTCCGACAGACCGGCGCCGAACGCCGCGAGGTTGCCGATGCCGGTCATCGCGAGCACCCCGGCGGCTGCCCAGAACAGCCACTCGTAGCGGATCGCGACGGCAACGACCGCGCCGGGGGCCTCGCCAACAGGGCGTGCGGCGAGCGCGAGAACGGTGACCGCGCCGCCGAAGGCCGTGGCCATGGCCGCGACGTGCACCCATCGGATCGCGACATGCACAAGGTGGGAATCGAGCTCCACGCCGCCAGTTCAGCGCACGATCCGCCCAAGTCAAGTTCGGGCCGATACTTGCTTGGATGCCCCCTCGTCCGAAGTCCGCCTTCCTCTGCCAGCAGTGCGGGTTCCAGTCGCCGAAGTGGATCGGCCGCTGCCCGTCGTGCGATGGCTGGAACACGTTCGTCGAGGAGCGCGTTGTAGCGCCGGCGAAAGGGCGTGGCCTCGCGCGCGCGCCGAGAGTGCCGATCGCGCTCGGCGATGTCCCGGCCGACGCCGAGGAGCGCATGGTCACGGGCATCGGCGAGTTCGACCGGGTTCTCGGTGGCGGGATCGTCCAGGGGTCGTGCGTGCTCCTCGGGGGCGATCCAGGCATCGGCAAGAGCTCGCTCCTGATGCAAGCGTCCGCCGCGCTCGCGGCGAAGGGCGCCGTCCTCTACGTGTCGGGGGAGGAATCGGCGGCGCAGATCAAGATGCGCGCGCGCCGGTTCGGCATCGCGAGCGACGGAATCCTCGTCCTCGCGGAGACCGATCTTGGCTCGGTGATCGAGGCGATCCGCAAGGTTCGCCCGATCTTCGCCGTCATCGACTCGATCCAGACGATGAATTCCGACGAGATCGCTTCCGGAGCCGGGGGCGTCTCGCAGCTCCGCGAGTGCGCGGCGCGGCTCCTCGAGCTCGCGAAGGGGGAAGACGTCCCCATCTTCCTCGTCGGCCACTTGACGAAGGAGGGTGCGGTCGCCGGCCCTCGCGTTCTCGAGCACATCGTCGACGCGGTGCTCTACCTCGAAGGCGAGCGGTTCCACGCATTCCGCATCCTGCGCGCGACAAAAAACCGCTTCGGCTCCACCGACGAGGTCGGGGTCTTCGAGATGGCGGAGACAGGACTGCGCGAGGTCGCGAATCCGTCGGAGGTCTTCCTCGAGGAGCGCAGCCGCGGCGTCGCCGGCAGCGTCATCGTGCCGACCGTCGAAGGGACGCGGCCGCTCCTCGTCGAGGTCCAGGCGCTCGTGACCCCGACGAGCTTCGGGCTGCCGCGGCGCACCGTGAACGGCGCCGATCCGCAGCGCGTCCTCCTCCTGCTCGCCGTGCTCGCAAAGCGCGCGGGTCTCTCGGCCGGCAGTCACGACGTCTACGTCAACCTCGTCGGCGGTCTTCGGATCCGCGAGCCAGCCGCTGACCTCGGATTGGCCGTCGCGGTGGCCTCGGCTTTGCGCGACCGGCCCGCGGACCCGCGGACCGTATTCGTCGGCGAGCTCGGCCTTGGGGGCGAGCTCCGGCGTGTGCAGCGGATCGCCGCGCGGCTCAAGGAAGCAGAGCGGCTCGGTTTCGAGCGCGCCGTGGTGCCGTCGGCGAGCATGTCGGACCTGAACGGGACCGGACTCGAGGTCAAGGGCGTCGCGACGCTCCGCGAGGCACTCGAGAACGCGGGGGTCGCGGACCGCTAGCGGTGGATGTATTCGAGGCGATTCGCACGACGCGCGCGATGCGCCGCCTCGATCCATCCCGCGAGGTGTCGGACGAGGACATCCGGACGATCGTCGAGGCCGCGACGAAGGCCGGCAGTGCCGGGAACAGGCAACCCGCGCGCTGGCTGGTGGTCCGGGATGCGGCGAAGCGCCGCCAACTGGGCGAGCTGTACCGCGAATGTGTCGAGTCGTTGCTTCGCGAGGATCAGCACCGGACGAAGACCGACCCAGCGATTGCGAGGCGTCTGAAATCCACCTGGCATCTTGCCCGTCACCTCGGAGAAGCGCCGGTTCTCATACTCGTCTGTGCGCCGGGCCAGCCTTACGCGTCCATCTTCGTCGGCGTGCAGAACCTCATGCTCGCTGCCCGTGCGCTCGGGCTCGGTACGACCCTCACGACGAGCCATCTGTGCAATGAGCAGAAGGTGAAGGCGCTGCTCGGCATCCCGGATGACGTGAATACGTTCGGCCTCATCCCGGTTGGCTACCCGCTCGGCCGGTGGGGCGACGCGCCACGGCGACCCGTGGAGGAGCTCGCGTACCGGGATGAGTGGGGTCGGGAGCTCCGCTAGCGCGCGAACGGCACGAACGCCGGGACACGCCCCGAGAAAGCACGGAACTCCTCGCCGAATCCGGCCGCGAGAATGCTGTCCTCCGCGCGGATGCGGATCGCGGTGAACGGGATCACATAGACGAGTGTGATGACGAGAAGCGCGAGGCTTTCCATCGCGATGGTCGCTCCCATGTGGAACGAAACGATTCCCAGGTACATCGGGTGCCGGGTGATGCGGTATGGCCCCTCGGTCACGAGGCGGTGGCCTTCGTACAGATCCATGCGGATGCCGTAGCTCTTCCCGAGCGACCACATCGCCCACGCGGCGAAGAGCGCGGAGGCGACTGCGATCGCAAGCCCGACTAGCCGGAGCGGCAGGGGAAGGTCGATCGCAACCGGAAAGAAGTACGCGACGACGAAGGGGATCCAGACGAGCGGCGGGTAGTACTGGAGATACCACGGAGCGGGGGAGCGAACACGGTGTTTTCGCTCGCCGCGCAGGATCCGCAAGGCGCCTGCGGAGAGAAAGATGATGTGTGCGGACAGCAGCACCGCGATCCGCAGGGCGCGGTCATCCACCGGCTGAACGCTAACAGTGCGGTCTTAGACTCGTGCGAATGTTCTTCCATCCATCCCGGCGTACGCATGCGCGCACGCCGCATCAACAGAGAAAGGAGTCCTCGTGGGTTTCATTCGCCTCGTTGCAGCACTCATCGGCTTCGTATTCGGATTCTTCCTCGGGTCTTCGCTCCTCCAGGTCACCCAGGTCACGCCGCTCACCAATCAGATCCTCGTCGTTCTTCTTCTCGCGACCGCGTGCGCGATCCTGGGCTGGCTCGGCGCACCCTACGTCACGGTCATGCCCGCGGGTTACATCGTCAACTGGCTCCGCGCGGCGTCGGGAGGCGATCTCATCGCGGGCGCGTTCGGCGGCGCGGTCGGACTCATCCTCGCCCTTTTCCTCGCGTTCCCGCTTTCGTTCCTTCCCGGTGACATAGGACGCTACGCGCCGCTGGTGACGGCGGTCGTGCTCGGAGTGATCGGCGCGACGGCGGGTGCCGTCAAGCGGACCGAGCTGAGCGCGTTCGCGCAGGGCGTGCGCGGCGTCCGTCGCGACCGCGCGGACGCGCGCGTCCTGCTCGACACCTCGGTCATCATCGACGGCCGCGTCGCGGACGTGGTGCGGAGCGGCTTCGTCCGGGGCACGCTCATCATCCCGAAGTTCGTGCTCGCCGAGCTCCAGTTCTTCAACGATTCGCCGGACGGCTCAAAGCGCGAGCGCGGCCGGCGGGGCCTCGAGATGCTCGCGAAGATGCAGAAGGAGGACACCGTCAAGGTGGAGCTCTCCGACGAGGAGCCCGCCGGTACGGGCGCCGACGGGAAGCTCGTCACCCTCGCCCGGGCGCTCGGTGTCCCCATCATGACCAACGACTACGGCCTGAACCGCGTCGCGGAGCTTCAGGGCATCACCGTGCTCAACATCAACGACCTCGCGAAAGCCGTCCGTCCGGTGGTCCTGCCGGGTGAGGAGATCACGGTGCGTGTGATCCAGGAGGGCAAGGAGCCGGCGCAGGCCGTCGGCTATCTCGAAGACGGCACGATGGTCGTCGTCGAGAACGGCGCGAGGCACATCGGCTCCGAGCTTCCGGTGACCGTCATGCGGGTTCTCCAGACGGTCGGCGGCCGGATGATCTTCGGGCATCCGAAGGGTGAGACGGCCGAGACTCGCCGGCCGCGTGCCATCGATCGCTAACGCCGGCGCGGTCTGCGCGATCCTCGCCGCGGGTAGCTCCACGCGTGCGGGAACCGACAAGATCACGGCTGACCTCGGCGGTCAGCCCGTGCTCGCGTGGTCGCTCGCCTCCGCGATCGCCTCCGGCGCGTTCTCCCGGATCGTGGTGGTAGTGCGACCCGACGCGGCGCGCGGCCCGATCGAGTCGATCGTGCGGTCGCGCGCGCCCGAGGCGACCGTTGTCGCGGGCGGAGAGACGAGGACCCAGTCGAGCTGGGCCGCACTCGCCGCCGCGCCCGATGCCGATGTCCTCGCTATCCACGATTCCGCCCGACCGTTCGTACCGCCGTCGCTCTTCACCCGTTGCGTGGAGATCGCCCGCGCCGAGGGCTCGGCCGTCGCGGGCTTGCCGCTCGCGGATACGGTGCGCCGCGCGAACGAGGCGGGCGTCGCCATAGAAGAGGTATCGCGCGAGGGCCTCTGGTCGGCGCAAACACCTCAGGCGTTCCAGCGCGAGGTCCTGGAGCGGGCACGAAAGGCGGCCGCGGATCGGTCCTTCGGCGACGATGCCGCCGCGGTGCGCGCGGCTGGTCTGCCGGTGCGGATGGTGCTCGGCGAGCGGCGAAATCTGAAGATCACGACGATGGAGGACCTGGCCTACGCGCGGGAGCTTGTCGCAAAAGGCCTCGTCGGCGTGCCCGCGCTGCAAATCCGCTAGCCATGCCGCAGCGGGCCGGGCTCGGTTACGATATTCACCGTCTCGCGGCGGGCCGCCGCCTGGTTGTAGGCGGTGTCGCGATCGAGCACCCGACGGGGCTCGTTGGCCACTCCGATGGTGACGTCCTCCTTCACGCGGTCATGGACGCGGTCCTCGGAGCGGCGAACCTCGGCGATCTCGGATCGCACTTCCCGAGCGACGATCCGCGTTTCGCTGGCGCGGACAGCCAGGAGCTGTTGCGCCAGGTCGGATCGAAGATCCGCGAGGCCGGCTACGCCGTCGTCTCGATCGATGCGACGGTCATCGCGGAGGCGCCCCGCCTGGGCGCGCACGTCGCCGCGATGCGTCACACGATCGCCCGAGGCCTCGGCCTCACGCCGGAGAGCGTGAGCGTCAAGGCGAAGACGAACGACGGCGTGGGCGAGATCGGCGCGGGCGAGGCGATCGCCGCGCTGGCGGTGGCTCTGGCGACGAACTAACGCGCCAAGGGAGAAGAACTGATCCAGCGGCCCGAGTCCAAAGATCTGCGCATCTACGACAGCGCCACGCGATCGGTGAAGCCGTTCGTGCCACTGCGTCCCGGCGAGGTCGGCATGTACAACTGCGGGCCGACGGTTTACGACCGCCAGCACATCGGCAACCTGTACAGCTACATCGTCGCCGACGTGGTCCGCCGGACGTTCGAGTACTTCGGCCTTCGCGTGAGGCAGGTCATGAACATCACCGACGTCGGCCACATCGTCGACGATGCCGATGCGGGCGTGGACAAGATGGCGGTCGGCGCCCAGCGCGCCGGCAAGACCCCGCTCCAGATCGCCGACGAGTACACCGGCCTCTTCATGGCGGACCGCCGCCGCTTGAACAGCCTCGATCCAGAAGTCATCCCGAAGGCGACGGATCACATCGCAGAGATGATCGCGCTGATCGAGCGGCTTATCGCGAAGGGCAACGCCTACGTCGCCGCGGACGGTGTGTATTTCGACGTGACGACCTTCCCCGGTTATGGCACACGCCTCAATCCCGAGTCGCCCGAACAGCGCGTCGCCGGGGCACGCGTTGAGGTGAACGAGAACAAGCGGCACCCGTCCGACTTCGCGCTGTGGCGCCGGGCCAAGGCCGGTGACCTGCAGCAGTGGGACTCTCCTTGGGGGCGCGGCAATCCGGGGTGGCACATCGAGTGCTCGGCGATGTCAATGAAGTACCTCGGCGAGACATTCGATTTGCACTCCGGCGGAGAGGACCACCTCTTCCCGCATCACGAGTGCGAGATCGCGCAGTCGGAAGCGGCGACGGGAAAACCGTTCGTCAACTACTGGGTGCACGTGCGGTTCCTTCGAGTCGACAGCGAGAAAATGGCCAAGTCGAAGGGTGGCTTCCTCACGCTCGACAACGTCGTCGAACTGGGCTACGACCCGCTCGCCTTCCGGTTGCTCGCGCTGGGGGCGGGGTATCGCAACGGCCTCGACTTCACCCGGGACGGCATGAACGCTGCACAATCGAGGCTCGAGCGCTGGCGGCGAACGATCCGGGCGGCGTACGCGGCCACGAATGGCCGCGTCGCGGAACCAGAGGGCGCGCACGCGATCAGTCGCGAATTCCGCGAAGCGCTCGCGGACGACCTGAACACGCCGAAAGCGCTCGCGGCGGCGGAGAAGGCGCTCGCGCTCGCGGCAATCGCGGACACCGACGAGCAGGAGCGCGCGCTCTGGATGCTCTTCGACATGGACCGCGTGCTGGGACTCTCGCTCCAGACCGCGGCGGCCGCGAAGGACGAGCTCACCGCGGACGAAAGGGCGGTCTTCGATCAGCGCGAGGCAGCGCGCAAGAGCGGCGACTACGCGAAGAGCGACGCGTTACGCAAGGAATTGCTCGAGCGGTTCGGCATTCAAGTGAAAGACACGAAGGACGGGACGCGCTGGGAGCGCGTCGGTCGCAAAGGAGCATGAGCATGGACGAATCAGAGCGCACCGAGAACGAGGGCGGCGGCGGGAGCGAGCGCGCGCCCGAGCCCGCGAGCGAGCCGGCAAACAGCGCAGGCCAAAGCCCGGCGGCGGGTCCGAGCGAACCCGGAGCGCCGCCGCAGTTCGGCGATCAGGACGGCGCCCGTCGCAGGCGGCGCGGCCGGCGTGGCCGCGGGGGCGGTGGCTTCGGCGGCCCGCGGCCTCCGTACAACGGACCGCGCCCGCAGTTCGGCGCTCCGCGTCCGCAGTTCGGTGCGCAGCAGTTCCGCCCGCAGCCGTTCGTCCCGCGTGAGGAGAGCGAACAGGCCCGCGAGCTCGCGGGGTACGAGCGCCGTCAAGCGCAGCGCCAGCGCGGCCCCATGGGCTGGCGCGGCGGTGCAGGTGGCCCCGGTCCCGCACCGCAGGGCGGTGGCCAGTGGCGACAGCGCCGCGGCGGCGAGCAGCGCTACAGCGACGCGATCCGTCGCGTCACCGCTGGTCCGCACACGGCCGCGCCATCGCACGAGCCCGTCGGCGAGCCGATCGCCGGTCCCCACGCGATCCTCGAGGCGATCCGCGCGGGCCGCAACATTCGCCGGCTCTACGTCTCGCAGGACCGCAACGTGCGCACCGGTCCGGTGAACGAGCTCATCGCCGAGGCGCAGCAGCGGCGCATCTTCGTTCGGTACACCGACAAGATGGAGATCGCGCGGCTCTCGCCGGTCGAGAACCATCAGGGTGTCGTTGCGATCGTGGAGGGCAAGGCCGGCGTCGAGCTCGACGAGCTTCTTCTCCACCTCGACGCGCTCTCAGAGCCGGCGCTCGTGCTGGTCGTTGACTCGCTGCAGGACCCGCAGAACTTCGGCGTGCTCCTCCGGTCGGCCGAGGGCGCCGGCGTAGACGGCGTCGTCATCCCGCACCATCGCGCCGTGGGGCTCACGCCCGCGGTCACCAAGACGAGCGCCGGCGCGAGCGAGCACCTGCTCATCGCCGACGTCGCGAATCTCCGGCAGGCGATCGACGCGCTCAAGGAGAAGGGCATCTGGGTTGTCGCGGCGGACGAGTCCGGCGATCTGCTTTACGACGAGGTCGACTACCGCGGGCCGACCGCGATCATCATCGGCGGAGAGGGCGAAGGCATTCGGCGCCTCGTGCTCGAGGGCGCGGACCAGGCGGTCCGTCTTCCGATGGAAGGAATGGTGAGCTCGCTCAACGCGGCCGCGGCTGGGACGGTGATGCTCTACGAGGCGCTCAGGCAACGACGACGCGACGTTCCGCCCGCGCAGACCCGCACGCCGCGGCCGGACGAGCCGGCTGAAACACGGGAGAACGGCGGATGGGAAAACGAGCCACAGCAGGCGCCGGAGGATCGCGGCGATCGGGGGAAGGCCGAGCCGGCCGAAGCAGCCGAGGGCGGCACCGACGAAACGGATCAGGTCGCGCCGGCCGCGGAGATCGAGACGCCTCCGGCTGAGGAGCCCGCCGTGGCCGCCAAGCCGAAGCGCAAGGCGCCGGCGAAGAAGCGGTCGACGAAGAAGTCAGCCGAAGAGAAATCCAAGGAGAACGACGATGCGTCGAGCTGATCTGCTCGCCGAGCTCGATTCCGAGAGAGAGGCGTGGGAAGGGCTCCTCGCGCAAATCGGCGAGGACCGCATGGAGGAACCCGGCGTCGCGGGTTCGTGGTCGATCAAGGACGTCGTCGCGCATCTCACGGCCTGGCGGCGCAGGACCGTCGGGCGCCTCGAAGCCGTGGCGAATGGCCGGCCCGAACCCACGCCGCCCTGGCCCGCCGACCTGCACGGAGACGACGAGATCAATGCGTGGTTCCACGCGCGTGATCGCGATAAGGCCGTGGGCGAGGTTCTCGATGAATCGCGTCGTGTCTTTCAGGAGCTCGTGGCGGCGATACAGAAATTGCCGGACGACACGCTCAGCGATCCCACGCGCTTTCCATGGATGGAGGGCGCGCCGTTGAGCGGAGCGGCGTTCTTCGGGCACTTCCATGACGAGCACGAGGCGGACATGCGCGGGTATCTCTCGCGACAGCCCGCGAGGTCGTAGCCCCCAGGAAGCGCAGGAAGAATTGGAAGTCGTGACGCGCACGCTCGGAGCGCGTGAATTCATCGGCCGCCGAGCGTCGTTCTGGGTCGTGGCGACAACGTTCGGGCTGTTCTTGTTCGCGGCCGCAGCGCCGTCACCCCTCTACGCGGTGTATGCCGGTTTGTGGCACTTCTCGGCTGGAGCGCTCACCGAAGTCTTCGCGGTGTACGCGATCGCGTTGCTCGTGGCGCTCCTCTTCACGGGGTCGTCATCCGATTTTGTCGGTCGGCGGCCGATCATCCTCGTCGCGATCGTCATTCAGCTAGCGAGCATCGTCTTGTTTCTCGTCGCGTCGGGGATCGAGTGGCTCTTTGCCGCGCGTATCGCGCAGGGCATCGCCACTGGGATCGCGACGGGAGCGCTCGGCGCCGCGTTGGTCGATCTGCAACCTCCCGAGAACCCTGCGCTGGCCTCACTCGTCAACAGCGCCGGGCCGATCCTGAGCCTCGGCATTGGAGCGCTCGCCTCGGCGGTACTCGTGCAGTACGCGCCCGATCCGCTTCACCTCATCTATTGGGTCACGTTGTTCGCCTTCATCGCGGCGCTCGTCGCGATCGCCGCGACGCCCGAGCCCGGCGTGCGGCGGAGTGGCGTGCGATGGGTGCCGCGGATATCTGTTGACCGAGCGGTCCGACGAGAGTTCGTCGCCACGCTGCCGATCCTCGTCGCGGGCTGGGCCGTTGCCGGCTTCTACCTCTCCCTCGGCCCCACCCTTGCGTCGCAGCTCGCCGCCTCGTCCAACCGGGTGCTCGGCGGGCTCGCGATTTTCCTCCTCGCGGACATCGGCGCGGTCGCGATCGTGATCACGCGCGTATGGGCCACGACTCGCGCGATGATGGTCGGCGGGGTCATCCTCGGCGTGGGCCTCGTGCTTGCGGTGGCGGCCATCGCGCTCACATCGCCGCTCCTGTTCTTCGCGGCCACCGCACTGACCGGAGTCGGATTTGGCCCTGCGTGGCTCGGTGTGCTGCGGACCCTCGTCGCGCTCGCCGCGCCGACGGCGCGGGCGGCGCTGCTCGCGGCAGTTTTCGTCGTTGCGTACCTGGCTCTCGCGCTGCCCGCGGTCATCGCGGGATTCCTCGCTACGCGGATCGGTCTGCACGACGCTGCGCTCTGGTACGGGGCGGGGCTCGTGGTTCTGACGTTCGTGGGCGTGCTTAGTACCTGGGTCGTTATCCGCCGGAGATAGTCGGCCTCACCTGATCGGCTCTCGTTCAGCGCTATCGCGAGATGGCAGAATCAATAGGAAAAGCGCGCCGACCTAGCTCAACGGTAGAGCAGTGGTTTTGTAAACCACCGGTTCCGGGTTCGAGCCCCGGGGTCGGCTCAGGTGCGGTCTAGGGCGTTTGGCGGAGGCTGCCTTTGAACGTCTGACCGTCGACTCGCACGACGAAGCAGTCGATCGTGTGATCACCCTTCGCCCAGCCCTCGCTGGTGGGAGTCAGAAATTCGATGTCATAGGTCTTGTCGGTCTCGTAATCGAAGCCCGTGTAGCTCCGGAAGGCGGGGACGCATTGGGCGGACAAGAATGAGTCGAACCCGCTGGCGCCGGGATAGGCGCCACTCGAACCGCCTGGCGCGGTACCGATGAAGAACACCTCTCCGTGATGCATGTCGCCACATGGATGATGCTGAACGTCTTTGACGGTCGTGTTCGCTGTGAGAGATGGCAGGTCGACGCAATCGCCCACCTTCAGATCGGTGACGCTTCCGGTCACGAAGTCTCGGAAGAGGTATCCAACCAGCGCGAACACCCCGATCGCCGTCCAGATCGGAAACCGCTTGACGAGCCCGAGTACCGCAGCACCCAAGCCTTTCCCTTCCTTCAGCCGAGATCTCGCGACTGACTCGCGCGGAGGCTAGGCCGGGCGTTTACGGGCTTGGTCTCAGCCCACAATCAGTCACGACGGCCGAGGAAGTGGAGCGCCAGGACGGCCGTCAAGAATCGGAGCGATTCGCTCCAGGTGTGGGAAAGAGTGGATGAAGGCCGGCTTGAAGCTGGTCGATACCCCGCTGCACATACCACCGCGACACGGCGAGCGCGATAACGAAGCCTGCGACGCCGACCAGAATGATCGTCGCCGGCGGAGCGCGGAAATGAAGCGCGGCGATCGCCGCGATCGCGGCCACAAGCACGGAGTCCAAGATCGCGACCACGGTCGGCGTTCCGGCGAGCATCTGCAGCAGCCAGAAGCCCCTACCGCCGCCGGGCTGCACGCCCATGGTGACGCCGATGCCCGGGAAGTCGTCATGCGCGCTCATCACGAAGTAGCGATCGAGGTCGGGCGCGAGCTGAAGGTATGCAGCGCGGATCCGGTTCATTCCAATGACACAGAGTGCTTCGTGATAGTTCGACGCGCCGAGGCGGATCCACGTCGCGACTCCGATGAACAGCACCACGGGGAGGATCACCAACGCAAAGAGCGTGAACGCGTCGCCGAACCCCGTCGCTCCACCGACGAGACCCAGCGCGACGATCGCGCCGGAGAGGGTCGTCAGGAACATCCCGGCGCGGCTGAACGACTCGTTCCACGCCAGCGACCGAGAGGCGAGAAGGCTCCAATGCTCGGTCGAGAGGATCTGCAGCCGCATGGCCGGCGAGGCCTCACCGGCCGGCGCACTGTCGCTTGGGTGAGGGGCCGGTGAGGGCTCGGCGCCGATTCCGCCCGCGATACGTTCGAATGACATGGCTCGGCGCACAGATTAGGGGACGCGGCGTCGGGACTAGGGCGCCGCCGGCATGAGCGAGACGAAGAAGGTCTTCATGCCCACCGGATTGATCGTGCGGCCGTAGTCGAGGGTCTTCTCGTGTCCGCCGCCGATCATCGCGACGCTGAATGACTCGGCCCAGGATTCGCCGGGCAGCTTGATCCACTGCGCCATCCCTGTCTGCTGGTTCGCTTCCCTGAGCGCGTCCTGCCACGTCGTCGAAAAACCGCGATAGGTCCAGAACTTCGCCATCACGTCGGCGCCTCCGGCCTTTCGCTGCGCGAGATCCTGATAGGCGTGACCCATTTCGTGGAAGGCGGTGCTCGGCGTCATCACGTAGTCCTCGCGCACCGAGAAGATCGGCTGTCCCGCGGCGTTCAGTCCGCGATACCAGGCGTCGCCGTTCTCGTCCGCCGGCTCGTCGAAGTCGATCTGCGGCGTTGGCGGAAAGATCGAGAACGCTGCGCGGGTCTGGAAGTAATAGGTCATGAGCTGCATCCCCGCGACGTTCGTCGTCGGCCGAGGCTTCGGGGTGGGGGCTTGAGTCTGCGCCACGGTCGCCACCGGAGTGGGCGAGGGAGTTGGCGACGGGGTCTCCGGCGTGACCGTCGCGGTCGCCGTCGGCATCGGAGTCGGTGAGGGGCTTGGACGCGCCTCCGGCGGTCGCTCGCGAGCGCTCAGGGCGATGCCCGTGCCGATCACGAGGACGGCCGCGATCGCCGCGGCGCCGGCGAGCTTGGTTCGAAACGGCACGCGAATAGGGTAGGGCGCTCGTCGCATGCGGCCGGTGTCGGGAAGGTCCTAGTACGGGCGGGTGATGGCGGGACGCGTAACGGGGGTTATCGCACCGATGCGGTCATGACAAGGTGCCGTTGTGGGAAACGAGGGAGAGTCGGTCCCGGTCCGCACGTTCGCTGTGCGCGTTCGCGTCGTGGCCCCGTGGCTCGTCGGCCTAGCGGCGTTTGGGGTGGGCGCGATCGCTCTCGATGGCTTCGAGCGCGCTCTGGCGGTCGGTGCCTTCTCTGCATCGTGTTTCGGGGCGCTCCTCGCGATGTCACAGGTTCGCCGGGCCGTCGTGTCGATGCGCAGCTGGATGGGGGACCGAGAGAACGCCCTCAGCACGTTCGCCGACGACCGCGCTGCGACGGTCGCACGTCAATTCCAATGGGCTGTCGATGAGCTTGTCCGTGCGCGCGCCGAGCTACGCAAGGTCGACGCCATGCGTGCTCACGCCGAAGCGCACGCGCGGAGCGTCCTCGAGAAGGCGCGCCAGGACAACGAGGAGCTGCGAGCCGCGCGCGAGAAGCTCGGCTCTTTGGATGCGAGCGAGCTGGATCTCCTGCGCGCGAAGATCGAACAGATCGAGCAGGCATTTCAGGAAGAGGAGCACGATCGGCGCGTCGCCGAGCGTCGCGCTCGCGCCGCCGAGCAGCGGGTCGCCGATCTGACGCGAACGCTCCACCTCGTAGCGACGACGGTCGCCACCGGCGGCGACGGCGCCGCATCAACTGCGGGGCGAGGCGCGCCGCTGCTCTT
>Ga0209471_1001225_pt1 | contig 15521 bp, 12 predicted proteins | sample GraSoiAngelo_128_FD_185885 | JGI IMG/M metagenome (GOLD analysis project Ga0209471, IMG submission 185885) | Grasslands soil microbial communities from the Angelo Coastal Reserve, California, USA - 14_0927_12_20cm (SPAdes) (version 2) | ecosystem: Environmental > Terrestrial > Soil > Grasslands ...
CTGCGCAAAACGCAAAGGGGCCGAAAGCGAAAGCGACAGAATGGCCGCAGAGGCGAGCGCGAAAAGGAAGATCCTAAATTTGTGCATTGGGTTTACCTCCGGGAAAAAACTAGAAACTAAGGGCTTGTAGGCGGACATACTTTAGTCGAGCGAGGAAGAAACGCCAAGCCGTGACGAGTCGATTCACCCCACGATCAAATCACGTAAGAGTCGATTGCTTCCAACAATCGGTAAGCGAATCTATTTCGTTGGTTTTGCGCGGGCCGGCGCGGCGGCTTGATCGGACTCAGCCGACGACAAATCACTGCGACCGAGGTCGGCTCCGGCGACAATTACGAGCAGGACAGTGACGCCGAGAGTTGAGAAGATGTAGAGCAACGCCGTCTGCTCAAAGTAGATTAAGAGAAAGACAAGCAGGGCCATTCCAACAATCCACAGATAAGTTACGGTGCGTCGCTTCTTAACTTTTGTTCGTATTCGTTGACTCATCGAGGTAATTCAAAATCCCACATCCACAGTGGAAGAGGCTGGCTTTTAGGCCAGCCTCTAGAGAAAATTGGCCGGGCTCGGATCAATACAAAATGCGGTAAGGGAGACTGGTGCCTGCGCCACCCAAGCCGCCTTTTGCCATGCCCAGGAACATTTGTCTGAGATTTTCCGGACTAAAGGAACTTTGCGGGCGCACATCTATAATGTCGTAGGCCTGCAACAAGACATCCGTTTGCTTGCCGTTTTTGATCGCATCATAGTCGAACTTCATTTTTTCCGGGCCGATCTTTCCTTTGACCTGGCGATATATATAAACTTCGTGTGACTTCGCGGTTTTTTGAATGCCACCAGCCATGGCTATCGCGCGCACGAGCGTCATGTTGTCTTTCATGACGATCTCACGGGGCGCATTCACATAGCCATTAATATAAATCGGCTCGCCCTCGCTTACGATGACGATATCGCCCGGACGAATGTAGGGATCGTCTTTGCCGAGACCGAAGCGAACTTCACCAACCTCGTAAGTTTCGATCTTGCCGATGTCCGAAGCCATTTGGTCCTTAGCTGCATCAGACGACACCGCGTTCGTCTTCGGTGCTTCCTTTGAAGCGCCGGAAACATTCCCGCCGGAAGGTGCAAAGGAGGACACCTTCGCAGAATCGGAAACTGGAGTAACCGCGGGTTTATCGGGCGCTGACGCGGAACCGGTCTTGTCGTAGGTTGAGGTTGACAGTGGCTTGTTCATTAGAGCTTCAGCCACGTCAGGCGTCAGCATCGCATCCTGCGCACACATTTCTCGTTCGGTGTGAATAACTTGAATCTTGCCGCTGGCATTCAAGGTAACCCCACCCGCCGTTACCAAAAGCTCGTGGAGGCGAACGCGACGCATCATCTGAATCCGCGTCGGAGCGCGGACTGCGCCGAACACTACCGCGGGCGGACGGCTCTTACGTTCCGTCACACGGACACTCACGCGTGGATTCTTTATGTATCTTGAATAAGCTGTCGCGATCGCTTTCTGAATCTCTTTCTCGTTGCGACACATCGCGGGGATCGGATCTTCAAGGAATGGCAGCGATGAAATGTTTCCTTCATCGTCAATCTCGGCCAACGAGTTCAATTCCGATTGGCCAAAGACTCTCACGTCTATCACATCACCCGGTCCAACGAGATATCGTTTGCCGCCCTGACCGTCAACCGAATTCATCTCCGAGGGCATCGATGGTGATTGGCTCACTGGCGGTGCCTGGGTGGACTGTGTCGTAGTTGGCGACTGTGCTTGAGAATGGATTTCCACGATTGCGGTGACCGTGCCCACCATTAATACAAATCCGGAGACTAGAAGGAGCATTCTCTTATTCATAACAATACCTCAAAAAGTCTGTCGCAAGGTTTCTCTTCGAACTGCGCGTTTAATCAACGCGTGGTTAAGGAAGCAACTCGGCGGATCATTTCCTAGTCCGTCGGGATAACATTCCCGGAATGACAAATCCTGTAAATAGCCAGTTGCAATGATCGCACAAAAGATTATAGATGCCAAACATCCTTAAGTACCACGGTACTCGCTTATAACCCCGGCGAATTCTCTCACTCCCGCAACGTGGGCAGGTTGGTCTAAACATATTGATGCTGATCGAACATTTCGGCGTTCGCTCTCACTTCATGGACGCCGCCGCACTCGCCTGTTTGTCCCTTTTGCTGAAGTAATCGCGCCTTCCCTATCCAGCCGTGCCCGTAACATTTCGATTTCCCTCGTGATTTTTTCGGCCGCCGTTTCACCCGCCGGACCCGGCCGATCACGGCTTAGATAGAACAACGCGTCGCGGTAACAATCTATTGACCGTTGAAGATATCCCTTGAAGGCCGCGCGCTCGGCCAATTCAACCCAGTGCGCAACCCTGCTCGAGGTAATGAATTCGCGCACCGCACGAGCCGATATGTTGAGTTCTTCCTCATTGGGATAAACTTTCAGAGCTGTCTCGATGCAGTTCAACGCGCGGTTTGCTGTCTCAACTTTTTCATAAAGCCGAACTCGTTGCTGCGCCTCGTGCGTCAACGTTTGCGCGGAAACCCGCGCCCAAGTCAGCAGATGATGCTTTTGTAATTCACGAACCCGTTCCTGACCGGCGCGCAAAGCAACCCTTCCGTCCGCCTGTGTTCGTGGAGATTGCAAAGCTTTATCGGCGCCGGCGAGATACTCGACGCATAAATCATAAAGTTCGCGGTGCACTTCCCCGGAATCTCTCGCATCGGCCTCGGCAGATTGTTTCTGCAACGATCTCAGGGCGGCCGTATGAAGACTAATTGAGTGCATCGGGCTGCTCGACAGTCTGCGACTCGAGCTGCTGTAAGGTTCGCCAGAGAAACTATTATGGTCGCGCAGTCGCCCACGATCTCGACGCGCAACCATTAGGCGAGCGAGCGCGGCTACAAGCAGAACAACACTCGCGGCCAGGCCAGCGGGTATCCAGGAGTTTTCCTCTTCCTGTAGCATCCACCAAAGCAAGAAGAACAATGCCGCTGCCGCCGCCATCGCCGCGATCATGTAAACGGATGTTGAGGGCGACCGCGAAATCTGATTTCGCGCTTGGCTTTTACTATACGGGGCGCGGTGCTGACGCGGCCACGGTGAGTGTACTTCAGAACCTTGAGCTTCTACTGGCAAGTTAAGTTATTGAGTACTGTTTTTCTGTCGGAGGAAATTAGTCTGAGCCGAACCGCAGGTATGTAACGGTGCGAACTCGATTTATGAAAACGCGGAAATTATAGTCAATTTGGACGCGCATATGTCAACATGGCAGGCCGCACCGCCAGCTCGATCCGCGCGCAATGATGAGGAGAAAAGAGATGAATGACGGAAGAGTAATCATGATTACTGGAGCAACCTCGGGAATAGGTCGTGCCGCCGCCAGGCGATTTGCACAAGCATCGACGAAAATTATTTGTATCGGACGGCATAGATCAGCGCTGGCTGATGTCGAAAACGAAATCAACGCCGTCGGGGGAAATGCGGCAACACTTGAAGTCGATGTCACTGCCGACGACCAGATTACACCTGCCTTCGACGAAGCGATCGCGACCGCCGGGCGGCTTGACGTACTCGTAAACGCAGCTGGCCACATTTCAACCGGAACGGTTGAGGACACCTCGCTGGCCGCCTGGGACGCGATGATGAACGTCAACCTACGTTCGGTGTTTCGTCTGATGCAACTTGCGGCGCCACATCTGGCAATATCTCGAGGAAATATCGTTAACGTCTCAAGTGTTACAGGCTTGAGATCCTTTCCCGGAGTGTTGGCATACTGCGTTTCAAAGGCGGGATTGGATCAACTGACGCGCTGCTCAGCACTTGAGCTGGCACCAAAGGGTGTTCGTGTCAACGCTGTGAATCCTGGCGTGGTCGTGACTGAGATCCACAAACGAGGTGGCATGAGCGAAGCGGATTACGAGAAGTTTCTCGAGCGGTCCAAGACCACGCATCCGCTCGGCCGCGTGGGACAGCCGAGCGAGATTGCCGATCTAATTTTTTATCTGGCATCTGAAAGCGCGTCGTGGATCACCGGCGCTACTTATCAGATCGACGGCGGGCGAGCATTAACTTGCGCTCGGTGACGAGGCTGTCTAGTATTTGCCATTAGCCGACTGATTCGCTCGCGAGCAGATCGCCGGCGTTACTGTCACCGTTACCATTAGCATCGAGCGCGTCAGATGGTTGCGTCGTTTCCTTCTTCTTGATTCGCCGTGGCTTCGAGAAAAGATGACGCCGCCGCTTTCGAACTGCTGAACGCGTTCCGAGCAAATCTCGATGCCGGCTGTTAATCAAAGCGATTAGGCTTTGATGATGTCTAAATCCAAGCAGACGCGACGCACGGGTAACTGAGCCGCCAGCATCTCTCAACGCTCGCTCGATCAGAGCCTTTTCTATCTTCAAAACTTCCTTCTTGAACGAAAAGCCATCCCACGAAGCGGATTCAATTTCCGGTTCTGCTTCCGCAGAATGCATCAGCGTTTCAATCACCCTTAGCGCGCATCTGATCAGACGTTTCGTCGTTGCGGGATCTTCAGAATCTTTCAGAAACTCGGCGGCCGTCTCGTAATCATTCACCAGTTCAGGCGCCGAGGTTTGTGACGTAAGTTCCTCGATGATGCTCAACTTCGCACGCCCGGCACCCTCAAGATCGCCTGTAATCTCCGCAACCTGAACCGCGCGATCCAATAACTCTCTAGAGCGAGCATGTCGGCCGAGTCGCGCTAACACAACGCCGTAAGTTGTCAGCGCCTCAGCGAGTATCGCTTGTTCACCACCGCGCTCGAGCGTTCTGATAGCCTGACGAATAATACGTTCCGCATCCAGCGGACGGCCTTCAGCCAAAAGGGTTCGCGCCCGGGTGTCGTCCACTTGTGCGGCGGTTCCAACGTCTTTCAGTTGCAGGAATAGATCACGCGCGCGATCTAAGTGCGTGTGTGCGTCTCGGTAACGTTCGATCGTAAAGTAGAGGTAGCCGAGATTGTTTTCTACGCGCGCAAGATAACGCTGGTTTCCGGCTTGCTCAAAGTGGAAACTCGCAGCGGCATATTCGATCAGAGCCTTATCAAGGTAGTCTTCCCGATTTTCCGGCGTCGCCAATCTTCTGAAAACCATCCCATATTCGCCGTGAAACGTGCCCTTCAGATAGTGATCCTGGCTGCGTTCAACCAGCGGGGCAGCTTCGTTATAGAAACGCATCGCCTCGTTCAGCTTTCGCGCCCAGCCCTCAACAATTCCCGAACGAATTAAAATGATTGCTTTCAGATCGGAATCGTCGTCGCCCAAACGGCCCAAAGCATTTGCGAGGTGAATGCGAGCTTCATCGTATGACCCCTCACGCCAATAACAAAGAGCAAGATCGGCCTGCGCCTCCGCCGCTTTATGACTGTCGTCTATGCTCTCGAACAGTTGCATGCTTCGAGTGATGAAGTCCTTGGCGGTTTCCTGGCTTCCGGTTGCCTGGTCGGCGCTACCGAGCCCGCTCGATAAAGCGCCAGCGCGTAAAAATACTTCCGCCGCGGTGGCATCATCCAGACCGTCAACCTTCGGCGGCTCGTTGCGGTTCGGCCATAAGTCGAGTAACGCTTCGTAAGCTTTCTCATATTCGCCGATTTTCCCTAATTCCTTCGCCAAATCGCACGCTCGTCTGGCTCGTTCGACCGGACTGAGGTTGAGAAAATCTTCCCGAAGGGTGTTTAGCTGGGCAGTTAAATTCATCTAAGAACGACCTTTCTGAGTCAGTGATAAAAACCTTGCGTCGCAACTGACGGACTGGTATTAAAGCGCGAGTATTGCGCCATCCACAGCTTCGAGCCGACTGGTTCGTTATTCGCGCGCATAAAAAGCTTGCAAGAAATCCCGTTGAGGAGAGAAACCATGAAACAAATCAAAAAATTAGCGCTCGCCCTTGCTTTAGTATCGATGTTTGCAGTTAGCACGTTCGCCGGCGAAACCAGCACACCACCGTGTGCGCAGCCACTTCTTGGTGAAACGAGCACGCCGCCGTGTGATGGCGGAAACGCGACCAGTGATTCGAGCAGTTCAACGTTCACCGCGGTGGCAACGAACGTGGCCGATGATGTCTCGTTCGAAATACTCGTCTGTGCGATCGATACCGTGCTCACGGCTTTCTAGCGGTCACCTTTTGTTCTAAATCTTAGCTTATTGCCTGAAGCCTTGATGGGCAATACATTCTTAGTGTGCCTACCGTGCACGCAGAGAGATTTTTTGATTGGCTATTCCTATTGAAGTCCCGTTGAATCGTGCGTAGCATAAACCCAACCCAAGACGAATGCAACATTTTTTGGTGTCGTATCGCCAGCATTTTTGCACAATTCTTGCAGGTGCTCGACCGGCTCAACTCGCTACGACGTGGCGTCGGAGGTATCAATCTTAGGGCTTGCTGAACATGGAAAACATCTGGCGAGGTTTGAATTTTGTAGGATATACTGCGCGGGTCGAACCAAACTCTTCATTTATTTATGCATAGCCAATTTGTTCCTGGTCCAAGCGGTTATCAGATGGTGCGCTCGGGCCATCAAAACGTGTTGAAGATCATTCTTGCCGTGTTCGCCATTATGGTTGCGGCGCTACTCGGAATGATCGTGTTGCTGCTCATCGGCTCAGAGACTGGCCTCGTGCAACTGATTATCGGATTCATCTGTGCGACGCTGCCGGTTCCGATCTACATCATGCTGCTGTTGTGGATCGATCGATACGAGTCGGAACCGCTTTGGATGTTGGCAACTGCGTTCTTTTGGGGCGCGCTCGTCGCAGTTTTCATCGCGATCATTCTGAACACGATTAATGGCGCCATCGTTGCGGCGGCGACCAACAGTGCTCAGATTGGCGAGAATTTTGGAGCCGTAATCTCTGCGCCAATCGTCGAAGAAGGATCGAAAGCTTTCATTCTGTTGGTGCTCTTCTTATGGAAGAAAGATGAGTTCGATGGCATCGTCGACGGCATCGTCTACGCGGGAATGGTCGGCCTGGGCTTCGCGATGACCGAAAATATTTTGTATTACGGTCGGGCCGTTCAAGGGGGCGCCGGAGCGCTCACTTTCATTTTCATTTTGCGTGGGATGGCCGCGCCTTTTTCCCATCCGTTGTTTACCAGCATGACGGGAATCGGATTGGGTTGGTCGCGTCAATCCAACAACGGCTTTGTCAAAGTCGTCATGCCGTTTCTCGGGTTTATGCTCGCCGTTTTCTTGCACGCGACCTGGAACGGGACCGCGACTTATGGCGGCGCTGCCGGTTTCTTCGCGGGCTACTTTCTGATTATGGGACCGACTTTCATCATCACGTTGATGGTGATCTTCTTTTCGTTGCGCCGCGAAGGTCGCATCGTCCGCCAGTTTCTTTACCCGGATTACCAGCGCGGCTTTTTCGACGCGCAGGAATACGAAAAGCTCTGCACAATCCGAGGCCGCATGGGGATGTCGTGGAACGCGATGACGACCAAAGGCTTTTCGGGATGGCGAACGCGCATGCGTTGTAACCAAATGGCGAGCGAGCTCGCCTTTCATCGCAGTCGTGTCGCCCGAGGCTTTGCTCGAGATCCACAAATGGCGCAGGAGCGAGAAAATGCCTATCTTTACACGCTACAGGAGCTGCGCCGAAGATTTGATCCGACAAAGAATCCGCCGCAACAGGTTTGAGGAAACTTCTCGCGACATGCGTCGGGATAGCATATACTTGGTTCGCTTTGGTTAGAATCTGACCCAACATTCACCCGATACTTGCAGATTCAACTCTTACCCAGCTCTTTCGATGCAGGCGGAAGCGCCAATGCCGCGCAACGCTTAACCTGCTTTGTAATCGACGATCGTGTCACCGTGGATGCCGGAAGCATCGGCATTGCGTTGACGGATTCACAACGCCGCACAGTCCGCGACGTGATCGTGACCCATCCTCACATGGACCACATCGCCAGTCTGCCGATCTATGTCGATGATTTATTCGGCGAGTTGGAACAGCCCGTACGCATTCATGCAACCGCGAAAGTAATTGAACTGCTGAAGCTCGACGTCTTCAATGACACGGTTTATCCAAAGTTCGATGAACTGAAGAACGAACACGGCAGCGTCATGGAGTACCTGCCCTTCGAGCCGGGCAAGGAATTTCGCGTCGCGCATCTCAACGTCACGGCAATCACGGTGAACCACATTGTGCCGACAGTTGGTCTGGTGATTTCGGATGGAAAGACTACCGTTGCCTTCAGTTCCGACACTGCTGAGACTGAAGAGTTTTGGAAGGTCGTTAACCGCGCTCAGCAGCTGCATGCCTTGTTCATTGAAGCGTCGTTTCCCGATTCAATGCAGAAGCTGGCCCACGCTTCGAAACACTTGACGCCGTCGATGCTGCGCAGTGAACTCACAAAATTGAATCACAACGGCATGGATATTCTCGCGGTGCACCTCAAGCCGGCCTTTCGCGAAAAAGTCGCCCAGGAACTAAGCCAACTTCAAATCGATAATCTTAGTGTGATGGAAACGGGCCGGATCTATGAATGGTGAGCGGCTTGTCTGGCAATTCATCGCTGCGGTTCGAACTCTTTCTGCGCATGTTCACCGGTAACGCCTGCCAGCAAAACGCGACCGCTTGGCAGCAAGCTGGTGACTTGAAATGTTCGCTCGGAAGGCTCGCGCCCCGGCATCAATTCAGCCCGAAAAGTTACCGTCATTCCTGGCCTCGCCCATACATCTGGCGCGTCTCGCCTCTCGCGGCGCCGCTTACGCTTTGGCTTGCCGTTTCTGTTCATCACGATTGCTCCGATCGCGCCGGCAGCTGCAGCAGCCAACGCTGCTCCACCCAACAGGCGACTAGTACTTTTCTTCATCGGTTCTAACTTTTAGACAGCAAGCCTCATTCCGATAAAACTGAGAAGGCGCGTCGGCCGGTTCGGTTGCCGCGGCGACGCGCCTTTCTCAGATAGTTGTTTGGAAAACCGGTAGTTATTGACACAAAGGATCCAGCCGAACATTAATCGTAGGCAGTCCGCTCAGTGCTCTGTCTGCGTTCATCTGCGTGTAATTCGACCACTCGGGCGGTAATTTGTCTTCAGCGAAGACTGCCTCGACCGGGCACTCAGGGACGCAAGCATCGCAGTCTATGCAAGTCTCGGGATTAATCACCAGCATGTCATCGTCAAGATGAAAAGCTTCAACCGGACATGGAATCGCACAATCAGTGTATCGGCAATTGACGCATGGCTCAGCGACGATATAAGTCATCCAAAGAGACCTCCAAGGTCTTGAAGTTATTGCGGTTCGTAATGTAACACAGACTCGGTTTGTGCAGACAAGGCTGGCATCAGAAATCGCGGACGAAGGCCGACCCTATTCGGCGGTCTTCCATCGCATCACGGCCTTTGAATCGATGAATTCATAGAACGAAAGATTCTCTTGCGTGAGCATCTTGGTCATCAAAATGATCTGTCCGGTGTGCATCGAAATGGGAAGCGGAATCTCAACCGCTTCCTTTACTTTTGTTTACGGGATTGCAGAAAAAGAGTTGACCACTTCTTGACTAGACTATTGATCTTTTCAGATAGTCCTGAGCGAGACTCCAAGAAGTAATTGCAGGTGCGGCCACGTGTACCCTGTTGCAGCCTCGAACTGATAAGTGGTGAAAAAAAGGGAGCGAGCGATGTCGCTCCCCGCTGTTTGCGGAAGGCAGGCCAGAGTTGCCGGCAATGGCTATTTGCTTCCCCGTCGTCTGCTCACTGGCCGAACCGTTGTCTGTATTCGGCAGAGCTGATGAAGGCCTTAACCATCTCGGCATCAATGAAATTGCCATTGAAAGCGTCGAGCTTATTCAGCCAAAAGTTGTAACCCGAAAAGTCCGCATCGGGCCCGCTATTCGGATCACGCCGCAAGTACCCAAAGTACTGCATCAAGACAAACGCGCGGTTGAACTCTGCGTTAACCAGGTTCTGATTCTCAGCGATTGCACGCAATACGTCGGCGCGCGTCTTCGCATCTGCCGTCAGATCACTTACCAGTTGATCGCGCTCCGTCTGTGACAGCGGGTTGCCGGCGTTGTTATTCAGCTTGTCGACAAAATCCGGTTCGGTCATCGTGGCGGGAAACGCCCCAGTGAAACGAGCCCGTTGCACGAACTCAGTCGCAAAGGCTTGTTTGTTGTTTTCCAGCACCTGCTCCCAGCCGGCCTGATTGACTATTACATCGTGACCAATCTCCTGAGTGTCGGGCAGAAACTCATTGAATCTAATCGGCACCGGCGCGTCGGGCAGATTTCCGTAAGCCGCTTTGTAAGTGCGATAGGCGAGATAGCCGGTTTGCTGAAACTCAATTGAGAGATAGAAAGCAGCAGACACGTTGATGCGCTTAACCTCTATACATTGCGCGTCACTGCCGCAGACATCAATCTCATTAGTCCAGAAGGACAGGCCGTTCGCGTCAGGTTCGCGACTAAGGAAATCGCGATATTGCTGACGGACCATGAACTGCGCGTCATCGATTTGATTGAGGATCGGATTGCCACCACCCGGATTGTAAAGCTCCGCGCTGTTGAGAGTGGTGGAAAAACTATCGAAATCTCCGTAGATGCCTCCCGCCACCATGACTCTACCGCCGGACAAAGGCGTAACTGTATAGCCCATGCGCGCCGCGTTGAGTTTTGCGGTGGGACTCCACTGTCCGGTGACTGGATCATAAATCTCTGCGCTATTCGGAACACCGGTTTGGGAGTCAATAATTTCGTAGTACCCCAGGGCCAATACCTTGCCGTTGAGCAGCAGCGTTGTCGATTGAGGGGCGAAGCTGGGAGCGCCGGTGCTATTCCAAGTTTCCGTGGATGGATTGTATAGCTGAGCGGCGGGACCAGAACCATCGAAGGCCACGGTCAGCACTTTACCGTTCGATAAGAGGATTAGAGAACCGGCAGCGCCGTGGAGAGAGCCGACGGGCCTCCAAGTCTCGGTAGATGGGTCGTACAATTCCGCACCAGAAAATCCTGCTATCAGGACCATGCCATTGGGCAGTAGCGTCAGAGAGCCAAAAATTGTGGGGGCGCCGGTGCTGTTCCACGTCTCCGTAGCCGGATCGAATAGCTCCGCGCCAAGGACCTCATTGGAGCGATCAGCAATTTCCACCGCCAGCACCTTGCCATTCGGGAGCAATATCGCCGGACCGACACGGACACTGCTGAGACTCCTGCTGGCGCGCCATCTGCCCGTCATTGGATCATACAGTTCCGCGGTTCTGCTCGCGGCCAGGCCCTTGCTGTTAGCGGTGAGACCACCTACTACCAGTACCTGAGAGTTAGGTAACAGCATCGCGGTATGACCGAAGCGAGGGGCATTGAGGCTCCCAGTCGTGCTCCAAGTGCCGCTGGCGGGGTCATAGATTTCCGCACCGCTCTCGACGCCAAGGTAACCGTGACCCCATCCTCCCGCCACCAGCACTCTGCCGTCAGACAGAAGCGTGGCTGAGTGATCATAGCGAGCCCCATTGAGATTGCCCGTGTAGCTCCAACTTGGATTCGATGTGGATTGAGCCTGTGCAACGGAATAGAGGACCGGCGTAACGGCTGTCGTCAAAACGACAATTGCCGCCAGTGTTAACCTTGAAAGATGTTGTCTGATGTTTCGCGAGTTCTTCATGTGAGCCTCCTTTGTTCCCCCGCCAGCGCCTTGCTGTCCTCACTTACTAACGCGAGAATCAGCGACAGAATCAGCCTCTTCGTTGCCGTCTCATCCGGCAGGGTATTTTCCTTCCACTCACTAACGCGGGAATTGTTCTCAGAACCTCTAACCGACAGCGAGAGTTCTTTTCAGTCTGTACTTCCGAGATTAAGTGGAAAGTTCTGGAAGGGGTGTATAATTTGCGGCGCTACTGAACGGGCTTGCTCACTAAGGGTGACGTGAATGACACCCGCTCCCGAAAATGTAACCAAACTGCTTGTCGCCTGGGGAAACGGCGACGAGGCTGCCCGCGATGAGTTGTTGCCCCTCGTTTACCAGGAGCTGCACCGGCTGGCCCATCACTACATGAATCGGGAGCGTCCCGGTCACACTCTGCAAACATCTGCGTTGGTGAATGAAGCGTTCGTCAGACTAATCGATCAGAAAGAGGTGCGCTGGCAAAACCGGGCCCACTTTTTCGGCATCGCCGCGCAGATGATGCGACGCATTCTGGTTGACTATGCGCGCAGTCGTCATTATGCAAAACGGGGAGGCAGCGCGCAGCAAGTGTCATTGAACGAAGCATTGATCGTCACGGAAGAACGTACTGCGGAGGTCCTCGCGCTCGACGACGCGCTCAAGGGTTTGGCGGAATTCGACCCACGTAAGAGCCAAATCGTTGAGTTGCGATTTTTCGGTGGGTTGAGCATTGCTGAAACCGCCGAAATTTTACAGGTGTCGCCCGGCACGGTCATGCGCGATTGGACGCTGGCAAAGGCCTGGTTACGAAAACAAATGGTCAGCACTAACTGATTCGCTTAGAGCTTTGCAGCATAGTTCTCGCGTTTATGATTGGAGAGAGATCTCTGTGTTCTCCGTGGCTGAAATTGTTTTTGCGAATTATCTGCCCTGGGAAGAGACGGAAAACCTGATAAACCCGCAGGAAGACTCTTCCGGAATCTACAAAGCTTTGATTAGGTTTTGACAGCCTATGCAGCCTGAACGTTGGCAGCAAATCGATCAATTGTTTCATCTGGCTCTGGAGCAGGAGCGCGGTCAGCGACCGATTTTTCTGGCGCAAGCTTGCGCTGGCGATGACGCTCTGCAGAGCGAAGTTGAGGATCTTATTTCTTCCCATGAAGAAGCGAAAGATTTCATTGAAATGCCGGCCTCCGATCTGGCAGCGGAATTGCTCGCAAGTGACCACGCAGGATTAAGGACTGGAGACGCGATCGGTCCTTACCAGATAGCCTCCGTTCTGGGCATCGGTGGAATGGGAGAAGTTTATCTGGCCCGAGACACCAGATTGGGACGACAGGTCGCGCTCAAACTGCTGCCTCCACAATTCACGATCGATCCGGAGCGGGTGCGCCGCTTCGAGCAAGAAGCGCGGACAGCATCAGCGCTCAATCATCCGAACATCGTCACGATTCACGAGATCGGACGGATCAACAGCGCCCAGTTTATCGTCACTGAATTTGTCGACGGTCGAACACTGCGCCAAACAATGACTGACAAGCGATTGAGTTTGCACGAAGTGCTCGACGTTGGCAGCCAGGTCGCCAGCGCGCTGGGAGCAGCTCACGCCGCCGGAATCGTGCACCGCGACATCAAGCCCGAGAACATCATGCTGCGCGCGGACGGCTACGTGAAAGTCCTGGATTTTGGACTCGCCAAGCTGACTGAAAGAAAGATGCCTACCACGGAGACCGCGACGACGCTGGCCAAGGTGCAGACCAAGTCGGGACTGGTGATGGGCACGGTCACTTATATGTCTCCAGAGCAAGCGCGCGGACTTGCAGTTGATGCGCGCAGTGACATCTTTAGCCTGGGCATCGTGATTTACCAGATGCTCGCCGGTTGCGTGCCGTTCGACGGCGCCACCACGAGCGATGTAATCGTCTCAATCCTGGAAAGGGAGGCGACACCACTCAGACAAATCTCGTCCGAGATCCCGATAGAACTGGAATGGATGATTAAGAAAGCTCTGGCCAAAGACAGAGAGCAACGATATCAAACCATCAAAGAATTGCAGATCGATCTGAAGCGGCTCAAACAGGAGTTAGATCTGCAAGCGAAGTTGGACGGGTTGTCTCCATCGAGCTCACGAGACCGTGCGACAGCCATAAGCAGCCCGAGCTCGACCGGAGGTTCGACAGTGGAGTCAGCAAATATCAGCAGCGAACCAACAGCCGGGCGCATGACCGCGGGCTTGAGCGATATTACCGGCGGACGAAGAGGTCTGATCGCGGGCATCCTTGCCGCTGCCGCTGCCGTCGTCATCTTCTCCGGAATTTCATTCTATGCGGCTCTGAAACGAGTTCCGCCGGTTTTTCAGCCAACCATTCGCCAGCTTACTTTTCGCCGCGGATTCATGGCCGCAGCGAGGTTTGCCCCGGATGGTAATACGATAATCTACAGTGCGAATTTAGATGGGAAGTCGGAAGAGCTCTTTACGAGTCGCTTGGGTAGCCCCGAATCCAGCTCGCTCAAAGCTCAAGTTGGGGGCCGCGTGGCGGGAATCCAGTCAATTTCTTCCAACGGCGAGCTGGCCGTCTTGCTTGATTGCGAGTTGAACTGGGGCGTGTGCCACAACGGAACGCTCGCCAGCGTGCCACTGGTTGGAGGCACGCCGCGCGAAATAATGGAGGATGTTTTCGAAGCCGATTGGTCTCCAAACGGAAAAGACCTGGCGATAATTCACGTAGTCGAGGGACAGTATCAGCTTGAGTATCCGATAGGTACGGTCTTATACAAGGCGCCCGGCTGGATCGAGCACATCCGCGTATCGCCGAAAGGAGACATGGTTGCTTTCATCGATCATCCGGTTTTGACCGAGATCAGTGGGTCAATCGTGGTGGCGGATCTCACTGGTAAAACGAAGACGTTGTCCGCCGGATGGGTAAGCGCCAAAGGTCTCGCCTGGACGCCGGCGGGCGACGAGGTTTGGTTCTCCGCGGGAAAGACCCGGAATGAATCGATCCAGGCAGTAACGATGTCCGGGCACGAGCGTCTGGTCTTTCAAGGGACAGGTGTCCTGGTGATTCATGACATCTCTCGTGACGGTCGTGTTCTAGTGGCCAGCGGTAATCCGCGCAGCCGCATGATCAGCTTCACGCCTGGCTCGGAAAAAGAGCGAGAGCTGTCCTGGTTTGACTGGTCCACCTCCGCCGATCTTTCCAAAGACGGAAAGAACCTGCTCTTCTACGAATGGGGCCAGGCGGCTGCGAGATCGTCTTTTGTCTATCTCCGAAAGACGGACGGGTCAAACGATCCGGTTCGGCTCGGTGAGGGTAAAGCCCTGGCGTTATCGCCTGATGGAAAGTCGGCTCTGGCACTGCGGGAAGGCCCGCCGCCACATCTGGTCATGTTATCCACCGGCCCCGGCGAGCCGCGATTGCTTCCGCGAGGTAACATCAGTGAGTATCACTATGCCTCGTGGTTTCCTGACGGAGAGCAGATTCTTTTCACCGGTCTCGAGCCGGGTCATGCCTTACGTTCTTATCTTCAGAAGACTTCGTCAGGTGAAATGCGTCCGATTACGGAAGAAGGAATCATCGCGATCCTGGTTTCACCCGACGGCAAGACTCTAATTGGTTGGGCTCCGGATAAGGGTCCTGACGGGAAATACTATCTGGTTCCACTGAACGGAGCCGAACCAACTCCAATTTCCGGCGTTGGCCTGGGAGAAATTCCGATCCAATGGAGCGCCGATGGCCACGCTCTTTACGTACGTGAGGACGGTGACGTCGAGGCATCTATTTATCGCGTAGATTTTTCCGGCAATCGCACCCTAGTGAAAAAGATTGCGCCTGATCCGGTGGGACTCATCGGAGTTGAAGCCAGACCGGGAGG
>Ga0209471_1001226_pt1 | contig 15511 bp, 11 predicted proteins | sample GraSoiAngelo_128_FD_185885 | JGI IMG/M metagenome (GOLD analysis project Ga0209471, IMG submission 185885) | Grasslands soil microbial communities from the Angelo Coastal Reserve, California, USA - 14_0927_12_20cm (SPAdes) (version 2) | ecosystem: Environmental > Terrestrial > Soil > Grasslands ...
CGCGAGGCGGGCTTCCGCACCTACTGGCTTTCCACGCAGGAGCGCGATCCGTTCACCGGCGCGATCAACCGCTATCCGCGCGAGGCCGACGTCACCCGCTTCTACGAACGCCGGCTCGATGGCAGGCTGATCGACACCGTCAAGGAGATGCTGGCCCAGGGCGAGGGCAAGACGTTCTTCGTCATCCACACCCTCGGCAGCCATTTCACTCTGACCAGCCGCTACCCGCGCAGCTTCGACGTCTTCCCGGACGACGACGCCGCCCTGAGCGAGCAAGAGCGGTTGATCAATGCTTACGACAACACCATCGCCTATACCGACAGCGTGCTGGCCGATCTGATCGATCTCTTGCGCCAGCGCCGCGGGATCAAGGCCCTCTTCTACGTCTCCGACCACGGCGAGAACCTCCGCGACGACAGCCGCGGCCTCTATGGGCATTACCTGAACAACGAATACGACCTGCCCATCCCGATGCTCTTCTGGTACTCGGATGAATTCGCCGCCAGCCATCCAGACAAGGTGGCGGCGGCCTCGACCAACATCGCCCGGCCGCTCAATACCCGCGTTCTCTTCCATAGCCTGACCGACATGGCGGGAATCGACATCCACGATCCCGAGACGCCGCGCCTGAGCGTCTTCAGCCCGCGGCTGGCGAAGATCCGGCGAATGGTGATGGGCGAGCCACACCCGTTCGACTTCGATCGCTCGACGCTGGCGAAGAGCCTGCCGGGCCACCTCAACTAGTTCAGGAACGCGCGTCGTACGGAATCGAGCGGCGGATTCGTGCCGCTCGCCGCGACGTATCCCTCGTTGACCGTCCAGATGATGGTCCCGCCATATCCCTGGCTCCGGACCCACTGACCCTTGGCCGCGATCGAGGCGTCGTCTTCATAGGAGACGAAGTTGCACGCCTCCGGTCCCACTGCCTGGGGGAAGGAGAGATATCCGGCCTTCGCGGCGTCATCCCAGAGATAGGCGCCGGCGGAATAATAGCTGGCATTGATATGCGCATAGGTCATGACGTTGTCGCTCGCCACGATCTTCCCGGCGCCGATGGTCTGCCCCGGGCCGGTGACTCCGCTCCAGCAGCTGCCATAGAAGCCGATCCCGATTCCGATCTTGCCTTTGGGAACTCCGGCGGCCGCGAAGGCGTTGGCGCTCGAGGAGACCGAGCTGGGATGGGAAGACGACTCGCCGCTCAAGGCAGCCGAATGCCACGACTGCCAGCCGGGCCAGACGTCCGACATGCCGTAGCTCATGATGTTCATCTGGTCGAGGTACGGCGCGACCTGCGCGTACCAGGGATCGGCTGCGCCGATGACGAAGTTGATGGGCATGGTGATGAGCGCCCCCGGCACCTTGGCGCGCAGCGCCTGCACCAGCGCGAGCAGGCGGGGCTGGTCGGCGCTGCTGATCGGTTCCCAGTCGAGGTCGAGGCCGTCGTACTCGAGGTTCTGCATCGTGCCCACCAGGTTGTCCACGAACGCGGACAGGTTCGCGGCGGAGGATGCCCCCTGCCAACCCGCGAGCGAGCCCGCGCCCCCCACCATGAGGATGGCCCTGCGGCCCGCGGTGTGCGCTCGCGTCGCGAGATCTCTCGCCATCGCCGGGCCGTTCACAGCGTCGATGTAGAAGGACTTGTCGAGCGTCCCGTCCGCGTTGGGCAGGATGGCGCCGACCATCAGATGAGTGATGGCGGAGAAGTCGACCTTCGCCGCCGGGTACATGCTGGCCTGGTAGCCCACGTAATATCCGCTGACCCAGGTGCCGGACTGCGCCTTTGCCGCGACGCTCACGGCAGCCGCGGCGCTCTTGCTCGCGTCGGTCACGCTGGTCGCGACGACGTGATAGGTGCCGGCGGCAGAAGGCGCCGTATACAGGCCGGCGGTAGTGATCGCGCCCCCTGCTGTGCCTTCCTGCACCGACCAGATGACGGCGATGTCGCTCAGGCCAACGACCCCGGCGCTGAACGCCTGCGTCGCACCTGCAGTGAGCGAGACCGCCGCCGGGCTCACCGAAATCGTCACGGCCGCCGGGCTTGGCGGAGGACTCGCGACCTCTTTTTCGGACGCACCACCGCACGCCATGAGCAGCGCGCAGGCCGCGCCCACAACCACAGACCGTCTCATTTCGACCCCGGCCGCGCACGAAAAGACCTACATGCCTAGCGGGCGGCTAGGGAAAGAACAGAACCAAACACTTTTTTCATTCCAGCGCGGACTTCAGCGCAGCCCGACCTCGATGACCGAGATCGAGAGCGCCGGCAGCGTCGCTTGCGGCTGCTGCAGGCTGCTGGCTTCGAATCCTTTGTCGCCGCCCGCATACGTGAACTGGCGCAGTGTTTCCCTTTCGCCGCAGCCGGAAAGCTGCAGATCGACCGACTGCGACTCGGCGCGCGCGTTCACCGCGACGATCACCAGCCGCCTCTTGCCGAGCGAGGCGAACAGGGACAGCCGATCGAGCGAGGCGGTTTTCAGGAGAGTGTCCTCGAAGCGGCCGCCCCGGCCGTCATAGTTGCGATAGGCGCGAAATGCCCAGTAAGCGGCCGACCCGCGGGGCGGCGCGGTCCAATAGAAGGCCGAAACGATGCCTGCCTCGGCGAATCGTCCCAGCGCCTCGGCGACCGCCAGCCCGCCGCTGATGTGCCGGTCAGCGCCGAAGTTGTATTCGCCGATGGAAATGCCGCGGCCGGGATAGTTCACATCGATCCATTCGCGCAACCGCGGAAGGAGCCGGATCGGTTCTCCGATGAACGACTCGTCGCGATAGCTCGGGTCCCAGAGGCCGCGCACGCTGCGGACCCGGCGCGCGGCGGTCTCTTCATCGATATCTCCGGAACGATCGACTCCTATGCCCTTTCCCTGCGGATAGAAATGGACGTCAACGACGTCGAGGATGCGCTCGCCGGTCTTCTCCTCGTGCTCGCGCAGCTTGCGCAAGTACCAAGGCAGCAAAGGCACCTCGCCGTGCGCACGGCGATCGGGGTGGCTGCGAAATCCCTCCACCTTGTCGATGGCCGAATAGAAGTACGCGGGCCATCCCCACAGCGCCGGACCGGCGATGACCGCCCGCGGGTCGGCGCGGCGGATGGCGCTGCCGTAGCGGAGCGTGCGGTCGAGCAACTCGTCGTAGCCGACCGGCTGCGGATGCACGTCGCGATGGGTCTCGTTCCAGAGCATCGGCTCGTTGTCGAGGATGTACTGTTCGGCGCCGCCGGCCGAGCGGATCTGCTCCACCCAGCGCGCCATCATCTCCGGCGGCGCGGGGACGCTCGTCTTCTGCGGCGGCGCCGAAGTCGCGTCCTTTGCCACCTGACCGAGGATGGGGATGGTCATGGCGGTGGCGAGCCCGTGCGCGCGGTTCGCTTCGAGAAAGCGGCGCCAGGCCGGCCCGGGCTTGCCGCTGTAGTCGACGTTGCGAAAGAACCAGTCGCTGCCGGCATTCCAGGCGTTGCCCAGCTCCCAGTTGTAGCGGCTGCTGCTGTTGCCGCCCCAGCGGACCGCGGTCGCGCCCAGCTCCCAAGGCGCGGCGCGGCGCGGGTCGGAGCGTTCCGAGTGGGCCACGCCGTAGATCAGCGAGCTGATGCGATGGCCGGGCTTGCGGCAGTCGAGGATGAGCGGGACGGGCCCTTGCGCGGCCGCCTTCTTGACGCACGAGCAGCAGGAGAGGAGCAGCGCGCCCGCGACGAGCAGCCGCATGGGGTTCAGGCCGCCGGCACCGCCCGCAGCGGCGGCCCATCGCTCTTGCGCGGGCGGACTTCGGGAGTGGGAGTCTCCACCAGCGAGCCTGGCGGCACCGAGCGTGTCAGCACGGCGCCGGCCATCACCTTCGAGCCCTCGCCGACGGTGATCGGCCCGATCAGCGTCGCGCCTGGGCCGACGTGGACGTTGCGCTCCAGCGACGGAGCGCCGGGGCGGCGCGTCTCCGGATCGATGCCCATCCCCAGCGTGACGTGCTGGAAGAGGATGCAGCCGCGGCCCACGCGCGCCTCTCCGCTGATGGCGAGGCCCATGCCGTGGACCAGCATCACGCCTGGCTCGAACTTCGCCTCCCAGTGGATGTCGGAGCCGTAGAGATGGCGGATCAAGCGCGAGACGGCTTTCGCCGCGGACGTCGAGCCGCGGTCGCGCAAGGCACGCATGAGCCGATAGCCGGCCATGATCTGCAGGCCGATCTTCTCCAGCACATCCGAGGGGAGGTCTCCCCGCGAAGGCGAGAGGTGGCCGTAGCGCGCCTGGTAGTTCCGCATGACTGCCTGGTCCTCGCGCAGCGCGAGGAGCGCGACGGCCGCGGCGCTCCGCTCGAACCGGCCGGCGAAGTCGAGCAGCTCTTCCAGGGCCTGCGGCGCCGAGCCGGCCGCCTCGCGAACGCCGCGGAAGTATTCCATGGCGTAGGCGAGCGTGGTGCTGCCCAGGGCCGCCCGGCGCAGGCCGACGCGATCGGCCAGGGCGGCAAGGCGTACGCCGGCGCCGACGGCCTTTCCGGCCGCCGCCGGAGCGAGAACGGCCGCAGCCAGGAAGGGCCGCGCCAGAGGATGCAGGTCAAAGACGAAGCGCCAGGGGCTGGCCTGCCGGAGGTCTGGATGTTTGCCGGCGATGCGCCGGTCGCAATCGCCGTACAGGCGCGCGCGGCTGCGCCACTTCCCGATGCTGGTGTGGTCGGAGCCGTGCAGGGTCCAGGCCCCATCGCAGAAGCGGAAGGGCACGCCCGCCTTCTCCAGCCGCAGGCCCAGCTCGACGTCCTCCGAATGGGGCAGCGAACCGTCGAAGCCGCCCACCGCGAGATAGTCCTCGCGGCGCAAGGAAGCATTGCCGGTGAAGAGCAGGTTGCCCTGCGGCGCGAGCGCTCCGCGAGCGATCGATTCCGCCTTGCGATCGAGCAACGAGGAATGCCAGCGCTCGAAGAGCGGCATCCCGGAAAGGCCTGGATCGGCCTTGATGCGGCCGAGCACGACCGCGCGCCCCGCGCCGTGCGCGGCCAGGTGCTGCTCGAGGAAGTCGCGCCCGATCTGCATGTCGTCGTCGAGGAAGAGGACAATCTCGCCGCGCGCCGCGCGCACTCCGCTGTGCCGGGCCGAAGCCGCCCCCGAATTCTCCTGCCGCAAGAGCTGCAGGGCATAGGGCAGCCCAAGATCGGCGAGCGATTCGGCGGCCGGTGGGGTCGAGCCGTCGTCGATGGCGCACACTTCGTACTGCTCCGCGGGCAGCGTCTGATCGGCGAGCTGCGAGAGCAGCCGCCGCAAGAGCGCCGGCCGGTTGTAGGTGGCGATGACGACGCTCAGCTTCACGCCGCGGGCTCCTCGCGCGGGGTTCGCACCCAGCCATCGTTCGTCCCGCGGACGAGGACGGCGAGCTTCCAGAAGACGTAGACGGGCACGTGCAGGAACGGGCGCAGGCCGATGCCGGAGAGCATCCAGCCGCGCAGCACGTAGCCGGAGAGCAGCGCCGCGCTGATGAGCCAGGGCGGAAGCGCAGCGGGGGCGAACATCGCAGAGGCGCCGCACCCGATGGCGACGGTCAGCAGGAACGAGAGGGGCGGGACGATCAGATCGAGCGCGAGGTCGAAGAGGATGAGGCTGCGCCTGCGCAGCGCCTCGAGGAGAAGCGGCCGCGCGAGCTTGCGCGCGAGCTGCAGCCGCCCCAGCTCCCAGCGCCGCCGCTGCGCGGCTGCCGCCTGCGACGAGGAAGCCATCGCGCTGCGCACGATCGCCTCGCCTGCGAACTGCACGCGAACGCCGGCGCGGCCGAGAGCGAGGCCGTACTCGAGATCCTCGACGATGGAGAAGGCGCTCCAGGGCTGCCGCCGCAAGAGCGAGGAGGCGAGGCACATCCCGTTGCCGCGCAGGCCAGAGGAGAGGCCGAGATTCTCGCGGGCGAAGGAGCGCACGCCGTTGAAGAGCGCGAACCCCAGCTCCATCAGCTGCGTGCGCCAGGAGTCGCCGACGTTGAGCACCGCCGACCCGGCCTGGACTGCGAGCGCGCCGAACTGCAAGCGCGCGGCGAAGGCGGTCAAGAGATTGCGGGGCGCGATGCTGTCGGCGTCGACGACCGCGACCGCATCGGCGAATCCATCGGCGAGGCTGCGCTCGAATGCATGGGCGAGCGCATGACCCTTGCCACGCCGCGCCGGATCGTGGCGGACCAGCACCAGCGCGCCGGCCGCCTCCGCCCTCGCCGCAGTCTCGTCGCTGCAGTTGTCGGCCACCACGATCACGCGGCGCAGCTCGCGCGGATAATCGACCGCAAGGAGACTGCGGACGGTGCGCGCCACGCACGCCTCTTCGTCGTGCGCCGGGACGAGCAGGTCGAAGCGCAGGCCGCGCGCCGCTGCCGGCTGCGGCCGGCGCCGCGAGGCGACCGCCAGAAGGAACAGGTACGCGGAGATGAAAAGCGCCGGGAGCGCGAGCAGTCCCAGCGCCGCGGCGAACAGGGTCATGACGCCAGGGCGGTGGGGCCGTTCTTGTCGAGGATGCTCTCGATGCGGCGGCGCAGGTCGTCTTCGCTGAACGGCTTGGCGATGAAATCGTTGGCCCCCGCCTCGACCGCGTGGGCGCGGTCCTCCGGGTAGGCGCGCTCGCTCATGATCAACACCGGCGTCCGGCGATGCTCGGGCGAGCGGCGAATGAATTCGCAGATCTCGTAGCCCGAGGATTCGGGCAAGACCAGGTCGAGGCAAACCAGGTCCGGGCGCATGCCTGACAGCCTGGCCAGCGCCGCCGTGCCGTCGCCCGCCTCCACGGCGTCGTAGCCCATCCGCTGGAACATTTCCCGGATAGCGCTGCGCACCGGTGGATGGTCCTCCACCACCAGAACCGTCTTCCGCCCAGCCATTTCCCCGCCCCCCTCACCGACGCGGCGCTCGATCCCTCCGCCGCGTGACAAGGTACACATCGGTGACAAATACGCAAAGTTGCCGTCGGGAAGAACGCCAGATCGCCCGCACGCCCTGTTGCCGGCCGGACGCTTCGTGCCTATCTGCCTGCCGGGGGGTCGCAAATGAACGGCAGAGAGCGGCGGTTGGTCATCCTGGTCCTGGCGGTTTCGGCCGCCTTCGGCGCGTGGCTGAGCTGGTACAACCCGGAGCACATGAACTTCGTCTGCCAGGAGGACGGGTTCGTCGAGTACTCGGAAGCATTTCTCTATCTCTGGGCGGCGCTGATCTTCGCCTATCTCGGCGCGCGCAAGGGCTTCCGCAACATCTGGAACTGGGGATATGCCCTGCTCTTCCTCGGCGTCGCCGGCGAGGAAGTGAGCTGGGGCCAGCGCATCTTCAGCGTCGCCACGCCGACGCCGCTCGCGGCCATCAACGTGCAGGGCGAGATCAACCTGCACAACCTCGACGGCATCCACCAGCACCACCATCTCTATGGCGTGCTGGTCTGCGCGGGGATCTGTTTCGTCATCCCGCTCACCAACCGCTTCGTGCCGGCCCTGCGGCGCCTCTACGCGCGCTTCAACATGCCCATCTATCCGCTCTGGACCTGGTCCTTGCCCTTCATCGCTTTCGCCTTCTTCATCGTCCCGCGCGTCTTCCGCGTGATCGATTTCAAGATGGACGAGATGGGCGAGTTCTACCTGGCGATGGCCTTCTTCGGGTTTGCGCTCTCGGCGTACACCGAGGCGCGCAAGAAGTTCGGGCGCAAGGCGACCCGCGCGGCTCTTGCCGAACCGCTGCGGCTCGCGGCCTGACGGTCAGGGGCTCAACAGAGCCCGCTTGCCGATCAGCTCGCGCCAGACGATGAGCGCGAATTTCGGGTCGCGCAGAAGATAGCGCCGCCAGAGCCGGCGCGGCTCGCAGAGGAGCCGGTAGAGCCATTCCAGCCCATGCTCCGACATCCAGCGCGGAGCGCGGCGGACATGGCCCGCGACGAAGTCGAGGCTGGCGCCGATACCGAGAGCGACCGCCTTGCCCAGCTCGCGCCGCGAATGATGGATGAACAGCTCCTGCTTGGGCGCGCCGAAGGCCACCAGCAAGAGGTCGGGAGCGGCGGCGCCGATCTTCTCCAAGATCGGCGCCCGCTCGGCAGCGCTGCGCGGATCGCGCAGCATCGGCGCATCGACGCCGGCGACCTTCACGCCCCTCGCGCGAAAGACCTCCGCTGCTTTTTCCGCGGCCCCGGGCGCGCCGCCGAGCAGGTAGACGCGCCAGCCCCGCACCGCGGCGAGCTCCATCAGCGGCATCAGCAGATCCGATCCGGAAACCTTCTCGGGCAGCGGCCGGCCGAGCAGGCGAGCGGCCCAGACGAGCGGCATGCCGTCCGCCAGGCAGAGGCTGGCAGCCGAGTAGGCGGCGCGGAACTCCGCGTCCTCGTCGGCCAGCACGACATGGTCGACGTTCGGCGTGAACACCGACCCGCCGCAACCGACCAGGCCCTCGATCGCCTGCAAGGCCTGCGAGAACGTCAAAGCATCGACCTGCACCGGACCCAAGGAGATGCGCATCGCCGCTGAAGATGGTGCCCCTGCATCCGGCCAGCCAGGCCCCCTGTTCATTGCCTTGCAGGGCAGTGAGCGCATGTGCAGCTTGCCCCAGGGGGGAGTGGCAAGTGAACAAGTCGGTGATTGCGCGCTGGGGGCCTCGGCTCTGCAGCAGGCTCAACATCTCCTCGGACATCTTCGCCGTCATTGCCGCCGCATTCTTCTGCGCTGACTCGACGGGATTCCGGCTGCTCGTCTGCACGCTCATCGCCGCGCTCATCTGGGCCGTGCAGAGCTTCGTGGTCCGCTACTACGACCCGTGGGCGAACCGCTCCGGCGTGGAGGAGACCGCGATGGTCTCGCTGCTCGTCCTCGGGCTGGCGAGCGCGCTCTGGATCCTTCAGGTGGTGCTGCCCGCCGGCCTGGTGCCGATGCGGGTCGATCATTTCTTCCTCTCGCTCTGGCCGCTGGTGCTGGTGCCGCGCATGCTCATCTTCCGGCGGCTGGATCTCCTCGAGATGCCCGCCGAGGAAGTGCTCATCGTCGGCTCGGGAGCGATGGCCCGCTGCACCGCCGAGGATCTCGAGGACCGGCCGCGCGCGCGGATGAGAGTGATCGGCTATCTGCGCTTTCCCGACGAGCCGGAGGTCGCCAACCTGCGCGACACCCCGGTGTTGGGTACCGCCGACGACCTCGAGCAGCGCCTGCGCGCCGTGGCGGTGAACGAGGTCTACATCGCCGGCGACGCCACCCGCCACGCGCAGTGGATGCAGAAAGCCATCCGCATCTGCGAGCGCTTCGGCGTGCCCTTTGCCCTGCCGGCCTACAGCTTCCGCCTCGAGCGCGCGCGGCCGGCGGTGCCGTCTGCCGTCTCCGACGGCTATCTCCATTACGTCTCTCACGCGCCGCGGCCCTACCAGCGGTCGCTCAAGCGGCTCTTCGACATCTTCGCTTCGGCGGCCGCGCTCCTCGTGCTCTCGCCGCTGCTCGCCGCCGTCGCGCTGCTCATCAAGCTCACCTCGAAGGGGCCTGTCTTCTTCAAGCAGGAGCGGGTCGGGCTCCACGGCCGCCCCTTCCACATGTTCAAGTTCCGCAGCATGGTGGTGAATGCCGAGCAGCTCAAGGACCAGCTGCGGGCGCTCAACGAGCAGAGCGGCCCGGTCTTCAAGATCAAGAACGACCCGCGCATCACGCCGATCGGGCGGTTCATCCGCAAGTATTCCATCGACGAGCTGCCCCAGCTGATCAACGTCCTCCGCGGCGACATGAGCATCGTCGGGCCGCGCCCGCCGGTGCCCAAGGAAGTGGCGCAGTACGAGGGTTGGCAGCGGCGGCGGCTCTCGGTCCGGCCCGGGCTCACCTGCATCTGGCAGGTGTCGGGGCGCAACCAGATCTCCTTCCAGGAGTGGATGTTCCTCGACATGCGCTACATCGATCACTGGAGCCTGGGCGAGGACATGAGCCTGATCTGGAAAACCTTCCCGGTGGTGCTGACGGGCCGCGGCGCCTCGTAGGCGTTCTGCCTACCTGCTCCCGGTGGGAAAACTTCGCGGAAGGCGGCCTTGCTGAGTAGAGTGGCTTCGCGATGGCGAGGCGCAGCTTTCCGCTGCAGATGAAGGTCTCCCTGCTGGTCGTGCTGGCGCTCCTCGGTCTCGCGCTCGCCACCGGCCTGGGCAACTACTTCCACTTCCGCTCGGTGCTGGAGGACGAGGCCACCCAGCGCGGCAAGGCCATCTCCTCCACGCTGGCCTCGGCGCTGGTCGACATTCCCGACGCAGCGGTCGCCACGACCATCGCCAACGTCAAGAAGGACGCGGCGCTCGCCTACGTCGAAGTGGTCAGTCCCGAGGGCCGGATCTTCGCGCACACCTTCCCCGGCCGAGTGCCGGCGCAGGACGAGCGCGTGCTCAAGCAAAGCGAGAAGGTCAAGCAGGTGGTGATCGAGGGCGCGACCTACATCGACGTGCCGGCGCTCGTCATCACCGGGGCGATCGTCCATGTCGGGCTCGATTCCAACACCGGCCGGGCGCTTGCGCTGCAGGCGCAGCGGCCGCTTCTCGCCATCACGCTGCTCGCGCTGGTCGTGGCGGCGCTGATCTCGCTGTTCCTCGTCGCGCGCGTCGTCGGGCCGCTGCGCGAGCTGACCGCGGCCGCTCGCCAGATCGTCGAGGGAGATCTCTCGCACGAGGTGAAGGTCACCTCCTCCGACGAGGTGGGCGAGCTCGCCTCCGCCTTCGCCCAGATGGTCGGCAGGCTCAAGGAGGTGCTCGGCACGCTGCAGGAGTCGGCGCAACTCCTCACCCGCGCCGGCGCCGAGCTGGGCGCGAGCACCAACGAGCAGAGCCAGACCATCACTCGCCAGGCGAGCGCGTTGCAGGAGACGCAGGTGACGGCGCAGGAGATCCGGCAAACCTCGTTGCTCGCCGCGCAGAAGGCCGAGGCAGTGCTCAAGCTCACCGAGGACGCCGACCAGGTCTCCTCCCAGGGCGAGGCCGCCATCGAGAAGTCGCTGGGCGGCCTGACCGACATCCGCGCGCAGGTGGTGGAGATGGCGGAGAAGATCTCCCAGCTCGCCGAGCGCACCCGGCAGATCGGCGGCATCACCGAGACCGTCAAGGATCTCGCCGACCAGTCGAACATGCTGGCGCTCAACGCCGCCATTGAAGCGGTGCGCAGCGGCGAGCACGGCAAGGGCTTCGCGGTGGTGGCGCGGGAGATCCGCTCGCTGGCCGATCAGTCGATCAAGGCGACCAGCCGCGTTCGCGAGATCCTCGAGGACATCGCCGAGGCCATCCGGAGCACCGTCGCCATCAGCGAGCACGGCTCGCAGAAGATCGAGGGCGGGCTGCTTCAGGTGAAGCAGAGCGGCGAAAATCTCAAACGACTCTCCAGCATCGTCCGCGACAATTCCTCGGCGGTGAAGCAGATCGCCGCCGCCGTCTCGCAGCAGAACGCCGGCATCACGCAGATCTTCAGCGCGGTCACCGACCAGACCAAGCTGATGGACGAGACCATGCGAAGGCTCGACAGCACCACGCAAGCCGCCTCGGTCCTCAAGGATCTCTCCCAGCGGGTGAGCGAGCTGGTGCGACAATTCCGCCTGTGACCGGGACCTTTTTGGCGGCAGTTCTCTTTCCCTGGCGGCAGAGCAAGAGCAGAATCGCGGAATGAGCGGGGGGAATTCCGGTCCACCCCAAGGTCCAGGAAAGCCCGGCGACCCGGGGCGCAAGCGGAGCGCCATCGCGCTCCAGCTCAAGCTGCCTTGCGCGACGCTCGATGCGGTCAAGTCGCGCTACCCGGAGCTGCGCGATCGGCGCTTCATCCTGCGCGGCAAGCAGCAGCTGGCGCTCGACACGCTGGTGCGGCTGCAGGCAGCGCTGAGCACCGGCGCGCACTGCTTCACGGCGGCGGCGGTGGTGGAGCGCGTGGGCAGCCCGGATCCCGCGGCGGTCACGCTCGCGATCGTGGCGATGGACGAGCCCGGCCGCGAGCTCGTCGCCTGGATGGGAGGCAAGCCGCCGCGGCCGATGCAGCCGCAGAGCTCGCCTCCAGCTGCAGCGCCGCCGGCCGCAACGACTCCTTCGCCACCGCCAGCTCCAGTGACGCCACCGGCTCCGCCAGCCGCGGCGGCGCCTCCTCCTCCCGCACCGGCGCCGCCCGTGCCGCCGCCTCCTCCGTCGAAGACTGGGGAGGACTTGACGGCGATCCCGGCGTGGCCTTCCGCTCCGCCGCCGCCCGTCAGGCCAGCGCCGAGCGCTCCCGTTCCAGCAGCGCCAGCGCCGCCGGCAGTCAGCCCTCCTTCGCCAGCGCCGCCCGCGCCGTCCCCGCCGAGGGCGCCTCCACCTGCTGCCCCGCCGAGAGCGGCCGCGCCGCCTGCACCCCCGGCCAAAGAACCCGCGCCTCCTGCGCCGGCGGCTCCAGCGCCGCCGCCTGCCGTAACGCCGCCTTCGCAGCGCGAGCCGGAAGTGGTCGCGGCTGTGCCGGCCGACCCCCGGAGCTTCGAGGTCGACCTGCCGCCCGGCGGCGCTCCGCTGATCACCCCGCGGCAGCCGATCGCGCCGGCGCCGCCACCCTCCCGCAGGCCGGCGCCGCCGCCCCTGCCGCGGCCCACGCTCGCTCCGGCTGCCGCACCGCCTTCGCAGACCCAGGTGGTGGACGACGCGGCGCCGACGGCTGCGCCGGAGAAGAAGGGCCGGATCATCGGCATCGACCTCGGCACCACCAATTCCGCCGCCGCGGTGGTGAAGGAAGGCAAGCCCTTCATCATCCCTTCGCGCGAGGGCTACAACACCATCCCCTCCGTCGTGGCGCTCAACGAGCGCGCAAAGATCATCGTCGGCCATCAGGCCAAGGGCCAGCTGCTGATCAACCCGCGCAGCACCGTCTACGGCTTCAAGCGGCTGGTGGGCCGGCAATTCAAGTCGCCGGTGGTGACCGATCTGACCGGCCGCTTCAGCTACGAGATCGTCTCCGGCCTGCGCGGCGAGGCGGCCGTCAAGCTGGGCGACAAGATCTACTCGCTGCAGAAGATCTCCTCTCTGGTCCTGGGCGAAGTGAAGGATCTGGCCGAGCGCTGGCTGGGCGAACAGGTCACCCGCGCGGTCATCACCGTGCCCGCTTACTACAACGACAACCAGCGGCAGGCGGTGCGCGCAGCCGGCGCGCTGGCGGGGCTCGAGGTCGAGCGCATCCTCAATGAGCCGACCGCCGCCGCGATCGCCTTCGCCCATGGCCGATCGCTCGAGGAGCGCATCCTCGTCTATGACCTGGGCGGCGGCACCTTCGACACTTCCGTCCTGCAGCTGCACGGCAGCGTCTACGAAGTGATCTCGACCGGCGGCGACACTTTCCTCGGCGGCGTCGACTTCGACAGGGAGGTGGTCAACGAGCTGTTGGTCCGCTTCAAGAAGAAGCACGGCGTCGATTTCGCCGGGGACCGCGTCGCCTATCAGCGCATCACCGACGCTGCCGAGCGCGCCAAAATCGCGCTCTCCGAGCGGCTCACCACGCAAATCAACGTGCCCTTCGTCGCGATGGTGGGCGACAAACCCTGCGACGTCGACGAGACCGTCACCCGCGGAGATCTTGAAAAGCTGACCGCGGCCCTGGTCGAGCGCACCTTGCGGGTCTGCGACGAGACCCTCACCAACTGCGGCCTCAAGCCTTCCGACGTCGGCGAGGTGCTCCTCGTCGGCGGGCAGAGCCGCATGCCGCTGGTGCGCGCGAAGATCAAGGAGTTCTTCGGCAAGGAGCCCTCCAAGGCCGTCCATCCCGACGAGGCAGTCGCGCTGGGCGCGGCGCTTCTGGCCGATTCGATCCAGACCGGCGAGATCGGCGGCATCGTGCTCATGGACGTCCTGCCGATGAGCATCGGGGTCGGCCTGCCCGGCGGCCGCTTCAAGAAGATCGTCGAGCGCAACACGGCGCTGCCCCACCGCAAGGTCCACTCGGTGTGGACCTCGCAGGATCAGCAGAAGATGCTGGAGATCCCTATTTTCCAGGGCGAGAACGAGAAGGCGCAGCAGAACGAATACCTGGGCACGCTGGTCGTGGCCGATCTGCCGCCGGGCCACAAAGGCAACGTCGTCTTCGACGTCATCTTCAACATCACCGCCGAGTCGCTGCTCACGGTCACCGCCGAGGAGCGCGGCACGGCCCGCACCGTCACCGCCACCTTCAGCACGCAGGACAACCCCGAATCGGTGCGGCGCCGGCTGGCGAATTCCCCTGACGCGGCGATCTACGGACCGCCCTCCGAGGAGGAAGGCGGCGGGCTCTTCGGCTGGGTGAAGCGGATGTTCCAGTAGCTGCGCTCTAGGGCGACTGTTCCGCGCCGGGCTCCGCGCCGGGTTGCGCGCCGGGCTTGCGGTACCACCAGGCGATGCCGAGCAGGAACGCGCTGACCACCAGGTAAGCGGAGATCCGCGCGGCCGTCGAAGGAAGTCCCCAGGCCGCCTTGAGCGCCAGGAGCGCGGCGATGATGCCGAGGCCCAGGCCGGCGTGCCGGATCTTGCGGGCGGAGCGCGCGCGCCCAAAGGCGACGCAGCCCACGCCGGTTGCGGCGTACCAGGTGACGAGCAGCAAGGTGGAGGTGGCGGGGCTCACGGCCCAGGCCAGCTCCTGATTCACCCAGAGGAAGGCAAAGATTCCCGCTCCTGCGATGGCTGCGCTGGTTCGGGTCAGCGAGGCAGCCAGGCCGCAGCAAACCGCCACGGCGAGCGCGGCGGCCGAGGCGCCGGTGAGGAAGGGAACGTACTGGTACCGCGGGCGCACCGTCACGAGCTCCAGCGCGTAGAGGCCGGCCAGCGCGAGCGCGATCTGCGGCGCCCATTGCCAGGTCCGGTTCGGCACTGCGCGCTCGAGGAACATGAAGAGAAGCGAAGTGCCCGCCATCGCCGCCGCAGCGACTTCGTGGTGCGGGCGCGTCGCGAGCAGCACCGCCGCGATCGCCGCGCAAAAAGCCGGCAATCCGAGCGCGTCCCGCAGCGGTCCTGGACTCCGTCGGGAAACGCTGAGCACGAGCAGTGGGGCCGCGAGGCCGAAGGCGCGGTCCGCGTAGCCGCTCATCTCCAGCGCGATGCTCAGCGCCAGCAAGAAGGCGGCGGGCACCGCGGCGCCGTCGATCCACTCCGCCATGCCCGCGCCCGCCTCGCCGAATCCATCCAGCACCGTACCGGCGGGCTCGCAGTCGACCAACTCGAGCAGCGCCAGCCAGGCCACGCCGGCGAGCGCCGCAGCCAAAGCGCCGGTGAAGTGCGGGACCACGGGTGCTGCGGCGGCGTAGAGCGCGGCAGCCGCTGCCAAAAGGCCGAGCGTGCGCAGGCGCGGCCGCACCACCTTGCCGTGCGCGAAGGGCAGCACACCGAGGCCTGCGGCGGCGAAAGGCAGCCCGACGGCCAACTCCGCGGAGTGCTGCCTTTCGGGGAGCGCAACGATGGCGACAGTGAAAAGCGCCGCTGCCGCGCCGTAGATGCGCGAGGCGATGATCCAGGGCCGCGATCCCACGCCGACCCGCCGGCGATCAAGACCGCAGCGGCGTACGCTGCGAGCATCGGGGCCGTTCCCTGTCCGCTGCTGGTGACGAAGGGCGCAAC
>Ga0209471_1001227_pt1 | contig 15511 bp, 12 predicted proteins | sample GraSoiAngelo_128_FD_185885 | JGI IMG/M metagenome (GOLD analysis project Ga0209471, IMG submission 185885) | Grasslands soil microbial communities from the Angelo Coastal Reserve, California, USA - 14_0927_12_20cm (SPAdes) (version 2) | ecosystem: Environmental > Terrestrial > Soil > Grasslands ...
CGATGGGGACCAGCCGATCACGCTCGTGCTCGCCGCCACCGACCCGGCGAATCCCTACGGCGCGACCCTGCCTTGGCCCGCCCGGAACGGCGACAGCCGCGCCCAGCGATCGGCGGGCGCGCAAGTGGTGCTGCATCAAGGAGACCTCATCGCCTGGCTGGGCCGCGGCGAGCATGACCTGCATACCTTTCTTCCCGCAGAGGAGCCGGCGCGCACCCGCGCGGCGCGAGCGCTCGCCCAGGCGCTGGCAGCGTTGGTCGACTCCGGCCAAAGGCGCGCGCTCTTGATCGAGCGCGTCGACGGCGAGGACGTGGCTGCTTCCCCGATGTCCGCCCATTTCAAGTCGGCCGGATTCACCGCCGGCGCGCGCGGCTATCTCAAGCGCGCCGCGACCGAGCCGCCGGGAATGCATTCGCAGCAGTGACCGGCCGCCCGTTGGGTTACAATGGAGGAGTCGAGGAGGTTTCGTTGGGTTCCGTCGAAGGACTCTTGAGCTTTGGCGCTGCGCTGCGCGTCGCGGCGATCGGCACCTATGCCGCCGCGTTCGTCAGCTACGCCGCGCGGTTGGCGGTGCAGAAGCTCAAGCTCGACCGCGCCGCCACCGCGCTCGCCGCTCTCGGCGTGGCCACCCATACCGCGTACCTGGTGACGCGCTGGATCGCCGCCGGCCAGATCGAGATCCTCGCCCGCGAGCGGACCGGGGACGTTCTCTCCGGCTACGACCGCTTCTGGTTCATGGTCTCACATCCGCCCTACACGAACCTGTTCGATGCGCTGAACTTCGTCGCCTGGGCGATGATGGTCTGCTATCTGATCATCGAGCGCAAATGGGGCCTGCGCGTCGTGGGCGTCCTCGCGGTGGCGCTGGCGCTGGTGGCGATGGGCGAAGCCTCGCTGGTCACCGACAAGCAGATCGAGCCGCTCGTGCCCGCACTGCAGAGCTACTGGATCCTCATCCACGTCGGCATGCTCTTCGTCAGCTATTCGCTCTTCACGCTCGGCGCCGCCTGCGCGCTCCTTTATCTCGTCCGCACCGGTACGCCGACGGCCTTGCTCGGAGGAGTTCAGGCCGCCGTCGCGGCGCTCCTGCTCTCGCTGATCGGAGGCGTGAAGCTCCTCACCCAGGCCACCTTCGAGATGGCACCGGGATGGCAGCATCAGATCCAGAGCCGCCTGCACGCCGGCAAGCTGCTGGACGTGACCACCGCCGTCCATGTGATGGTCCAGGGCTCGGAGAAAGCCGTGAAGTTCCTCACGCCCGTCTCGGGAGTGGGGCCGTTCTTGCTCGCGGCCGTGCTGCTCTTCATCGCCGGCGCGATCGTCTACTTCCGCCGCCGCGAGGAGGGCACGAGCGCCCTCGGCTACAGGCTGATCCTTTCGGGCTTCGCGGCGCTCACCTTTGGCCTGCTCCTGCTCGTCTACCGGATCGTGAACAGCCCGGAGATCATCCTGCCGGCCGAGGTCCAGCTGGCGCCCGGCGAGCACGGCCCTTTCAAGCTGTCGCTCGCCTCGAACTATGCGCTCGGTCTCATCGCGCTCGTCTGGGGAAGCACGCTCGGGTTTCTCCTCACCGCGCTCTTCCGCGATCGCATCGCCGAGAGCCTGCCCGACCCTCGCAAGCTCGAGGACATCACCTACCGCGTGATCATCGCCGGCTGGCCCCTGCTGACCATCGGCATCGTCATGGGCGGGATGTGGGCCAACGAAGCCTGGGGCCGGTTCTGGGGCTGGGATCCAAAAGAAACCTGGGCCCTCATCACCTGGGTCGTCTACGCGGGATACCTGCACACGCGCATCACCATGGGCTGGTCGGGAAGGCGGCCCGCGGCCATCGCGGTGTTCGCCTTCGCGGTGGTGGTCTTCACCTTCATGGGCGTGAACCTCGGCCTGACCGGCGAGGGTCTGCACACCTACGGCGCAGGCTGATCAGCGCCGCTGCGCCTTCAATTCCCGCTCGACGAACTCGATGCGGTCGTTGCCCCAGAAGCTGCGCTCGCCGACGAAGAACATCGGCACGCCGAAGACGCCGCGGCCGAGGGCGAGGTCGGTGTTCTTGCGCAGCTCGTCCTTGATCTCCTGCTGCTCGGTCTGGGCGAGGATCGCCTTGCTCTCCAGGCCGGCGGAGGCGAGGGCGCGCTCGAGGACGGCGGCGTCGGCCAGGTCCTCGCCCTGGGCCCAGTAGGCGCGGAAGAGCGCGTCCATCGCCTGGTGCTGCTTGCCCACGCGCTCGGCGGCGACGCAGGCGCGCAGCGCGCGGATGCTGCTGGTCGGGAAGGCTTGCGGGATCTGCATCGGCACGCCGTATTCCTTCGACCAGCGGGCCGTGTCCTGCGACATGTACTTGAGCTGCAGCGCGGGCGGCATCTGGTGGCCGGTGCTCTTGCGCAGGCCGCCCAGCGTGATGGGGATCAGATGCGCCTTGACGCCGGTGCGCTCTTCCAGGCCGCGCAGCTGGGTGGAGGCGAGATAGCTGTACGGGGAGGCGAGGTCGTAGAAGAAGTCGAAGGTGGCCATGGCGGGCGAGATCTATATATAGATCGAGGCGTGCTCAAGATCTGTCCCGTCTGCCGCCGCACCTGGTCGGGCGGCCGCGACTGTCCGCACTGCGGCGAGGGCCATCCCCTCATCGACGTCGCCGAGCCGCAGGGCCGCAAGACCTTCCTGCGCGACAAGGATCTGGCCGCCGCCATCCGCGGCTACTACGGCGCGCGCACCGGGATGCTCATCGCTTTCTGGGGAATCCTGCTCGGCCTGGTCGCCGCGCTCTTCCTCTGGCGCAAGGCGGTGGTCACGCCCGATCACGCCACCGCGCTCCTCGTCGCCGCGGTGATCTGCGCCGGCGTTCCCTTCGCCGCCGCGCTGCTGCTCGCCGACCGCGTCGTGCGCCGCTTCAGCCGTGGCTGTATCGGCCGCGCCCCCGGCCCGGCCGACATCCGCATCGCCCGCGACGCGTTCACTCCTCGATCTCCAGCTCCTCCGCCAGCGCCGCGAGGATCTCCTGCGCCGCCGCCACCTTCTCGCCGTCGCGCGTGAGCACGCGCCGCACCGCCTGCTCGACCATCCCCGTCTTGACGCTGTCGAGCTTGCGGCCCTTGGCGGTCAGGCCGAAGAGCGCGCGGCGGGCGTCTCGCGGGTCGGACCTCCGCTGCAGCACGCTGCGCGCCTCGAGGCGCTTGAGGATGCCGGTCAGCGTGCTGGGATGGACGTGGAGGATCTCCGCCACGCGGCCCGCCGCGATCCCCGGAAAGCGTCCGACGATGCGCACCACCAGCCGCTGCGGCCCGGTGATTCCGTAGGTCGACTCCATCCGCTTGGAGGCCGACTGCAGCGAATGGTCCACTGCCCAGAGCAGCCGCATGAAGTCGAGCACCGCTCCGAGCGGCGGCCCCCGTCCCTCCCCGTGCTGCTCGAGCTCTTCCGACATGGTTTGTACCCAAACGATTTCACGGCCGCCGCCGCCGCGCAACCCTACTTGATCAGCCGCGAGAGCTCCTTGAACTCGGCCGAGTCGGAAGTGCCGAGCAGATCGAAGAGGACCGTCTCGGTGCTGGTCAACGTCGCCCCGGCTTTTTCGCAAAGGCGCAACCCCACGGCGCGATTCTCCTCACTGCGGGAGATGACCGCATCCTGGGCGACGAAGACTGCGAAGTCCCCGCGCAACAGATCGCGCACCGTCTGGAAGACGCAGACGTGCGCTTCCATCCCCGCGACGATGGCCTGGTGGCGGCCGGTCCCGATGATCTTGCCGGCGGCGAGCTGCGAGGCGCCGCAGGAGAACTCCATCTTCTGCAGGGGCGGGTCGGGAAGGAGCTCGCGCAGCTGCGCCACGGTCGGCCCGAGGCCCTTGGGATACTGCTCGGTGGCGATCACCGGCAGCCCCAACCGCGTCGCAGCGCGGATCAGGACCTCGGCGTTCTTCTTCAACATCGCCCGCCGCTCGGCAGGCATGGCCTCGATGAGTTTCTCCTGGACGTCGATGACGAGCAGGAAGGCATCGGCTCGATCGAGCGCGAGCGCGCGCTGGTCGGCCTCGTCAGATGGCATAGCCCTGCGCGCCGCTCGCGGCCGGAGCCTCGGGGTCGAGCATGACGTTGACGCAGGCGACGGTGCCCGAGGCGACGGCGCGCTCGAGGGCGGGCCGGATCTGCTCCGGCTCGGTGACGTGCTCGCCGTATCCGCCGAAAGCCTCGACGACCTTGTCGTAGCGGGTCGGCGCAAGCAGCGTGGCGGGGCTCTTCTCCGGACCATGGAACTGGAGCTGCGGCAGCCTGATCTGTCCCCAGGAAGCGTCGTTCCCGACCACGCAGATCATCGGCAGCTTGAAGCGGAGCGCGGTTTCGTAGTCCATCCCGTTGAACCCGAAGGAGCCGTCGCCCTGGACGACGAAGACCGGCCGATCGGGATGGAGGAGCTTCGCCGCGATGGCGAACGGCGCGCCCACGCCGAGACAGCCCAGCGGACCGGGGTCGAGCCAGCGCCCCGGCCGTCGCAGCTGGATCACTTTCGCCGCGATGGCCACCCAGTTGCCGCCGTCGGCCACGAAAGTGCTGTCGCCGGCAACGCGCGCGACTTGGTCGAGCTCCTTCGCCAGCCGGAAGTGGTGGATGGGCACCTGGTCCGACTGCTCGTAGGTCGCCTGCTTCGCCGCCTTGGCCAGCTCGCGCTCGCGGAGCTGGCGCAGCCAGGCGGCCGTCTGCGCCTTTCCCGAGATCGCGGCGGTGATCTGCTGCAGGACGCTGCGCGAATCGCCCAGGATGCCGATGTCCACGGCGCGGTTGCGGCCGATCTCGGCGGGGTCGGAGTCAATTTGTACAATTTTCGCGCTCTCGCCGATCCCCGCGCCATATCCCAGGCGGAAGTCGAGCGGGGTGCCGGCGATGAGGACCAGGTCCGCCTCGGCCAGCGCCTCCTTGCGGGTCTGGCTGAAGAAGAGCGGATGATCGGCGGGCAGGCAGCCGCGGCCGGCGCCATTCAAGTACACGGGCGCGCCCAGGCGTTCGGCGAAGGCGGCCAGCTGGGTGGAGGCGTCGTCCCACCAGATCGAGCTGCCGGCGACGACCGCGGGTCGCTCGGCGCGCGAGAGCAGCGCCGCCGCGCGATCGACGTAGCCAGGATCGCCCGGCTGCCGCGCCTGCGTGCGATAGCCGGTGGGCAGTCGCACCTCCTCGTCGTCGACGCCGTTGGAGAGGACATCCCAGGGCACCTCGAGGAAGACCGGCCCCGGCCGGCCCGTCAGCATGGTCCGGAATGCCTTGGCCATGTACGTCGGCACGCGCTCCGGCGAGGGAATGCGGTCCGACCATTTGCTGATGCGGGTGAAGAGATCGACCTGCTCCATCTCCTGCAGCGATCCCTTGCCGGCGTTGAACGTGGGCGCCGCCCCGCCGAGGAGCAAGACGGGGCTGGCCGCGGCGAAGGCGTTGGCGACGCCGGTCAGGGCATCGGTCACGCCTGGGCCGGCGGTGACTGCCGCAACGCCGATGCCGCGGGTGAGCCGTGCGGTCGCGTCGGCGGCGTGCACCGCGGCCTGCTCGTGGCGGGTGTCGATGACGGCGATTCCTTCCTCGACGCAGGCGGCGTAGATGGGCGCGATGTGCAGACCCGAGAGGGTGAAGATGTGCCGGACGCCCTCGGCCTTGAGCATGCGCGCGAGGAGCTGCGCGCCGGTCGAAGTGCCCATCACTGCACCACGAGCGTGCCGACGGCGATGGAGCTGGGAGGAGGGGAGCTTGCCGAGCTTCGGATGCTCAAGAAGGCGCCCGTGCCGTCGAAAACGGTGCCCTTGCCGCTCGTCGAATTGAGAGTGAGCGTGAAGTGAGCGACCTCGGGGGGCGAGACATCTCCGGCTGGGGCGGTACCGCTGCCCTTGAGGGCGGCGCCGAGCACCAGCGTGTTCTTCAGCGGACCGGTCCCGATCACGATCTTTGCAGCCGGGGTGGTACCGGTGACGAACGTGCCGAACGTCGCCGGGCCTCCCAGCGAAACCCTGGCTGCGTCGAGCGGGATGTTGAGAGCGACTCCGCGCAGCGACACCGTCGTGGCCGGCACCAGACGGAAGATCATCGAGGTGCAAGGATTCGGGCAGGCATCGGTCACCACGAGTTTGAGCGTCGCCGAGGCGGTCGGCGCCGTATAGACGAGCGTCGTCCCCTGAGAAGGGTTCACGGTGATGGACAGCGACTTGGTAACGCTAACGCTGCCGATCGCGCCGATCCCTGTCAGCGTATAGGTCACGTTTGCCGCGGGCTCGACGGTGGCGGTCTTGAGCGGGCCGTAGTTGGTGGTCGTAGTGCCATCGGAGAGGGACCAGCTGGTGGCGGTCCCGTCCCAGCTGAGAATGACTTTGTCGCCTTGGTTGATGCTCGTCGATGAGGCATTGAACGTGATCTGCGGCAGTGCGACCACGCGCGCCACCGCCGTCGCCGTCACGCTCGCCGGCGTCGTCCCGGCAGCGCCCGTCACTGTCATCGTGTACCTCGTCGTCGCCGCGAGCTGCGGCACCACGAGCTGGGAGGCGGCAGTGACGTCGACCGTCGTCGTGCCGTCATAGATCTTGATCGAAGTCGCTCGCGCCACGCTCCAGGTCAAGGTCACCTGCCCGTTGGGCGCAACCTGAGAGGGCAAGGCGCTGAAGTAACTGATCTGCGCCGCCGTGGGCATGGGCTTGACGTTGATCGACACGTCCTTCGAGTCGGCGCCCGCATCGTTCGCCGCGCGCAGGGTGTACACCGTGCTCACGTGCGGCGTGACCGCGACGGGGCTCGTCGTGACCGTGCCCGGCGTTGGATTGATGGTGAGGCTCGTCGCGCCGGTTACATCGAAGCTCAAGCTGACGGTGTCGCCGTCGGTGATGTCGGTCTTGTCCGCGCTGAAGCTGTTGATCTTGGGCGGGCTCTTTTTCGAGCAGGCGGCGCCGGCGAGGAGCGCAGCGATGAAGAGGAACCTCTTCACGGCTGGCCTCCGAACTTCGCCAGCAGCGCCGTAAGGTCATTGTCGTCGACGAGATTGACGGTGCCGACGAGGTCGGCTTGGTAACGATAGAACGAGCTCGCCTCGGTGCTCCCGAAAGCGTCGGCGAGATCGATCAGGTCCTGTCCATCGACCACGAGATCGAAGTTGGTGTCCCCGCGGCCTTTGACTCCGGCGGGATCGTTGGAGGCGTCCGTGGAGATCTCCCAGAAGCCGCGCCCATAGGTGCCGGCCACCAGCCGCTTGCTGGTCGCCGAGATGCAGACGTCGGTCACTTCGACGTCCGGCAGGCTACTGGCGCCGAAGCGCGTAAAGTTCTGGCCGCCGTCGCTCGACCTGTAGAGCCCGATTTCGGTGCCGACATAGAGCGTGAGCCGATCGTTGGGATCCACCTTGACGATGCTGACAGGAACGAAGGGCAGCCCGCCTTGTGTCGTCGCCTGTGCGCCCAGCGACGTCCAGCTCAGGCCGCCGTCGATCGTCTTGTAGAGATGGCCGAAGGACGAGGGCATCGGCGCGACGTTCGTGCCGAGATCGTCGGTGACGCTCATCGACTTGCTGGTGATGTAGTAGATCTGGCCGGTCTGATCGGTGGGGTCGAGCGCGATGCTGGAGAGCAGGTATGCACCGCAGCCTGGACAATTGGGAACGCTGGTCGGCACCTTCGCTTGCACCGAGACGTTCCAGTCGGTGCCGCCGTTCGTGGTGACGTAGGCGTACTTGTTGGAAACTGCTCCGTACAGCCCCGACTTGTTGGGATGTGCCGCGACGTTGCGCAACGAGATCGTGCCGCCCGTCGGCGTCGTGAACCCAGAGGTGGTGGCCGGCCCTCCCTGCGCAGGGCTGGTCCAGTGCAGCGTGCCGGAGATGTTCGTCCAGGCGTTGCCGCCCGACGAGCTGTACATCGCCGCCGGCGTGGAGAAGGTCAGAAACGTGTCGGCCGAAGCCGCCTCGTCGCGCGCAATCCGGACGAGGAACGGCGGTCCGCTGAGCATGCCGGTGGTGAACTTCGTCCAGTTCTGGCCGCCGTCGTTGCTCTGCCAGATGCCCCCTGCCGTCGAGGCGAGGAAGATGTTCGGTACTCCGCCGCCCGTGACGCCGCCGCTGACCGCGAGGCCGATACCGTCCCCGCCGAGAAGCTGATCGAACGTAGACGGTCCGTGAATGCTGTTGACGTTGCGCACGCGCGTGCCGTCGTCCTGCATGCCTCCCGCGATCCAGCCAAGCATCGTCGAAGGCCAGCTGTCCGGCGCGCAGGCGACGTTGTAGACGAGATGCGTGACCAGCCCTTCGTTGTGCGCGCTGGTGAAGGTCACGCTTGCGGCGTCGCCGTTGCGGGCGTTGGCGGACGAGAAGATGCCGCCGTCGGAGCCGGCGTAGAAGGTGCCGTCGATGCCGACGGCGAAGGCGTGAAAGTCGGCGTGGATGTAAGGGCGACTGATGTTCACCGGAACCGGCAGCCAGTCGGACAAGACCGACCAGGTCACACCGCCGTCGAGGGAGCGGATCATCGCCAGATTGCCTCCGACGAAGACGGCGTCGGCATTCGTCGGATCGACGGTGATGGCCTGGTTGTACCAGGCCTGCTCGTGCAGCACGTTCAGATCCGTTTGATCGCCGTTGGGGTTCGTGGGCCGGCCCCCAGAGTTGACCCGGAGCGAGATGAAGGAGTTGCCGCCGTCGTCGCTGCGGTAGACGTCCCGGGTCGCGTTGCCTCCAAACGAGCCGCTGCCCTTGTTGCCGGCGAGGAGGTAGATGCGCGAGGTGTTCACGTCCGAAACGGTGCTGAGCGCCGTGGCCAGAGTGCCGCGGCCTGCCGCCGCCGCCTCGGCCTCGCCGCCGGGCAGCGCACCTGCGTTCCAGCTCCAGTTGGCGCCATCGTCGATGGAGCGCCAGAGACCCATCCCGCCGCCCAGGGTCACGCCGGTAGGGTCGAGCCTCTCACCGCTGGCCAGCCAGGTGTGCGCCCCGACATACGCGACGCTCCACATCCAGAAGTTGGCGTCGCTGGCAGAGGTGCCCGTGAGCGCCACGCGCTGGTAGGAGGTGCCGCCGTCGACGCTGCGGAACAGTCCCTGGTCGGTGGTGACGAGGATGATCAGCGAGCTCGTCGGATCGACCTTCATGTCGGTCACGCTGCTCGCGATGTTGTTTCCGTTGAGGAGTTGCTGGGGAGCAAGCCAGGTGGCGCCGCCGTTCGTGCTCTGCACGATGCCGGGCTGGCGCACGTCGAAGGGATCGCCGAAGCCAAGGTAGAGCACCTCGGGTGAGCTGGGATCCATCGCCAGAGTGCCGATGGAGAGCGTGCCCAGGCTGTCGGTGATCGGTTCCCAGCCCGCGCCTTGGTCGTAGCTCTTCCACACGCCGCCGCCCGAGGTCGCTATGTAGAGGATTTTAGGATCGGTGGGGTGAGGGATGATCTGGCGGGCGCGGCCGGAATCGATCTCGTAGTAGTTGCTGCCGTTGTACTCGACGTCTGCGCGCGTGGGCCCGACGTTGATGAAGACGCTGCCCGCTACCGGAGCGGAGAGCTGGACGGCCCCGTAGTGGTCGCGCTCCTTGAGCGCCGCCTGGAGGATGCCCCAGCGCGACGCGGCGTCGGGCTCGCCGCGCCACATCCGCATGGCCTCGCGGCGCGCCCGGGGGTCGTCGCGCCTGCCCTCCTTCGCCTCCCTCTCCGCTGGATCGAGATCGGCATCGTGCTGCGACCTGGCCGCCAGAGCCGCCGCAGAAACGAGCATCGAGCCGGCCAGCGCCGCGCCGGCCCAGGAAACCCATCTGCAGTGCGCCACGAAACTCTCCTCCCCCGGAGGGCCAGACGTTACACCAGCCCTCGCGGGGCGCCCAAGCGACGTTGTGGCCGAGCGTCACGCCGCCGGGCGGCGGAAGCGCGACAGATGCGCCGGCAGTTCGGCGAGAGCCGGGAAGACCCTGTCGGGATGGATCTTCTTCGCGCGCCCGAGCAGCACTTCCTCGCTCTCGGGGATGTCGGGATTGGGAATGCAGCAGTCCACCGGGCAGACAGCCGCGCAGGCCTCTTCGTCGTGGAAGCCGACGCATTCGGTGCAGAGGACCGGATCGATCACGAAGATGTCCTCGCCCTGGCTAATGGCCTGGTTGGGACACTCCGGCTCACATGCGCCGCAGTTGATGCACTCCTCGGTGATCATCGTCGCCATCGAGCCACCATCAATAACGCGGAGCGGTCAGCCGATCCAGACCGTCTTGGTGTTGGTGAACTCGCGGATGCCCACCTGGGACAGCTCGCGGCCGTAGCCGCTCGCCTTGATGCCGCCAAAGGGCAGGCGCGGGTCGCTCTTGACCATGCCGTTGATGAAGACCGAACCGGCCTCGAGCTCGTCCGCGAGACGCTCCTGCTCCTTCGAATCGTTGGTGAAGGCCGCGGCGCCGAGGCCGAACTGGGTGTCGTTGGCGAGCGCGATGGCGTGGTCGAGGTCCTTGGCGCGGGTGACGGCCGCGACCGGTCCGAAGACCTCCTCCTGGAATGCGGCGGTGTTCTCGGCATTCAAGAGCACGGTCGGGGCGTAGAAGAATCCGGGCCGGTCCTCCAGGCGCTTCCCTCCGCAGGCTGTCCTGGCGCCCTTCGATGCGGAGCGGCGGACCTGATCGTCGACGTCGTCGAGCACCTGCCGCGAGGCGAGGGGACCGACGTCGGTGGCGTCGTCCTGCGGGTCGCCGACCTTGAGCGCCTTGAAGGCATCGACGAAGCGCTTCTCGAATTCCTCGGCGATCTGCTGGTGGACGATGAACCGCTTGGCGGCGATGCAGCTCTGCCCGGCGTTCTGGATGCGCGCGGCAACGGCGACCTTCACCGCCTGTTCCAACTTCGCGCTGGGGAGCACGACGAACGGATCGCTTCCCCCAAGCTCCAGGACCGTCTTCTTGATCTGCCCCCCGGCGGCGCGGCCCAGGCTGCGGCCGGCGCCGTCCGAGCCGGTGAGCGTTGCGGCGACAATGCGCGGGTCCTCGATCAGCTTCTGGACCTTGTCGGAACCGATCAAGAGCGTCTGGAAGACTCCCTGGGGAAAGCCGGCGTTCTTGAAGATCTCCTCGATGGCGAGCGCGCACTGCGGCACGCTGCTCGCATGCTTGAGCAGCCCGACGTCGCCGGCCATCAGCGCCGGCGCGGCGAAGCGGAACACTTGCCAGAAGGGAAAGTTCCAGGGCATGACCGCGAGCACGGCGCCGACGGGCTGGTGCTTGACCAGGCTCCGCTTCGCGTCGGTGGCGATCACCTCGTCTGCGAGATGGCGCTCGGCGTTCTCGGCGTAGTAGCGGCAGCCGTTGGCGCACTTCTCGATCTCGGCGACGCCCTGCTTGCGCAGCTTGCCCATCTCCAGCGTGATCAGGCGCGCGAGGGAATCCTTCCGCTCCTCGAGCAGCGCGGCGGCCTTCTGCATCCTGGCGGCGCGCTCGGCGAAGGTGGTGCGGCGCCAGGTCTGGAAAGCCTTGGCGGCGCGGTCGAGCGCCTGCTCGAGGTGCTGGTCGGAGTGCGGTTGGAAGGTCTTGAGGGTCTCGCCCGTGGCAGGGTTCGTAGTGGCGATGGTCATGGCCGCAGAGTAGCCAGGCCGAGCGCGATGCGCACCACCTCGGGGAAGGAATGTGCGATGTGGGTCGGGCCGACTTTGCGCAGCGCCGCTTCGGGCTGGGAGCCGTAGGTGACGGCGATGGACTGGAGGCCGGCGCGGCGGGCCATCTCGATGTCGTGGACCGCGTCGCCGACCACCAGCGCTTCGCTGGGAGAGGCGCCGAGCTTGTCGAGGGCGAGCAAGGCGATGTCCGGTGCAGGCTTCGGGTTGGGGACGCTGGTGTAACCGAGCACGACCTGGACGAAGGGGCGCAGGCCGGCGGCATCGACGGTGCTGTCGGCGCCGTCCTGCGCCTTGCCGGTGACGACTGCGAGCGCGAGGTCGTGCGCGCGAAGCTCGACAATGCCCTCGCGCACGCCCGGATAGATCAGCTGCGGGATGCGCGGAGTGACGTGCGCGCGCCAGAGGACGCGGTAGATTTCGACGGCGTCGGCGGCGCCGGCCGGTCCGATCTGCAAGAGGAGCCCGAGAGCGACTGGCAGGGGCAGGCCGATGCCGTCCTTGATCGCCTGGGGGTCGGCTCTTTCGCGGCCGAGGGCGGCGAGCGTGGCCTGGGTCACCTCGACGATGGCCTGGGGCGTGTCGACGAGGGTGCCGTCGAGATCGAGGAGCAGGGCCTTCAGCACCGCGCCGCTCTCGCACGCGGCCCGCGGCAGGGTCAATCAACTTCAGCGAAAGTCGCGCGAGCGGACGCCCTCGTCGAGCGCGTCGTGCAGGCCCCAGAAGCGAGCGCCCTTCACGCTGACGACGCCGTCCTGCTTTTCCAGGCGGCCTTCGACGACGAGGAGCGCATTGCCGAGGATGGAGCGGCGGTTCTTCTCGAAGGTGGGCGGATCGATGACGATGTTGGCGATGCCGGTCTCGTCCTCCAGGCTGAGGAAGACGAAGCCCTTGGCGGTGCCGGGGCGCTGGCGGACGATGCAAAGTCCGGCGGCGCGGACGCGCTGGCCATGGCGCAGGTCTCCCAGGCGGGCGGCGGGTCTGACGCCGAGCTGGCGCAGCCGCTCGCGCTCGAGAGCCACCGGATGCGGGCCGGTCGTCATGCCGGAGCCGCGCAGGTCGGCGGCGATGCGGTCGCGCAGGTCCATCTCGGGAAGAGGGGAGGGATCTTCGCGCGGTTCGACTCTCGCGAAGAGGCCCGGGCCGCGCCGCGCGGCCGCCTCGACCTGCCAGAGCGCAGCCCGGCGCGTCGGCGGGAAGCCGCCGGGGCGCGCCGGGATGGACGCGAGCGCGCCGATCTCCGCCAGCGCCGCCAGCTCATCGCGCCGCAGCGGGATCCGCGCGGCCAGATCCGCGATGCTGGCGAACGGCTCCTTCGCGCGCTCTTCGACCAGCTTGCGCCCGAGCGCCTCGCGCAGCCCGCGCAGGTAGCGCAGCCCGAGGCGCAAGCGCAGCTCTTCCTCCGGTCCCTCGCGCTCCAGCGTGCAAAGCCAGTCGCTGCGCGCCGCATCGATGGGCAGGACCCGCACTCCGCGCCGCTGCGCATCCTTCACCAGCGTGGCCGGACTGTAGAACCCCATCGGCCAGCAATTGAGCATGGCGGCATAGAACGCCTGCGGATGATGCACCTTCAAATAAGCGCTGGCATAGACGATCAAGGCAAAGGAAGCAGCGTGGCTTTCGGGAAATCCATACAAGGCGAAGGAAGTGATGCTTTGCACGATCTCGTCCTGCGCTTTCACTGCGATCCCATTGGAAGTCATTCCCTCGCGCAGACGCGCTTCGATCGCCTTCATCCGCTCCACGCTGCGCTTGCTCCCCATCGCCCGGCGCAGCTCGTCGGCCTCGCCGGCGGTGAAGCGGGCCGCCGCCATCGCGATGCGCATCAGCTGCTCCTGGAAGAGCGGCACTCCCAAGGTCCGCTTCAAGACCGGCCAGAGAGAAGGATGGGGGACGGTCGGCTCTTGCCGTCCGGCCCTCCGCTCGAGATAGGGATTGACCATCTGCCCGACGATGGGCCCGGGCCGGATGATCGCGACCTCCACCACGATGTCGTAGAAATGCTCGGGGTGCATGCGCGGCAACGTCGCCATCTGCGCGCGCGATTCCACCTGGAAGACTCCGACGGTATCCGCCGACTGTAGTAACTGATAAACGCCCGGGTCGTCGGGCGGCAATTGCGCCAGATCGATCTCCCTGCCTTCGTGCGCGCGGATCAACGGGATCGACTGCTCCAGGACCGCCATCATTCCCAATCCCAGAAGATCGATCTTGATGATGCCGAGATCGGCGCAATCGTCCTTGTCCCATTGCACCACCGCGCGGCCGGGCATCGAGGCGGGCTCGATGGGCACCACTTCGTCGAGCCGTCCGCGCGCGACGATCATTCCCCCCGAGTGCTGCCCCAGGTGGCGCGGCAGGCCGGCGATCTGCTGGCAGAGGCGCAAGTAGAGATCGACGCGGCGGTCGCCTTTGGCGAGGCCCGCTTCGCCGGCGCGGTGCTGAAGGCTGTCGAGATCGGTGGTGAACTCGAACTGCGGCAGAAGGCCCGCCACGCGGTCGAGCTCCTCCTGCGGCAACCCCAGGACCTTGCCGATCTCGCGCGAGGCCGATCGCGCTCGGTAGGTGATGACGTTGGCGGTCATCGCCGCCCCCTGGGCGCCGTAGCGGCGGTAGACGTGCTGGATCACCTTCTCGCGCTGATCGCCCGAGGGGAGATCGAGATCGATGTCGGGCCACTGCTTCTGCCCGGGCACGTCCGAGCGATGCTCGGAGAGAAACCGCTCGAACAAGAGTCCCATGCCGACCGGATCGACGGCGGTGATGCCCAGCGCATAGCAGACCGCGCTGTTGGCGGCCGAGCCGCGGCCCTGGACGAGGATGTTCTGGGAAATGCAGTAGCGGACCAGGTCATGGACGATGAGGAAATATCCGGCCAGGCCGAGGCGGGCGATGAGCTGCAGCTCGCGCTCGATCTGCGCACTGGCTTTGGGCCAGCGCGGGCTCGCCTCGCCGCCGTAACGGCGGCGCGCGCCCTCCTGCGTGCGGTGCCATAGCTCGCCGTCGAGGTGGGTGGAGTGGAGCATCTGCGGCTCGGGAAATTCGTAGCCCAGATCGGCGAGGGTGAAAGCGCAGCGCTCGGCGATCTCGCGGGTGGCGCGGACGGCTTGGGGGAGGTCGGAAAAGAGCGCGGCCATCTCGCGCGGCGGGCGGACGTGGCGCTCGGCGTTGCGCGAGAGGGCGCGCCCGGCCTGGTCGAGAGTGGTCTTGAGGCGGATGCAGGTGAGCGCATCGAACAGGGGCTTGCCTTGCGGCGCGGCGTGGCGGATCCCGCCTCCCGCCACCAGACGCAGGCCGCGGGCGGAAGCGGCGTCGATGCGGCGGCGGTTCTCGGCTTCCCCCGCGGGATCGAGGTGGCGCTGCACTTCGGCGTAGAGCCGCTCGGTGCCGAGGTGCTCGGCGAGCACGACGAGGTCCTGCGGCGCGCCGGCGCTGAGCGCGATCAGGCCGCGGCGGAATCCAGCGAGCTGCGCGGGTGTGACGCGGCACTCGCCCTTGCTGAAATGTCCGAGCGTGAGCAGCCGGCAGAGATTCTTGTAGCCCTGCCGGTCTTCGCAGATCAGGGCGACGGGCCCGGCGCCTTCGACGTCGACCTCCGCGCCTACCAGGGGCCGGATGCCGGCCCGCAGCGCGGCGGTGTGGAAGCGCGGCGCGCCGTAGAGGCCGCCCACGTCGGCCACGCCGAAGACTGCGTGGCCCGCGGCCGCTGCGGCAGCGATCAAGTCTTCGGGGAGCGAGGCGGCGCGGAGAAAGGAGAAGGCGGTGCGGGCGTGGAGCTCGGTGTAATCGCAGCGGGCGTCAGATCCCTCGCGCGCCGGCCGCTTCAGCTCAGTCATAGACAGCCTCGATCCACCAGGCGCCGCTCGCCAGCTCGCGCGATGCGCGCAGGAGCAATCCGCCCGCCAGCTCCAGGTCGTACGAGTCGAGCGAGA
>Ga0209471_1001234_pt1 | contig 15490 bp, 17 predicted proteins | sample GraSoiAngelo_128_FD_185885 | JGI IMG/M metagenome (GOLD analysis project Ga0209471, IMG submission 185885) | Grasslands soil microbial communities from the Angelo Coastal Reserve, California, USA - 14_0927_12_20cm (SPAdes) (version 2) | ecosystem: Environmental > Terrestrial > Soil > Grasslands ...
CGTTCCTGGAGCACGCGAGCTACAACGGCCACCTGTACGGCACGTTCCGCGACCGGGTCGAACGCGCCCGCAACGACGGTCACGACGTGGTGCTCAAGATCGACGTCCAGGGCGCGGAGCAGGTCCGGCAGCTGGTGCCCGACGCCATCTCGATTTTCGTGGTCGCGCCGTCCCAGCACGAGCTGGAGGAGCGCCAGGAGCGCCGAGGCAGCGAGTCGGCCGAGGACCTTGCCTCGCGACGCGAGATCGCCAAGCGGGAGATGAGGTACGCGGCGGAGTACGAGCACGTCGTGACCAACGACGACATCGAGCGGGCGGTGGGGGAGATCCTCCGCATCATCGACGGCGCCCGCCAGCGCGTAACTTAGCGCCAAGTGACGAGCAAGCTCGATCAGGATGGGACTTACTGAATGCCACTAGACCCGACGCCGGTCCCCGACGAGCTGCGCGGCTTGCGCATCGCGCTGCTGGTCTCCGGAGGCATCGCGGCGTACAAGGTCGTCGACCTGGCTTCGGCGCTGACGCAGGCCGGCTGCGAGGTGCGTGTCGCGATGACGCCTTCTGCGACGCGCTTTGTCGGGCCGCCGTCTTTCCAGGGCGTCACCGGCAGACCGGTCCTGACCGGCATGTGGTCCGCCACCGGCAGCCCCGAGCCGCACGTGTTCCTCGGCGACTGGGCCCAGCTGATCCTGGTCGCGCCTGCAACGGCCAATGTGATCGGACGGATCGCAAGCGGCCGCTCGGACGATGTCGTCACCGCGACGCTGCTGGCCGCGCGGTGCCCGGTGGTGATCGCACCCGCGATGAATGACGCCATGTGGGCCAAGCCGGCGGTGCAGGAGAACGTCTCCACGCTGCGCCACCGCCAGGTCAATGTCGTCGAGCCTGACACAGGCCACCTCGCGAGCGGCCACACGGGCGCCGGCCGCCTCGCTATCTCGTCGACGATCCTCAACGCGATGGTTCACGCCGTCCGCTCGCGTTACGACTTCTCGGGTCGCAAGGTGGTGGTCACGGCGGGCGGCACGCGCGAGCCCATCGATCCAGTGCGCTTCATCAGCAATTACTCCAGCGGCAAGATGGGCTTTGCCCTCGCCTCGGCGGCCGCCGACCGCGGCGCCAACGTGATCTTGATCACGTCCGCCAACCACCCCGAGCATCACGGCATCAACATGCAGCGCGTGGACACATCGTCTGAGCTGCTTGCCGAGATGCGCTCCCAGCTGGGCGGCGCCGACCTCCTGCTGATGGCTGCGGCGGTCGGCGACTTCCGGCCTGCCAAGACAGCGGCGCGAAAGATCCGCCGCGAGGAGACCCCGAGCCTGACCCTGGAGCTCGAGCCCATTCCAGACCTCATCGCCTCTCTGGCGGCGGATGAATCGCTCGCCGGCGTGTTTCGAATCGCCTTCGCGGCGGAAGACTCCGACCTCGACACGAAGGGAATGGAGAAGATGAAGCGCAAAGGCGTGCAGGCGATCGTCGCGAACGACATCTCGCGTCGCGACGTCGGTTTCGGCAGCGACTACAACGCGGGGGTCCTGCTTTTTGCCGATGGTTCCCGCTTCGAGCTCGAAAAGGCAACGAAGCGCGAGATGTCCGACCGCATCCTGGACCTGGTCTTGCCCCGCCTGAAGAAGCAGTAAGCCTTGGCCCTCTACGCGGAGGTGGCTGTCGAGGCCGCGCGCGGGATCGCCCGCGAGAGCTACACCTACACGGTCCCCGACGGAATGGATGTCGTGCCTGGCCATCGCGTGACGGTGCCGTTCGGTCGCCGCAGCACTTACGGCTTCGTCGTGTCGCTCGGCACAGACGAGCCGGGCGTGGAGACCAAACCCATCGCGACGGCGGGCGCCGAACCGCTTCTGCTGCCGCATCAGATCGCTCTCGCCCGGCTCGTCGCCGACCACTACTGGGTGCCGATGATCGAGGTCCTGCGGGCAATGCTGCCGCCGCGCGTCCGGAGCAGCGGGTCGGCGGGGTCGGCACCGTCGGGCCGGCAGACGCGCCACACCCGCCTTCTCGAGATGGCGACCGGCCCCGCCCCCGCGGTCGAACAGATCGACCTGACCGACGAGCAGAGGGCCGCCCTCGACGTGATCGCGACAAATTCGGCGACTTTGCTGCACGGCGTGATCGGCAGTGGCAAGACCGAGGTCTACCTCGCGGCGGCCGAGCGCGCGCTGGCGGAAGGCCTGCGTGTGCTGCTCCTCGTGCCCGACATCTCGCTCACACCGCAGCTCGTTCAGCGTGTCCGCGCGCGCTTGAACGCTCCGGTCGCCGTGCTCCACACGCAGCTCACCGAGCTGGAGCGAGCGCAGCAGTGGTGGCGGACGAGGAGGGGACAGGCGCAGGTGATCCTCGGCAGCCGGTCGGCCGTGTTTGCGCCCATCCCGCGCCTGGGGCTGATCTGCCTCGACGAGGAGGGATCGGCCGCCTACAAGCAGGACCGGACGCCGCGCTACGAGACGGGCTGGGTCGCGCGACGCCTCGCCTTGGTCACTGGTGCACGGCTGGTGGCGGGCTCGGCCACACCCAGCGTCGTGACCTACCACCAGGCCGCAAAGGGCGAGATGGCTCTGGCGAAGCTGACACACCGCGTACGCGGCCACGACGCGGAGGTTGAGCTCGTCGACATGCGCGATGAGGCCGCCGAGGGGAACCGCCAGCCGCTGTCGCGACGGCTGGTCGAAGTCGTCACCCAGACAGTCGAGAGGGAAGAGCAGACCATCCTGTACCTGAACCGGCGCGGCCTGTCGACGTTCGTGATGTGCCGTGACTGCGGCAAGTCGGTGCAGTGTCTCGGCTGCTCGGTCGCGCTTGTTCACCACGCCGAGATTGATGGATTGATCTGCCACTACTGCGGCTACTCGCGAGCGATGCCCTCGGTGTGCGATCACTGCGGTTCGCGCAACATCCGCGGGCTTGGAATGGGGACACAGCGCCTGGAAACGATGGTCAAGCGCATATGGCCGTCGGCGCGCGTGCTGCGCCTCGACAGCGACATCGCCAAAGGACCAGACGCTTACTTCCGCATCTGGGAGGATTTCAGCGAACGGCGCGCCGACATCCTGGTCGGCACGCAGCTGGTGGCTCGTGGCCTCGACCTGCCCGCGGTCACTTGCGTCGGCGTCGTCGACGCGGACCTGCCGCTGCATTTCCCTGACTACCGCTCGGCCGAGAACACCTTCTCCATGGTCGCGCAGGTCGCGGGCCGCGCCGGCCGCACCGGGCGTGCTTCGCGCGTCATCGTGCAGACGAGCAATCCCGAGCACTACAGCTTGCGCTGCGCCGCGGCCGGCGACTACGAAGGCTTTTACGACGCCGAGCTGCCGGCACGCAAGGCGTTTGTCTTCCCGCCGTACGCGGAGCTGGCCGTCCTCACCCGGACCGACCGTGAAGACGCCCGCGCGGCAGAGTCCGCACGCGAGGCGGCGGAGGCACTCGCCGCCGGCCTGCTGAAAGAGGGGATCGACGGCATACGCGTGATGGGCCCTTCTCCCGCCTTCATTCACCGTCTCCGCGGCGAGTACCGTTGGCAGCTGACGCTGAAGGGCGATGGTCTCGAGCGCGCTCGACACCTCGCGCCCCGAGGCAAGGGCTGGAGCTACGACATCGACCCAGCCACGTAAGGAGGTACGGATTTGAGGGACACCGCGACGCGCAAGGCCGACACTCTCGCGGCGCTGGAGAAGCAGCACGATGTGTGGCTGGCCAGCGCGGATATCGCGGGGCGGCCGCATCTCGTTGCCGTCTCGGGCTGGTGGGACGGGACCGACCTCGTCATCGCGACCCGAGGCTCGACCAGGACTGCCCGCAACCTTTCGATGAACCCGGCGGCCAAGGTCGCCCGCGGAGCACCCTCGGACGCAATCTTGCTGGACGTTCAGATGATCGACAGCAGCGCTGTCGAAGACTCGGCCGAGCTATGCCAGGGCTTTGCCGCCGCGGTGGGCTGGGACCCGCGCGAGGAAGGCGAGGGGTGGATGTTCTTCCGGCTCCGGCCAAGCCGGATCCAGGCCTACCGGGGCTATGGCGAGATCGAGGGGCGCGACGTCATGGTTCGTTCGCGCTGGGTCGTCTAAAAGGTTGGGTCCTATCGGGCCGCGGGTAAAATCGAGTTCCATGGTCCGTCCGATCCTCACCTTCGAACATCCGGTCCTGCGCGAAAAGGCGAAGAAGGTCACGCGCATCGACGCGTCGATCCAGCGCCTGCTCGACGACCTGGTCGAGACGATGCTCGACGCTCCGGGCGCCGGCCTCGCCGCGAACCAGATCGGCATCGCGCTGCGCGTGTGCGTGGTCAAAGGCGATGACAAGCAGATCTGGGGCCTGGTCAACCCCGAGGTGGTCAAGAAGGATGGTGTTCAGGTCGGACCGGAAGGCTGTCTCAGCTACCCGGGGTGGATCGGCGAGGTGGAGCGCGCCGAAACCGTGGTCGTCAAGGGCCGCAACCGCCATGGCAAAGAGATCCGCGTCAAGTCGTCCGGCTTTACAGCTCGTGCCTTCCAGCACGAGCTCGACCACCTCGACGGCGTCCTTTTCACCGACAAGCTGACGAGCCTCGACACGCTTCGCCGGGTTGAGGAGCTGGTCGGCGAGGAAAAGGAAGAGGCCATCGCGGCGGCCTCCGGGTAAAGCGGCCTTTTCCTACAGGATCGTCTTCGCCGGTACCGCCGCCTTCGCCGTGCCGTCCCTGCGCGCGCTCCACGCGGCCGGCCACGAGATCGCGCTTGTGGTTACGCAGCCTGACCGGCCGGGGCATCGCATGAAGGTGACACCGCCCCCCGTCAAGGTGGCAGCCGAAGAGCTCTCGCTTCCGGTCTACCAGCCCGCGCGGATTCGCGACCCCGAGGCGGTCGAACGTCTGCGCGCGATCGCGCCTGACCTCATGGTGGTGGTCGCGTACGGACAGATCCTGCCTCGATCGGTCCTGTCGATTCCGAGGTTGGGTGCTGTCAACGTGCACGCCTCGCTGCTGCCGCGACATCGCGGCGCGGCGCCGATCGCCCGTGCGATCCTGGCCGGGGACGACAAGACGGGCGTCACGATCATGAAGATGGATGAGCAGATGGACCACGGCCCGGTCCTTGCCATGCGCGCGACTTCCATTGGCGACCATGAAGACGCGGTTCAGCTGACGGAGCGCCTCGCAGAGATGGGAGGAGAGCTGCTGGTCGAGACGCTGGAAAGCCTCGAGCAGGCTCGCTCGGTGGAGCAGGAGCACACACAGGCGACGCTGGCCCCCAAGCTGGCCAAGGAAGAAGGAGAGCTCGAATGGAGCCTGGGCGCGAAGGAGATCGACCGGCGCGTGCGCGCCCTCCAACCGTGGCCTGGTGCAACCCTGCCCACGCCGCGAGGTCGGGCCAAAGTGTTGACCGGCCACGTCGAGGGCGATCGATACGTACCCGAGGTGATGCAGCTACCGGGCAAGAGGCCCACAGCGGCGAAGCACGTGTTGGGCGATGCCTGATCGCGAGCGCGAGCGCGACCTCGCCGTCAACCGGCGCGCGTACCACGACTACTTCATCGACGAGAAGCTGGAGGCGGGCGTGATGTTGACCGGGACGGAGGTGAAGTCGATTCGCAACGGCCGTGCCAACCTGCGCGATGGATTCGTGCGCATCGACGGCGGCGAGGCGTGGCTCGAGAACGTCCATATCTCGCCGTATGCGCAGGGGAACGTCATGAATCAAGAGCCGGTCCGGCCGCGCAAGCTGCTGCTGCACAAGAGGCAGATCTCCAGCCTCATCGGCAAGCTGAGGCAGAAGGGCTACACGATGATCCCTCTTCGCCTGTACATCACGCGTAATCACATCAAGGTCGAGGTCGGCCTGGCGCGCGGCAAGCGCGAGTACGACAAACGGGAGTCGATCGCCGAGCGGGAGGCGAAGCGGGAGATCGCGCGGGCGGTGCGGCGCGGCTAGTCACCGACCTATCGGGCACAGTTGGTTGATCTCACAGGATGTGATCGACCATGCGTGCCCGATTGGCGGACTGCACGCGGTCGACTAGTCGCGCAGCTCCTCGGCGAGCATGTCCATCAGCAGCCCGTCGTGCCACTCGCCGTCGGGTCCGCGCTCGTACTTGCGCATCACGCCCACGGTTTTGAACCCAACCCTCTCGTAGGCCTTGATCGCGTTGGTGTTGTGCGCGGCGGGATCGATCGTCAGCCGGTGGTGCCCCAGCTCGTTGATCAAATAGCGCGCCAGTGTCCTGATCGCGTCCGGCCCCAGCCCCTGGCCCTGCCATTCCGATCGGACCGATATGTCGATCCCGGCATGGCGATACATGGAATCGCTTTCCTCGTAGGTCTGGATCATGCCGATGGTCTGGCCGTCATGCTCGATCAGGAAATGCGACTCGCCCTCCTCGGCGCTCATGGTGTCGACGACGGCCTTATTTGGGTCGCCCCACCACTTCGCGACCGTGGGGTCTCTGAAGATCTCCAGGAGCTCGGCTTCGTCGCCGGCGCGCACAGAGCGCAGGACGACCTTCTTGCCGCGGAGCTCAGGCGGCGAGGTTGATCCCAATCGCGCGCAGACGCTTGTTCAGCGAATCGAAGGCAAACGTCAGGATCTCGCTCTCGGTGTGGCCGAACTCCGTGATGTAGCGAGGGTCGGGCGGATCGAGCGTGCCCGAGATCAGGGGCAGACACTCGACGAGCGTCTGCTGGATGATCGGCGCGAACCGCTGCGGATCTTCGCGCACTGCATCCTGCAGGATCTTGATCCCGAAATTGACATGTCGTGACTCATCCCGCGCGATGGCCGTGAACCCTCGATAGAAGCCACGGTCGGTCAGGCCCTGTTCACGCATCGTCTCCAGCTCGAAGCGCTGGCCGGTCAATGCGATGGTCGCCTCGATGACGATGTGGTAGAGCGTCACGCCTTCGATGAAAGCGTCGAAGTCCTTGGGATTGCTGGCCAGCCTCTGGGCCGTCGAGGGGAGGCGGTCGTAGAAGAGGGCGTTGTAGCCCTCGTTGGCTTCGGGCCGGATCTCCGCCAGCAGTTGCGTCATGTCTCGTGCCTCGGTGCCGACGACGTCGTGCCACCACTTCTCGAAGAAGACTGTGTGACGCGCCTCGTCCACCATCTGCGTCGAGAGGAAGATCTCGATCTCCGGCGTGGGCGCGGCCCAGACGAAAGGCGCAAGGGTGGCCGTGACGCGCTCCTCGCCGTTGAAGAACAGGCGGTGTGACCAGAGGGTTGCCTTCCGGTCGAGGTCGTCCGACTCCAGCCAGTCCTGCCGGTCGAGGCTGAAATCGAGGTCGGCGACCGCCCACTGCTGGACCTCCCAGCGCCGGTACAGGTCCATGTAGCTGGGCATGTTCTCGATCCCGCGGTCGATGAAGGAGAGCACGTCATCGATCCGGATGTCGCCCAGCTCTTTGAGGCTGGCCCGGCCAATGCGCTCGAGGTCGACGGCCATGTCCGGTTCAGTGTAGGGGCGGGCTCGGCTGGGTAGAATCAACGGGCAACCAGGTTCAGCTTCGTGGGGGCGTCCGGTCTCGACGGGGCAGTTGAGCTTCGGGATTGCGAGCCGAGAGCCGCGTGCGTTACAGCGCAGCGTTTACAAACGCCAACAAGAACTCCGCTTTCGCCCTCGCTGCGTAAGCAGTAAGGACTAAAGCCCCGGGACGTTGATCCCGGGCGTTGCCCTCAGTCAATCCGGCGGACAGAGGTGCGGCGTCACATAGACCGGATCGCCACCCCAGGGGCGCCGCGGCCCTGGGGTGGGACAGTAACCGCGGCTGGCAGAAGCGGATCCCGTCGGGAGGAGCCGCCAAGCGAGATCAAATTCCCTGAACACGCTCGTAGAGATCCTGGAGGAAGCTGCTTCGGACGCGGGTTCAACTCCCGCCGCCTCCACCAAGCCGAACCTGCCACCGGACGCCGGGGATTCCCGAGCGGCCGACGGCAAGGTCGAGCCCGCCTGTGGTGATCGACAGGTCGGGCCTAGCCCGAACGAGGGCCTCAGCCACCTGCGTGAAGCCGGGCGCCGTCATCAGCAAAGGCGAAGTGTGGTCGCGGACGTTGATTCTGAGAAGGCCGCGGCTGAACCACCCAAACGGTGACATCACGTTTTCGATATGTCCCAGCGGGACTTCGTGCGCGCTCAAGACAGTTCGCCAGTGCAGCTGTCCCCCTTCTGTGATGCCGATCTCGTAGGCCATGCGGAACAGAAACCAGTAGCCGTTCCAGGCGAGCGCGCCGAGCCAGAGCAAGATGAAGAGGACGAGGATCGGGTCGCGCGTGGACAACAGTTCACGGACGATGGCGATGGCGACAAGACACAGGACGCCCATCGCGCCGATCGCGATCGGCCGAAACCTCGACAGGCGGTATGTCTCGTTCATTCGGTCAGGGAATGTGGCGCGTCGGCAGGGCTCCCCGTTTCGCCTCCGTCTGACGTTCGGGAATCACCGGGAAGCGATTGCGAGCTTTTTGTGCAAGAAGATCCATTGGCGCGAAAGGTTAGGGGCGTTTTGCGCAAAACGCTCCCTATTGAGCCGCGTCTGCACCCCGCGCAGGCGGTTCCATGAACAGACCGATCAAGGCGAGCAACCCGCCCACGAGCAGAGCCAAGCTGCCGGCGAGGCCTATCCAGCTTCCTGGCCCGATTCGGCCGCCCGAGATGGCGGTGCCGGTGTAGGTGATCCACATCATCAGGGTCTGCAGGCCGAGCGCGACAAGCGCTCCGGAGGCAACGCCTCTCACCATGTCGCGGACGGCGAGGACCACGATCGCCGCGGCTGTCGCGGCCAGGACGACGAAGAGCGGTTCTGGGATCTGCCAGCCCGCGCCTGCGTAGCCGCCGTTGAAGATCGACGAGGAGTACGTCCCGCCGTTGCCGTCCGAGTAGTAGCCGTAGGGAAAGAAGCAGGCGGCCAGGAGCACCGCAGCGGACGCGATGGACACGATTGCGCCGGTCAGCGCGGCCCATGGCCGCCGACCTGCTGAAGCGCCCATGGCGTTCGGAGCTTGGGCCGCCCTGGTCGGCACCCAGCGTGCGCCGTCCCACCTCCACAGCCCGTCCGGCGAGAGGCGTCCGACTTCGCCTGGGGCGCTCATCCGCTGATTATCCGCCGGGCGATTTCGACCGCCTGGTAAAGGGGCACCAGCCGCCGATCAACGGAGTAACCTCTGCCGGGTGCCCGACCTGAGCCATCTCTGGCAGCGTTTCCTACTCGCCAGCGCCCTGATTTTTGGCCTCCTGCTGGGCGTTGCGACGACCGTTTTCGGCTACAGCAACACCGCCCCGGTGAACGTGGGCTGGTCGATCTTCCACCTCGACGGCATCCCCCTCTGGACGGTGCCCGTCGTGCCGTTGGTGATCGTCCTGGTCGCGGGCACCCTGTACCACTGGTTCAACAGCCTCCACCACTTCACCGAGCACATGCGCCACCGCCACCGCGTCCATGAGCTCGAGGCCGAGCTGACAAAGCTCCGTGCGCACATGGACCAGCTGCTCGAGATGCCCGAGCAGTCCGGCGTCCGGCTCCCGGCCAGGACCATCACGGCTGACATCACGCCGGTCGAGACCGAGCCTGTCGCGGCCCTGCCGCAGCCCACAGCGCTTAACGGCGATGGCAAGGCAGAGAAGAAGCCACGCAAGCGCGGCCCGCTGCCGGCCGTCGCAGACACCGAGCCCGTTGCCGTGGCCACGGACGGCACAGCTGAGGTCGAGCCCCGCGAGGAATCGCCCGCGGAGGCCTGATGCACGACGCGGACCGAGGGGAAGCCACAGTTCGCCGCCGTGCCGGGCGACTTGTCGTCCCCACCGAGCAGGCGCCGGCCGACCGGATGCTCCTCGAGCGGAGCGCGATCGAGGAGCTCAGCCATCATGCCGACCCGTGGCGCGTGCTGCGCATCCTGTCCGAGTTCGTGGAGGGTTTCGACGCCCTCAACGAGGTTGGACCCGCGGTCACGGTATTCGGTTCAGCCCGTTCGAAGCCAAATGATCCGTATTACAAGGCGGGAATGGCGCTGGGGGCCGAGCTCGCCAGGCGCGGCTTTGCGGTGATCACCGGCGGCGGCCCCGGGCTCATGGAGGCCGTCAACCGCGGCTGCCACGAAGCGGGCGGGCTTTCGGTGGGCTGCAACATCGAGCTGCCGCATGAGCAGTCCATGAACAAATACGTCGACCTCGGCGTCGAGTTCCGCTACTTCTTCGTCCGCAAGAACATGTTCGTGAAGTACGCGCGCGGATTCGTGATCTTTCCTGGCGGTTTCGGCACGCTCGACGAGCTCTTCGAGTCGCTCACGCTGGCTCAGACCGGCAAGATCGAGCACTTCCCGATCGTGCTCTTCGGCACGCCCTACTGGAAGGGACTGCTCGACTGGTTGAAGGAGCATGTCCTGGCCGCCGGTGCGATCGCCCCTGGGGACATGAACCTGATGACCCTCACAGACGATCCCGAAGAAGCGGCGGACATGGCGACCCGGCCGCTGCCCGTCCGGGTCGACGAGCCCCGCGAGCAAACCGGCGAGCCCAGGGCGGGCGCCAAATAGCCCCGCTCGATTTCTTCTTCCTCACCGACGGCGGCCAGAACGCCGACGCCATCGCGCAGCGACTCGCGTCATTTCTCGACGGGGCGACCAAGACGTTGGACGTCGCGATCTACGACCTTCGCCTGGATCAGTCACCTTCGGCCATGGTGTTCAACTCTTTCGAGTCGGCGGTCAAGCGCGGCGTCGCCGTCCGCCTCATCTTCAACCAGGACCACGCGGAGGCAATCCCGGTGCCACCGCCGCCCGAGATCGACTGGGCATTTGTCGATCGGCTGCGCTCTGCCGGGGTGCAGATCAAGCCGGTCCCGGGCGTACCCGACCTGATGCACCACAAGTACGTCGTGCGCGATGCCGGCATGCCCGCCCCCGCGGTGCTGACCGGCTCGACCAACTGGACCAACGATTCGTGGAACCGCGAGGAGAACGTCATGGTCACCGTCGAGTCGGGCGAGATCGCCGCAGACTTCGCGGCGAATTTCGAGGAGCTATGGGACAAGCCTGTGGTCGCGATGTCGGGCCGGATCTCATCGCCGTGGTCGACCCTGGCCGATGGCATTCAGGTGCGTCCTTATTTCTGTCCCGGCCGCAGCCTCAAGCTCGTTCACGCCATGTCGCGCTCAATCGCCTCGGCGCGGAAGCGGATTCGCATCTGCTCGCCCGTGATCACCTCGGGCCCCATCCTCGGCACGCTGGCCGAGGTCGTCGAGCACGGAGGGGTCGATATCTCCGGTGTGTACGATGCGACTCAGATGGACGAGGTCCTGCACCAGTGGGGAAGCCAGGGCGGCGCGGCCTGGAAGATCGCGGCTTTTCGCAGCATCATCGGCGCGGTCCACTTCGGGGCCAAGAGATCGACACCTTATGCCAAGGGCTCGATCCACGATTTCATGCACGCCAAGATCCTGGTCACCGACGACTATGTCTACACCGGCAGCTTCAACCTTTCACACAGCGGTGAGAGCAACGCCGAGAACGTGATGCAGATCGAGAGCGCGGCCGTAGCCGACATGTGCGTCGCGTACATCGACCGCGTCGCAGCCCGCTACGGGGCGCCTCCCGCGCGCATGCGCGCGGGGACCCCAGTGGACGTGCCCTGAGCCGACCGAGGGTCCTGTGGCTCGCGGCCACCCTGGTGGCCGTCGTCGCGATCGCCGCGCTCTGGATAGCCCCACGTCTTCAGCCGCCGACCGGGACATTGGTCGTCGTCGCAGCCGGGCGCTCGGCGACCGTATTACCGGCGTCAACGCTCCTGCTTCGGCACGGTGGCGATTCGTGGGTGTCGGCCGGAAGCATCTCGGGCAGCGTGCCCGCAGCGCCCGACCAGCGTCAGCTGCTTGCGGTGGCGGTACCCGCGGGGACGTACGACGCGGTGAGGCTCGGCGGCAACCCGCACCCTGTCGTGCTCACCGTCACCGCAGGCCAGGTCGAGCCACTCCTGCTGGGCATCGAATCCGGGGGTGTTGTGGGCGGCGCCGTCTACGCCGGCAACGATGAGGTAAACCTCGGACTCGGCGAGCTCGCAGGCAGGTTCGTGCCCATGCCCGCATTCCAGCTGTACGACCAGGCCGCTCGGTCGATCAACCTCGATTCGCTCGCCGGCAAGGACGTCGTGATCGCGGCATTTCACACGAACTGCCACGAGACATGTCCGCTCTATACCGCACTTTTCATGCAGCTCGCCAAACACGTTCCCCCGAGCGTGGCGTTGCTCGAGGTGACCACCGATCCCAAGACTGACGACGCTGGGGTGCTCGCGGCGTATGCCCGGCAGATTGGCGCCACGTGGACGTTTGGGACCGGCACGCCCGAACAAGTCACAAATTTCTGGAAGCCGTTTGGGCTGGAGCTGGCGACGGGCGACACGCATACCTCGACTTTGGCGCTGGTTGACCGGCACGGTTATGTTCGTCTCGTCTACCGAGGCGTGCCGAAGGTGGGCAGCGATATTTCGCCGGTCCTGGTCACGTCCCTGAGCGGCACTGGCCTCCACGAGCTCGGCTCGGGCGGGGACGGCTGGGGCGCGGCAGATGTCCTGCAGGCGCTGTCGACGATCGCCGAACCGGAGAGGTCGTTTGCGTCCGCCGGCGGCAAGGTGCCCGCGTTCACGCTGATGTCGACCGACGGCACGAAAGTGGGCCTGGGCGAATACGCCGGCAAGCCGCTGGTGATCAACTTCTGGGCGTCGTACTGCCCGCCGTGCAAGGCGGAGATGCCTCTCCTTGTGAGCACTGTGACGCAGCAGTCGGGCGCGCAGCTGATCCTCGTCGACGAGGGCGATGGCCGTGACGCCGCGCGCTGGTTTCTGGACGCTCTCGGCATCCATCAGCCCGCGCTCCTCGACTCGGACCTGAGCGTGGGTAGGGAGTTCGGGCTGTCCGCGCTGCCGATGACGGTTTTCGTCCGGTCCGACGGAACCATCGACCGAAGGCAGGTCGGCCAGCTGCAGTCAGGCGTGCTGGCCGCGGAGCTGTCGAACCTGGTCAGTCAGTAGACTGGCCGCTGGTGCTGTCCGCCCAGCTCTTCCGCCGCGTGGCTTTCACGACCGCGTTTTTCGCGTATCTGCAGATCGCGCTCGGCGGAGTGGTGCGAGTGACCGGATCGGGGCTCGGCTGTCCGGACTGGCCGCTGTGCCACGGCCGTCCCTATCCGGCGGCGGACATCCACTCGATCATCGAGTACTCGCACCGAACGGTCGGCAGCGTGACCGAGCTGCTGATCACAGCGACCGTGATCCTGGCCTGGGTTGTCTGGCGCACGCGGCGGCCCGTGGTTGCGTGGCTTGCCACCGCGTCTCTCGTCGCAGGCCTGAGCGAGGCTTTGCTGGGGGCGGGGGTCGTCGTCAACGAGCTCGCGTCGTGGCTTGTGTTGATCCATCTCGGGCTGGCGATGATCATCCTTGGCCTGCTCCTCGCCACCGCCGTCATGTCGCTGCCGGCGTCGACCGGCGTTCCAGGCCTAAGGCGTTCAACGATGCTGGCGGCCGGCGCTACGTACTTGCTGCTTCTCACGGGGTCTGCCGTCGTGGCCAGCAACGCCGACAGCGGCTGCCATTCTTGGCCGTTGTGTGGAGGCGGCTTTGCGGTCGACTTCTCCGGAGCGAACGCGTTCACGATGCTCCACCGGGGTGCGGTCTTGTTGATCGGAGTCCTGATCGTCTACATGGCAATAAGGGCGCTGCGGCAGCCGCCGCTTCGTCCGGTGGCGATCGCGACGCTGATCGTGCTCGCGCTGCAGGTGGCGTTGGGGGCGGGCGCGGCGATCACGGATGCCGCGTTCTTCAACGGGCTGCACGTGGCCGCGGCTACGCTGGTCTGGGCTGGGATGTTGTCGATGGCGCTGCTCACGCAGCCGAGGGCGGACCGGGTGCCGGCGCTCTCGCGCCTGGCGGTCGAAAAGGGGTCTGCATGACAATCGCCAACCCCGCGGTCCAAACGCGAACCGTCTCCGCCACGCTGCGCGACTACATAAGCCTTCTCAAGCTGCGCATCGTCGCGCTGCTCGACGTGACGGCCGTCGGGGTGATGCTGCCCGCGGCGCACGGCCATCCCCGACCGGCGGCAGTGCTCGCCGTGCTCATCGGTCTCACTTGCGCGGCGGGCGGCGCCAACGCGATCAACATGTGGTTCGACCGCGACATCGACGCGGAGATGACCCGCACCCGCCGCCGGCCGCTGCCGGCGGGTCGCATCCCGCCATGGCACGCGCTCGTGCTCGGCATCGGTCTCAACGCGGTGGCGTTTGCGGTCCTGTGGGTGGGGGCCAACCTCCTCGCCGCTGCGCTGGATCTCACCGGGGCGCTGATCTACGTCTTCGTCTACACGATCTGGCTGAAGCGTTCGACGCCGCAAAACATCGTCATCGGGGGCGCCGCCGGCGCCATGCCGCCCCTGGTCGGCTGGGCAGCCGCGACCGGGCGGCTGGACCTGACCGCGCTCGCCTTCTTCGGCGTGGTGCTCTTCTGGACGCCGCCGCACTTCTGGGCGCTGGCGCAGATGATCAAGAACGACTACGCCCGGGCCAACGTCCCGATGCTGCCGGTCGTCGCGGGTGATCAGTCGGCCAAACGGCAGAGCATCGTTTACGCCGTGCTCACGGTGGGCGCGAGCCTGGTGCCGTTCCTCACCGGCGCGGCCGGCGCCGTCTACCTGGCGGGGGCGATCGTGCTTGGGCTGGGACTGGTCGGAATCACGCTGCTCGACCTCGAGGGCAAGCGATGGACGCGGCGGCTGTGGACCTATTCGATGGTCTACCTAGCCCTGCTCTTCGCCGTCTTCAGCGTCTCCCCGTTCCTTCCTTGACGCCGTGGAGATAGTTCGCCTCCACCTGGCTCGGCTCGACGCATTCAATGAGATCCCTGTGCACGGATTCGTGATCAAGCATCCGCGGGCGGGCGCGATCCTCGTCGACACCGGGGTCGGTTGGCCGACCGAGCTCGTCCAGGAGTGGAAGGTCGTCAAGCCGCCGATGCGCTCGCCGAGCACGACCTCAGCCCGACGGACGTGAAGATCGTGATCAACAGCCACCTCCACTTCGACCACTGCGGTCAGAACGCGGTCTTCAAACACGCCCCGTTCTACATCCAGCGCTCGGAGCTGACGCGCGCGCGAAAGCAGGAGACGGTAGCCGCGAAGTGGTTCGACTTCGCGGGGGCGCGCTTCGAGCTTCTGGACGGCGACGCCGAGATAGCCGAGGGCGTGCGCGTGGTCGCCACCCCCGGCCACACCGCCGGCCACCAGAGCGTCTTCGTCGACACGGATGGTGGCGCGTCTGTGATGATCGGGGACGCGGCGTACACGTCCGAGATATATCGCGACGCGGAAAAGGCCGACCTCTCGAATTGGCCCGGCCAGCACGCGAACCGGCGCGACTGGACACGGTCGCTGAAGAAAGTCCACAATATGCGGCCCCGCGCCGTGCACTTCTGTCACGACACGCGCGTCCTCGACTCGTGATGGGCTCGTGATGGGCTCGTGATGGCT
>Ga0209471_1001236_pt1 | contig 15478 bp, 13 predicted proteins | sample GraSoiAngelo_128_FD_185885 | JGI IMG/M metagenome (GOLD analysis project Ga0209471, IMG submission 185885) | Grasslands soil microbial communities from the Angelo Coastal Reserve, California, USA - 14_0927_12_20cm (SPAdes) (version 2) | ecosystem: Environmental > Terrestrial > Soil > Grasslands ...
GGGGAGATCGAACGGGCCATGCTGCGCGTTATTGTCGGCTTAGCGCGGCCTGAAGCAAATTCAGCTGCTTGAGCTGCCAGTCCTGGAAGGCGGCGGTCGTCGGTTCGACGGTTTCCGAAATCCCAACAATCGGAATGCTGTTCTTCGCGGCGAGCTGCTTGAGATTTTCCGTAATGGGTGTGGAGGTCTGGGTGTTGTAGACCAGCACCTTGATCAGGTGGTTGGAAACCTGGTTCTGGAACTCGGCCACGGTTTGCGCCGGCGGGTCGGTGCCTTCGGAGATCGCCTGCATGAATTCCGGCGGCGAGACCAGGTTGACGCCGAGCGCCTGTGCCATGTACACGAAGATGCTCTCGGTTGAGCCCATCGGGACGCCGGTGTATTTGGCTCGGATCTGGGCGATCGCGTCATGGTACGGCTTCAGCGCGCTTCGGAACGTGTCCCGCTGCTGCGTGAAATAGGCGGAGTCGGCGGAGTCGCGTGCCTGGTAGTCGGCCGTGATCCGGTCGGCGACTTTCTCGACCCAGTTGGGGTTGTACCAGAAATGTGGGTTGTCGCCCGCCTTCTGGTTGAGCAAGTCGGCAACCGTGAGCACCTTCCGGCTCGAACTGGGGTTGGCCGACAGTAGCTTCTGGCCCCAATCGTCGTAGCCGGCGCCATTCAGGATGACGTAGTCAGCGGTCGCGAAGGCACGCGCATCGGTCGCGCTGCTCTCGTACTCGTGAGGGTCCGTGTTTGGGTTGGTGACAATGCTCGTCACCGATACATGCGAGCCGCCCAGCTGGGCGGCGATGCTGCCCCAGAAGTTCTCGCCCGCGATTACCTGGAGCGTTTGACCTGAGCCGGCACCCGTGGGTGCCGCGCCGCAGGCGGTCAGCACAATGCCCACGAGGGTGGCGACGACTAGCGACTTGATAACTCGAGTCATCTGATACTGAGTATCATAGCGCACGTGTGCTGCGGAGGCGGCTCGCGGCGCACTCGCCCTCACGAACGTGGGCTCGTGGGCTCGCACGAGCCGCCTCCTCCGCACGTGCTATTACGCTCGAAAGGGCGGCTTCGCAATTCGGGGGCTTCACAGATGCGCGGCGCCCGCCTTATGGTGGGAAAAGGCGTTCTCGTGCGGATTCTTAGGAAAGGAGGTGCAGGGTGTACTTCGGCGGAGGCGGACTATTGATCGTTCTCGGGATTATTGCGCTTGTACTCGGCTACACCTTGATCGGGATCATCCTGATCATCCTCGGCCTGGTCTCGGGCGGTTTCGGTTTCTACGGGAGCCGGCGGGCGCCGTAAGCGCTATCCCTTCACGCCCGGCGGCTGCCGCTGTGGCAGCCGTCGGGTTTTTTTATTGGCCTGGCAGCACGCCGCGCGGGATGTAGCTGAGCACACAGAGTCGGCCATTGACCATCAACATCGCATCGGTGACGGTGTTGGGGTCGAACGAGCGGAACCGGCAGGTCGGCCAGGCTGCGGCCAGGGTCGGTGGCAACGACTCCGTCCCGGGCAGGAAATAATTCTGGCCAACCTGGTCGACGCCGCTTGGCATCCCATACCACTCATCGGGGCGGCCCGCCAGCGCCTGCACCATGAACTGATGCCAGATCGGGGCGGCGCCCACGATGCCGGTGGAGTTGTTGGCCAGCGGGTGATTGTCCGGATTGCCGACCCACACCGCCGCCGCGAGGCTCGGCGTGAAGCCAACCGTCCAGTTGTCGCGGAAGTCCTGGGTGGTGCCGGTCTTGGCGCCGACGTGCCGGCCGAGAAGGGTCAGGTCGCCGCCGCAACCGAATGACATGCAGCGATTGCGATCGTCCGACATGATCGAGTCGACGATGAAGGCCACCTGCTGGCTAACCGCGCGGAACTCATTCTTCGCCGGGTCGTACTTAAACTTTGTCTGGCCCAGCCCATCCTGGATGAGGGTGACCGGGGAGGGCCGATGACGCACCCCGAGGTTCGCGAGCGTCGAGGCAGCGGTGACCATATCGAGGGGGGAGACCTCGTAGCCGCCCAGGGTCAGGCTGATTCCGTAGTTACTGTCTGGTTTGTTGAGGCTGGTGATGCCCATGCGTCGAGCGGTGTCGAGGACGGCCGGGATGCCGATGGTCAACTCGGTTTTGATCGCCGGGATGTTGAGCGAGTTGCCCATCGCCATTTTCAGGGGGAGGGTGCCGTGGTAGTGCTTGTCGTAGTTCAACGGCGCATAGGGCTTGAGGCCGTCGGTACCGCCGCCCAGGGGAAAAACCATCGGCTGGTCGAGGATGGGGCTCATCATGTTGAGCCGGCCGCTCTCGATCGCTGCCGTGTACGTCATCATCTTGAACGAGGATCCTGGCTGCCGAGTTGTCGTCGTTGCCATGTTGATCTGCCCGCCCGGGCGGTAGTAGTCGGCACCGCCGACCATGGCCAGCACCTCGCCGTTCTTCGGATCCATAGCCACCAGGGCGCCATCGTGGAAGTCGTAGTAGCCACCTTTCGAATTGATCTGGTTGCTAACGACGCTCTCGGCCAGGTGCTGGAGATTGAGGTCGAGGGTCGTGTAGACGCGGTAGCCTTTGCGGTCGCTGGGGCGAATGTGGAATTGCTTGTCGAGAACCTGTAGGACGTAGTCGACGAAGTGTGGCGCCTGCAACTGGTTGGTGGGGTAGAAGAAGGCGAGCTTTTCCTGCTTGGCGGCCAGCGCCTGCGCCTCCGTGATCATCTTCTGGGTCACCATCGCATCGAGGACCTCGGCCTGCCGCAGCTTCGCCCGGACGGGGTTGATCAGTGGGCTATTGTCGGTTGGCGCTTGCGGCAAGCCGGCGAGCATCGCGGCCTGGCCGAGCGTCAGGGTGTGCGCGGTGGCGTGGAAGAAGCCGCGCGCGGCAGCTTCGGCCCCGTAACTCTGCGCGCCGTAGTAGATGGTGTTGAGGTAGAGCTCGAGGATCTGGTCCTTCGTGTAGCGGCCATTGAGGTCGACGGCGAGCACGGCCTCCCGGACTTTGCGTTGGATAGTGGGCGGTGGGTTCGGACCGATGAAGACCTGCTTGACCAGCTGCTGGCTGATGGTGCTTCCGCCCTGGGCGATGTGGTGATGGGAGTAGTCGGCGAGGGCAGCTCGCGCGATGCCCGCAAAGTCCACCCCGTTGTTCGCGTAGAAGGTCTTGTCCTCGATGGCGATGGTCGCCTGCTTGAGGTACGGCGAAATCGTCTTCAAGTTGACAACGATCCGGTGATCGCCGTGGTCGCCGATGTCGTCGATCAGGTTGCCGTGCCGGTCGAAGATCAGCATGTCCTGGTGGAGGGCGCTGGACGAAAGCCCATCGACGGCTGGCAGGTTACTGACGGTTTCGGCGGCGAGGGCCGGGATCGCCATCAGTGGGAGGGCGAACACGACCAGCGCCGTCAGGATGAAGGCGCGCCGCCCCTTGGACCGGCGCTGACTCTCGCGCAGCAGCCGCAGCCGGCGGTGGAAGAGGTAGCGGGAGCGACGGCGGCGCGGCATCAGGCGGCTGCGGGCAGGCTGGACCTTGTCGGTGAGAGCATCACTAAAAATGATAGCGGATATGTAGGGAATGATGTCAAGCGGGAGATCAGTCGTAGAGTGGGTGGATGAGGTTGGTGCGGACTCTCGCCCGCCCGATGCTGGCGGGCGTGTTTATCGCCGGCGGCCTGGATGTGCTGGCCAACCCCGAGCCCCGCGCCAAGCTGGCCAAGCCCGTTGTCGACAGGGTTGCGGCCGCCGTCCCGTTCGCGCCGTCCGATCCGAAGGCGGCCGTTGCCTTAAACGCCGCGGTTCACATCGGCGCTGGCAGCATGCTGGCGGCGGGCATCCTACCGCGGCTCGCGGCCCTGGCGCTCGCGACGTCCCTGGTGCCGACGACGCTCGCCGCCCACCGATTCTGGGAGCTCGAAGATCCGGCGCAGCGGTCGAGGCACCGAGTCGAATTTCTCAAAAACTGTGCCATTCTCGGCGGCTTACTCGTTGTGGCTCTCGATTAAGCAACACGAATTGGAACATCTCGGCACAAAAGGGGGTTGTTTAGGCAGACATGGCAAAAGCTCTTGAGGACCGGATTATCGAAAACGTCGAGCAGCGGCCTGGCGCAGCCGATGACATTGTCTTCGCCCCGACCAACAGGCGCGTCCGTGTGATGTTCGGTGGCGCAACCATCGCGGACAGCCGCAAGGTAATGCTTATGCTGGAGAACCGGCGACTGGCGATTTACTACTTCCCGGCGAGCGACGTGCGACTGGATCTCTTGGTTCCGACTGATTTCAAGAGTCGACATGCGGGCAAAGGCGAAGCCAGCTTTTACTCCGTCAAGCTGGGGGAGCGCTTCGCTGAGAAGGCGGCCTGGCGTTATCTTCAGCCAGAACGCGCCGATCTCAAGGATTACGTGGCGTTCTACTGGGACAAGATGGACGCCTGGTTCGAGGAGGACGACGAGGTCTTCGTTCATCCACGCGATCCCTACCATCGGGTTGACGTCCTGAACAGCTCGCGCCACGTCAAGATCGTTGTTGGCGGCGAGGTCGTCGCGGAGACCCATCGGCCAAGGCTGCTGTTCGAGACCAGCCTCCCGACCCGCTACTACATTCCCAAGCTCGACGTCAGGCTCGACTTGCTGACCGCAACCAACACCTCGACGCGCTGCCCCTACAAAGGCAAGGCATCGTACTGGTCCGTTACCGTGAACGGCAAGGAGTTCACCGATATCGTCTGGGGTTACCCTGCGCCAATCCCGGAATGCCCGAAGATCGAGAACCTGCTCTGCTTCTACGACGAGAAAGTTGACGCCGTCTACGTGGACGGCGAGCTGCAGCCCAAGCCCGTTACGCCCTGGTCTTAAGTTCGAAATTCCCTCCCCCTCTTGGTAGGGCAGGGTGGGGGCTCCTAAACCTGTCGGTATCGGAAGCAGCTGACCAGGTGGTCGTTGACCAGGCCGGTTCCCTGCATGAAGGCGTAGCAGATCGTCGGCCCGACAAAGGTCGCGCCGCGCGCGATCAGGTCTTTGCTTAGCGCCTGCGCTTCAACCGTTTGGGCCGGGATGTCGCCTATCGCCTTCCAGGCATTTCGCTTGGGTCGACCCCCGACAAACGACCAGACGTAGGCATCGAAACTGCGTTGTTCACCCGCGATCGACCGGACCACGCGAGCATTTTTGATGGCGCTACCGATCTTGAGTCGGTTGCGCACGATGCTGCTGAGGCCCATGAGGCGCTCGACACTCGCATCGTTGAAGCGGGCGACTGCCGCCGGATCGAATCCCTTGAACGCCGCCCGGTAGGCCTCCCGCTTTCGGAGGATCGTCATCCAACTGAGCCCGGCCTGGGCCCCTTCCAGGACCAGGAATTCGAAGAGCAAGCGATCGTCATGAACGGGCACGCCCCACTCGCGGTCGTGGTAGTCGCGCATCAAGGGATCGCCCTCCGCCCAGCCGCATCGTGTGATGGCCACTCCTTATATTGGCATCGTGCCACAGTTGCCACCCTGGTTCTTCGAACCGAAGGGCCGCTTCGACGAGCACCTCTTCGAGAGCGAACTGCTCAAGGGCAACCCGCTAAAGGACCCGTCCCAGCGGCCGCTGTGGGTGTACCTACCACCCGGTTACGCTGCCGAGCCGCAGCGACGGTATCCCAGCATCTACGTCATCCAGGGGTTGACTGGCCAGATCGACATGTGGCGGAACCGCAATCCCTTCCGGTGCAACTTTCCCGAGCTCGCCGACGCCCAATTCGGCGCAGGCGGTGCGCCGCCGTGCATCCTTATATATGTAGACTGCTGGACCTCGATTGGCGGGAGCCAGTACCTCGACTCGCCTGGCACCGGCAAGTACCACAGCTACCTCTGCAATGAGATCGTCCCCTGGGTGGATAGGCACTACCGCACCTTGTCCGAGGCGCGCCATCGCGGCATCATGGGAAAGTCCAGCGGCGGCTATGGCGCAATGGTGACACCGATGCTGCGACCCGACCTCTTCGGCGGGTTGGCGACGCATGCCGGCGACGCGCTGTTCGAGTTGTCCTATGCGAACGCCTTCGGCAAGTCCGTCCGAACCCTACGTGACAGGTACAAGAGCTCGTTCGAGGAGTTCTGGAAGGACTTCCGCAACCGGCCGGCGTTCAGCAACGAAGGGGATGGGGAGTTGCTCAACGACTGGTGTATGGCGGCCTGCTACTCGGCGGATGAGGATGGCACCGTTCGCTTGCCCTACGACACCGCGACAGGCCAAATGATTCCCGAGGTTTGGGAACGCTGGCTGCGCTGGGACCCGGTTCGCATGGTGCCGCACCACGCCGACGCCTTGCGCGAGATGCGCGCCATCTACATCGATGCCGGCAAGCGCGACCAGTATTTCCTCGACCTCGGCGCCGAAGGTTTTCGCCGGGCGCTGGCGGCCATCGGGGTCACCGACGTCTTCTTCGAACTCTTCGACGCCACCCATGACGCGATCGAGTACCGGTACCCGATCGCCGTCAAATACCTGGCCGAACGGCTGACTCCCTAGCCAAAGATCCGGGTCGCAGACTGGCCATTCGGGTGAAGTTGGCGGAGCTCCTTCAGCCGTACCGTGAAGACATCGAAGTAGCCCCCACCCTGCCCTCCCCAGAGGGCGAGGGAAAACTGAAGGAGAAACAATCTAAATGGCGACTCTCAAAGATCTCTCGAATGACATCGCCGCGCTCGTCGAGAAGGCGAGCAAGAGCGTCGTCCGGGTCGACGCCCGTCGCGGGCGCGCCGGCACCGGCATCGTGTGGGACACCGGCCTCGTCCTGACAGCCAACCACGTCGTGGAGCAGGAGGAAGACATCCAGGTCGTAGCCGATGACAAGAGCACCAAGGCCACGCTGGTCGGGCGCGACCCCGGCACCGACCTGGCGCTCCTCAAGGTCGAGGGGTTGTCCGCACCGGCCATGCCCCGTGGCAAGGTGGACGAGCTGCGTCCGGGGCAGATCGTGCTGGCCATCGGACGGCCCGGCAGCCTGAAGGCCACCTTCGGCACCATCAGCGCGGTTTCCTCGTCGTGGCGGGGCTGGCGCGGTAGCGAGATTGAGCATTTGATCCAAACCAACGCGCCGTTGTATCCGGGGTTCAGTGGTGGTCCTCTGGTCGATGTCGACGGGCGCGCCATAGGCATGAACAGCTGGGTCTTCGGACGCGGTGACGGACGCGCGATTGGGATGGACGTCGCGGAGCGCGTGATCACCAGCCTCAAGGCCGACGGAAGGATTCGGCGCCCCTACCTGGGCATTGGGACGCAGGAAGTCGCGCTACCCGAACCGGTGAAGGCAAAGGCAAAACAAGACAGCGGCCTGCTGATCGTCGCGGTCGAGCCGCAGAGCCCGGCAGACAAGGCTGGGCTGATGCAGGGCGACACGCTGGTGGCTCTCAACGGGACCACGACGAGCAGCCTCGAGGAACTGTATGCCGGGCTACGAAAGGCCAAAGTCGGCGCCACCCAGACCGTCCGCGTCGTTCGGGCGGGCGAGCTCAAGGACCTCCAGGTCACCGTCGGCGAAGCCGGTCAGTAGCCGCCCCCACCCTGCCCCTCCCCCGCACGCGGGGGAGGGAATGACGGGGCTGTCGCAGTCCGATCAACGACCGCACAAGGACCTTCAGGATTGTGGGGGCGGAAGGTTGCCTATATAGCCGACGCGAACGGCGCCAATGGCAAACAATCGCCGCCTCTTGATCGTGCTCGCCGGGTGGGCTGGATTCAGCCTGTTTTTCGCGGCCTGGCTTGCGTTCGGCTGGGGCGGTGCCAATACCACCGTGCGCTTCGATGACATTGGCGAGTTTGTCATCGCCTTCCTTGCGGCTGCGGCCTGCACTTACACGGCGATTCGGCATCGCGGCCGCACCCGCCTCGCCTGGACCTTGCTGGGCGGCTCTGCCCTTGCATGGGGCGCCGGCCAGGTCGTTTGGTCCTACTTCGAGCTCCTCAAAGGCCAGCTGGCGCCGTTCCCATCCTTCGCCGACCTCGGCTATCTGAGTGCGATGCCACTGGCGATGGCGGGCGTGCTGTGCTTCCCGGCGGCCCCCTCGAAAGTGACGTCGTTGACGCGCACGGTCCTCGATGCCTTGCTGATCGGAGGCTCATTCCTGATTATCAGCTGGACGACGGTCCTCGGGACCGTTTATCGGGGCGGCACGGGCAGCCTGCAGACTGACCTCATCGGCCTCGCTTATCCAATCGGCGATGTGCTGATCGCCACCATCGTCGTGATCTTCGCCGCGCGTGCCCCGAGGGGCGCCCGCCTCCCCTTGTATCTGCTCGCGGGCGGACTGGTGGCCAACTTGCTGTCGGATAGCGGATTTGCCTACCTCACCGCGACCAACCGGTACGGCACGGGCAGCGTCATCGATGCGGGCTGGGCGGCCGGCTACTTGCTGATCGCGATCGCGGCGCTGTTCGCAGCCTCGACACCGGTCCTACCTGCCGGGGCAGAAGGCCCGCCCGGCCGTCCCGGGCTTCTGCTGCCATACCTCCCGGTGGTCGCCGCGGCGGTCGTGGGCGGTATCGAATGGTTCAAGCCCGGTGACCTCGATCCAGTGGTCTTCTGGAGCCTGATGGCGGTCACCATCCTGGTTGTCGTCCGCCAATATCTCGCGCTCAGCGACAACCTGGGCCTCAACCGGCAACTCGCGGCCAAAGCGGCGGAACAGGCCGAGGGCCAGGAGCATTTCCGGTCATTGGTTCAGAACTCATCTGATGTCATCACTCTGGTGGGTCGCGACGGGTTGGTCCGCTACCAGAGCGCAACCGTTGAACGGATCCTGGGCTACTCCGAGATCGAACTCGTAGGAACGGCGTTCGGCGATTTGGTTCACCCCGACGATCAACTCCAGGTGCTACGCAAGATCGACGAGGCGATCAATATCCCGGGCCTACCTCTCGCCCTCGAATGCCGGCTCCGGCGTAAAGATGACTCCTACTGCTCGGCCGAGGTCACCATCACCAACCTGCTCGACCTGCCCGCCGTCCGGGGTCTCGTCCTGAACACGCGTGACGTCAGCGAGCGCAAGACGCTGGAGGCGAAGCTCACCCACCAGGCGTTCCACGATCCGTTGACCGATCTTCCGAACCGAGCGGCGTTCCGGATCCATCTGGACCACGCGCTCGATGATGAGGGCGAACGCCGAATCGCCGTTCTCTTCCTCGACCTCGACGACTTCAAGGCCGTGAATGACATCCTGGGTCATGACACGGGTGACAAGTTGCTGGCGGCCGTCGGAGCCCGCATCGCCTCAACGCTCCGACCGGGCGATACCGTGGCTCGACTCGGTGGCGACGAGTTCGCGGTGCTCCTCAAGAACATGGAGGACGAGCACATCGCCACCCGGGTGGCGGAGCGGATCACCCGGCAATTCATCGCCCCGTTTGGAATCGGCGGAAAGAAGATTACGGTCCACGCCAGTATCGGGATCGCGGGACTGGTGTCCGGGCAGGAAGCGGCCGAGGAATTGATCCGAAACGCCGACGTCGCGATGTACATCGCAAAGACCAAAGGCAAAGCCCGCTACATCGAGTACGACGCCACGCTCGCCGGCGCGGCTCTTCACCTCATGGAACTCGAGGCCGACATGCCTCGGGCCCTGGCCGAGAAACAGTTTGTCCTGGACTACCAGCCGGTCGTGATGCTCGAATCCGGAGCCATCCACAGTGCCGAGGCGTTGCTGCGATGGAACCATCCCGAGCGCGGTCTGCTCGCCGCCCCGGACTTCACGGCCGTCGCTGAGCGCAGCGGCATGATCGTCGAGCTTGGCCGCTGGGCCGTGCAGCAGGCGGCGCGCGATGCCCGCCGCTGGCAGGTACGCTACCCGTCGACGCCCCTGATGGGGATCAGCGTCAACCTCTACGGGCGGCAGCTGCAGCGGCCCGAGCTGGTTTCGGAGGTGGTGGATGCGGTGGAGTCCGCCGGGCTGGACCCGCAGTCCCTGATCCTCGAGTTGGCCGAGAGCGTCCTGACCGATGACCACCAGCCGCTGGGCCCGGTCCTGCAGGAGCTTCGCCAGCGAGGATTCCGTCTGGCGCTGGATAACTTCGGCGTCGGCTACTCCTCACTCGGGCGCCTGCGCGACCTTCCCGTAGACATCCTCAAGATGGACCGATCGTTCGTGGCCGGCATCGGCCAGGGCATCGCCGACAGCGCCGTCCTTCGTGCGATCATCGGCATCGCGAACAGCCTCGGGTTGATGACGATCGCGGAAGGCGTCGAGCGGCCGGAACAGCTCGCCGCGCTCAACGGAATGGGCTGCCAGGCCGGCCAGGGCTTCTATCTCTCGAAAACGGTCGACTTCGAGGGCATGGAGGCGCTCCTCGCGTCCTGCATCCAGTCCAGCTCCGGTCGGCAATTGCCCCCAACCTGGCGGCAGACCGCTTAACTTCCGATACCGCCAAAATGCGTGGATGCGCTCTCCTGCGCGCGGCGCGACCGTGCTCACCGGACTTGCCGCGGTGATGGTGATCTCCGGATGTGAGCCTGCCAAGCCGCCGAGCGAGCCGAGTCTGCCGCCGCCGAGCATCATCAGTGGGTCGCTGGAGCTGGCGTCGGGCTGCGCCGGAGGGGCCCAAGCAGTTCGCAGGCCTGGCGAGCCCTCCGTGGCAGCCGAGCCTGGCAACCCCCGCCAACTGGTTGCCGCCTGGCTCGAAAATCAGTCGCCCGATCATGTCGGCATCACAGTCGCGCTCAGTCATGACGGCGGGACGAGTTGGAACCGGTCGCCACTCCCGGGACTGCTCACCTGCGACGGTGGTCGCTATGTCCACGCCAGCGACCCCTGGGTGTCGATCGGTAGCGATGGCGTGATCTACGTCGCGTCGCTCGGGACGCAGGCGCCGACGTCCGCCGGCACGGCGCACGACATCGTGGTCAGCGTCTCGCGAGATCATGGAGCCACCTGGGCCGCACCCGTCGTCCTCGAAAGTGGAACGGCGCCGCCGGCCCAGCCGGACAAGGAGGCCATTCTTGCCGACCCCAGGCGTCCGGGGACGGCGTATGCCGTCTGGGCCACCTATCAAGTCACGCCAGGCGTCGAGCCATCGAACGACCGGGTGATGTTCGCGCGAACCAGGGATGGCGGAAGCACGTGGACGAATCCGAGTCCGATTTACAGCGGCAACGACGAGGCCCAGGCGAACCAGCTGCTGATGACCGCCGGCGGCGTTCTGCTCGACGTCTTCGTCGAAGGGTCGTCCTTACCGGGGACGCCGCATCCGCCGCCGCTGCCGGTGAAGATCCGTGTCATCCGCTCGACCGACCAGGGGCAAACCTGGTCGGCGCCAATCGATGCGACCCAGTTCACGTACACCAACGCGGTCGACCCCGGAACCGGCAGCCAGCTCCGCTTCTTCGGTCAGGACATCGCGGCGGCCGCAGCCGGCAACGCCCTCTACGTGGCCTGGTTCGAAGCTCACACCGAGTTCTCTACCATCCTGGTCGCGCGGTCGGAAGACGCGGGTCTTCACTGGCGAGCGCCGCAGGTCGTGGTGCGCGAGAAGGCCGAGGCGTTTCTGCCCACGCTGGCGGTGGCGGGCGACGCCACCGTCGGATTGCTCTGGTTCGACTTTCGCCATTTCACGCCGAAGAGCGCAGCGTTGAACACCGACGTCTGGTTCAGCAGCTCGCGTGATCGCGGTCTCAACTGGACCGAGCGGCACGCGGCCGGGCCGTTCGACCTGCGATCCGCGCCGGCGGTCCGATTCGGACCGTTTCTCGGCGATTACATGGGCCTGTGCGGGCTACCGGACGGCTTCGCGGCGGTCTTTGTCCAGGCGAAGCCGCAGAGCCGGAACGGCACGACCGATGTGTTCTTCTCCCACATTCACAACTAAGCGGGCTTTCGTCCGAAGAAGTTGGTCCCGATCGCGCTCATGACAAGCTTCCCGTCCTGGTTACGCAACTCGCCGCGCCACCGGACGATCCCCATGTTGGGGCGGCTGTTGGAGGCTCGCGTTTCCAGCACCTCGATCCGCCCGCTGAGGGTGTCCCCCGGCCGCACCGGGGCAGGCCAGCGCAGGTCGTCCATTCCCGGCGATCCCATGCTGGTGGTTTGGGCGATCAGGTTGCGCACCAGCAACCCCATGAACAACGCGCCGGTATGCCATCCACTCGCGATCAAGCCGCCGTAGATGGTGAAGCTCGCGGCATTGGGGTCGAGATGCATCGGTTGCGGGTCGTATTGGCGCGCAAACTCGATGATGTCCGACTGGCTGAGCTGCACGCTACCCAGGTCGTCGACCTCGCCGACGTGGAAGTCCTCGAAATACCGGGTCAGTGCTGCAACGTCCGTTCAAGCTGGTCGAGATGAATCTCGAGGTGTCCACAGAGGGGCAGCTGCGCGATCTCGGCCGCACTCATCGAAAATCCCTCGTAGAGGACCGCCCGGCGCTGCATCGCGGCGGCATCGGCCCCGCGAAGGTAGGCGATCGTCCGCTGGTGATCGCGCTGCGCCATCGCGAGCAGCTGATCCGGCGGCAGCGAGCTCAGCTGTTCACCTGCCGGATCACGACTCTGGACCGCTTCGAGCAACTCAACCTGGGAAACCTTGCCCGAGCCAACCCGTGAGGTGAGGACGCCATAGAACTTCGAGAGCACGACGATGTGCGCAAGAATCTCCTGCGCGCTCCAGCCTCCGGAATCTTCCCTCGTCTGTTGGGAGAGGGTCAGGGTGGGGGCCAGTTTACCCAGCCTCGCCGAGTCGGCCTCCAACCGCTCGGCGAGCGCGTGTCGCTCGTGATCAACGACCTCGTCCAGGAAGCCCCGCATCTCGCGTTCAGTGAACGCCGGGCTCTCGATGCGCACGGTATTGAGTGTACGGCCCCACACGGCCGTGGCCCGCAAGGGCTCAGGTAGCCTTGTCGGGTGGAACACAAGAAAATCAGCCCCTACGGCTCGTGGCGCTCGCCGGTCACCGCCGACGCCATCGTCGCCGGCGTCATTGGCCTCGGCCAGATCCAGCTGGACGGCGACGACATCTATTGGGTCGAGCAGCGCCCGGCCGAAGCCGGCCGCAACGTTGTCGTCCGACGTCGCCCCGGCGGAGCGATCGAGGACGTCACGCCGCCCGCGTACAACGCACGCACGCGAGTCCACGAGTACGGCGGCGGCGCTTACCGGGTGCACCGCGGGACCGTCTGGTTTGCGAACTTCAACGATCAACGGCTCTACCGGCAGGATCCGGGCCGTCCACCAGTCCCGATTACGCCGGCGAAGGATATCCGGCACGCCGACCCGGTGCTCGACGAGCGTCGCAACCGGCTGATTGCAGTCCGCGAGGACCACAGCACCGGCGCATCCTCGGCCGTCAACTCGATCGTCAGTCTTGATCCATCCTCACCAACTCCCTCCCCCCTTGCGGGGGAGGGTCGGGGTGGGGGGAATCCCCTCGTCGAGGGCAACGACTTCTACTCGAGCCCGCGGCTCAGCCCATCCGGATCGCATCTGGCCTGGCTCACCTGGAATCACCCGAACATGCCCTGGGACGGGACCGAGCTCTGGGTGGCCGCGCTGACCGACGAGGGCGCCGTGTTGACGCCCCGTAAAGTCGCGGGCGGGGAACGGGAATCGATCTTCCAGCCGACGTGGTCGCCTGATGGCGTGCTCTATTTCGTGTCCGATCGGACCAACTGGTGGAACCTCTATCGCTGGCAGGGCCAGGACGTCGAGCCAGTCGTCCAGCTAGCGGCCGAACTCGGCACCACCTCCTGGCTGTTCGGGATGAGCACCTATGCCTTCGAGTCGGAGCGGCGGATCGTCTGCCAGGTGCGCTCGAACGGCCTGGCCAGGCTGGCCGTAGTCGACGCAGAGACTGGGCGCCTGGAAAACGTGGACACGCCGTACAGTGCATTTTCGCCGTACGTGCGAGCCCGTGCCGGCAAGGCGGTCACCATTGCAGGCTCACCCGTCGAGTCGCTTTCGCTCGTCGCCGTCGATCTCGCGAATGGAAAGGTGGAGGTCCTGCGCCGCTCGGCCGACCTATCGGTGCCGCCGGCGTACCTTTCGGTGCCCGAGGCGATCGAGTTTCCGACCGAAGGCGGCGTGACTGCCCACGCGTTCTATTACCCGCCGGTGAATCCGGATTATGAGGCGCCGGCCGGTGAGCGGCCGCCCTTGATCGTCTACGTCCACGGTGGTCCCACCGGCTCGGTCTCGAATGCCCTCGATCTCGGCGACCAGTACTGGACCTCTCGCGGCTTCGGCTTCCTGGTGGTCAACTACGGGGGGAGCTCGGGGTACGGGCGCGACTACCGGCAGCGACTCAACGGGCAGTGGGGCATCGTCGACGTCGACGACAGCGTCAACGGCGCTCGTTACATTGTCGACCGCGGGCTGGCTGACGGCAACCGGGTGGCGATCACGGGCGGCAGCGCCGGCGGCTACACGGTGCTGCGGGCGCTAACGTCGACGCATTTTTTCAAGGCCGGCGCCAGCCATTTCGGCATCAGCGACCTGGAAGTCTTCCACAGCGACACCCACAAGTTTGAGTCGATGTATGACCAGGGTCTGATCGGCCGCTGGCCCGAGGAGCGGCACATCTATCGAGAGCGGTCCGCGATTCACTTCCTCGATCGGATCACGGCACCGGTGATTATCTTTCAGGGTCTCGAGGACAAGATCGTCCCGCCGAACCAGGCCGAGCTGATCGTCGACGCCCTCCGCAAGAAGGGCCTGCCGGTCGCCTACATCCCGTTCGCGGGCGAGCAGCACGGCTTCCGCATCGCCAAGAACATCAAGCGGTCGCTCGAAGGCGAGTTGTATTTCTACTCGCAGGTCTTCGGCTTCACGCTGGCCGACCCGGTCGAACCGGTGCCGATCGACAACCTCAAGCAGCCCGCTGGAACGACGTAAGCTCGGCCGCACCCCGCTGCAGGTGCCCGCGATTGGGATGGGCACCTGGCAAACCTTCGATACGACCACGGACCGCGCGCCAATCGTCGGCGAGGCGCTGTCGGCCGGCATCACCCTGTTCGATTCGTCGCCGATGTACCGACGAGCCGAGGACACGCTGGCAAAGGCGCTGGCTGGTCGCCGCGATGAGGCGATCATCGCCACCAAGATCTGGACCAGCAGCCCTGCGGAGGGCCGGCAACAGGCGGAGCATGCCCTCCGGCTGTTCGGGCGGGTTGAGATCTACCAGGTGCACAATCTGGTCAATTGGAAAGCGCAGCTCAAGATGCTCGAGGGCCTGAAAGGGGAGGGGAAGGTCGTCGCGGTTGGGGCGACCCACTACGATGCCGGCGCCTTCGACGACTTGTGCGACGTCATGCGCACGGGCCGGCTCGACATGATCCAGCTTCCGTACAACCCGCGTCGCCGCGAGTCGGAGCGGCGAGTCCTCCCGCTGGCGGCCGAGCTGGGCCTGGGCGTGCTCATTCACAGTCCGCTGCGCAATGGTGTCCTCGACAACCCGCCGAGCCCGCAGGAGATCAAGGCGTTTGGCGTGAAGACCTGGGCGCAGGCCATCCTCAAGTGGATCGCCAGCGATCCGCGC
>Ga0209471_1001238_pt1 | contig 15472 bp, 17 predicted proteins | sample GraSoiAngelo_128_FD_185885 | JGI IMG/M metagenome (GOLD analysis project Ga0209471, IMG submission 185885) | Grasslands soil microbial communities from the Angelo Coastal Reserve, California, USA - 14_0927_12_20cm (SPAdes) (version 2) | ecosystem: Environmental > Terrestrial > Soil > Grasslands ...
GCTACCTGCGCCGCGGGATTCCCGAGGTCGTGCTCGCCCCCGGCAAGTCGCCGCGCGAGGCGGCGCGCCTTGTGATCGCGATGGCCGAGCGCCAGGGCCAAGGACTCGTCAGCCGCATGACCGACGACCATGCGTCGGCGCTGACGGAAGCCGCGTCCGCGGCCCATGTGGAGCTGGTGCGGTATCACTCGTCCGCGCGCGCCTTGCGGAAGGGATTTTCACCTGAAGCGGTGGCGGCCAGGGTGGGCATCCTGACGGCGGGTACGTCTGACGTTGCGGTCGCGGACGAAGCTCGCATGGTGATCGAGGCGTGCGGCCTGGAGGTACGGATGGAATCCGACCTTGGGGTCGCCGGCTTGCACCGATTCGTCAGACCGCTCGCCTCGATGCTCGAGTGGGGCGCCGACGTGATCGTCGTCGCGGCGGGGATGGATGGGGTGCTGCCCGGATTGGTCGCGGGATTGATCGATCTCTCGGTGATCGGGCTTCCGGTGTCGACCGGCTACGGTCGGGGAGGAGCAGGCGAGGCGGCGCTGACCACCATGCTGCAGTCGTGCTCCACCGGTCTCACGGTGGTGAACATCGACAACGGAGTGGGCGCCGGGGCTGCGGCGGTGCTCATCGCCTCGCGTGCGGCTCAGGGACGGCGGCGAGGCCGCAGCACGGCGATGACGGCGAACACCACAGCGCCGGCGATCAGCAATCCAAAGACGACGCCGGCCACGGCGCGCGAGACGTCGGCGCCACCTGGAATCGCGAAGAACAGGCCCAAAACGAGGATCGCGGCCAGAACTGCGACGAGCAGCCACGGGAAGCCGCGCCGGCGCCGTCCGTAGAACAGCAACCAGAGCGCGCCCGGTCTTTTCTTCGGCTCGCTCACAACAGCGACGGTAGATCCGCGAGGGAGTGGATCGTCGGTACGCCGTCGGGCGGAACCTCGTCGGCGTGGGCGGTGACCACGACGGCGCGCATCCCGAGCGCGCGCGGTCCCTCGTAGTCCTCGCGCACCCTGTCGCCGACAAAGAGCGTTCGATCCGGATCCGTTCCGACGGCGTCGAGCGCGGCTTGATAGACCTCGGGCGCCGGTTTGCGCCGTCCGATCTCGCTGGAGAAGACGATTGCGTCGACCAGCTCGGCGATGCCGTTGGTGGTGACCTGGCGCCGCATCATCGCGGGTGGGAAGGGAGCGTTGGAACAGACACCTCGCTTGATTCCCTGATCACGAAGCCATGAGAGCACGGCGAGCGCATCCCGGTCGACGCGGACAGCGCGGTCCCAGCACCGCTGTTCGGCGTCGAGGATCTCATGGAGCAGGCCGTCGGGCAGCCGCAGGCCGGCCCGTTGCCAGGAATCGCGGTATACGCCGGCGTAGTCGACTTCGTCTTCACTCTTGCTTTCGACATACGTCTCCATCGGAAGCAGCACCTCGTGAAGGATCGTCTCCGCCTCCGGCGCCGGAACCCCGAGCGCCGCCGCGATTCGCGGGCGAAACTCTCGCAGCACCCGCAGCAGCTCGTCCGTCGGATAGTCGAACGTCACCAACGTGCGGCCGTAATCGAACAGCACACCAGCGGTGTCGGGCATGCGCATATCCTGATCCCCGTGGCCAAACGCCTGACTCACGTCGACGAGAAGGGCGCGGCACGCATGGTCGACGTCGCCGACAAGGTCGCGACCGTGCGCGAGGCGACCGCCGAATGCCTGGTGCGTATGGCGCCCGAGACGGTGCGCGCGGTGCGTGAGGGGACGGCCAAAGGCGATGCGCTCCAGGTCGCGCGTGTGGCCGGGATCATGGCCGCGAAAAAGACCGCGGACCTGATCCCTCTTTGCCATCCGCTGCCGCTGACGAGCGTGAGCGTGGACTTCGAGTTCATCGACGCAGGCGTCCGCGTCACGACCAAAGCGCGTGTGGTCGGCCAGACCGGCGTCGAGATGGAGGCGCTCACCGCGGCCGCGGTCGCGGGCCTGACCTTGATCGACATGACGAAGGGCGTCGAGCGTGGTGTCTACCTCGAAACCGTGCGGCTCCTCGAAAAATCGGGCGGGCGCTCGGGGACTTGGAAGCGTTAATTGCCCCACCGCGCGCACGTGATCACGGTCAGCGACGGTGTCTCGGCCGGGACGCGCGACGACGTCAGCGGACCGGCGCTGCTCGACGTGCTGAAGCGCGCGAGGTTCCAGGTTTCCGGCCCCGAGGTCGTGCCTGACGCTGAAGACCGCATCTCCGACGCGGTCGTCGCCGCCGTCGTCCACGGTGCCGACCTCGTGGTCACCACGGGCGGTACCGGGCTCGGCCCGCGCGACGTCACCCCTCAGGCGACCTCGCTGCTCATCGACTACGAGGTGCCTGGACTCGGCGAGCTGATGCGCCGCGCCGGAGAATCGAGCACGCCGATGGCGGCGCTCTCACGCGGCGTCGCGGGCGTACGGGGACAGGCGCTCATCCTCAACGTGCCGGGAAGCGTGAACGGCGCGACCGAGTCGCTCGAGGCGGTGATTCCCGTCCTCGGCCACGCCATCCAGCTCCTGCACGGCGACACCAAGCACGGGTGAATCTCAACGCCGACATCGGCGAGGGTGCAGGCGAGGACGAGGCGATCCTGGCCTGCGTCGACAGCGCCAACATCGCGTGCGGCGTCCACGCGGGATCCGCGTCTCTTGCCATCGCCACCGCCTGGCGGTGCCGCAAGCTGGGCATCGAGGTCGGCGCGCACCCTGGGTATGACGATCGCGCCGGCTTCGGCCGCGTCGAGCGTTCGCTCGGCGCAGAGGACATCGAGGCGCTGATCGCGTTCCAGGTCGCAGGACTCGCCGCCGTGACGCCGATCGCCTATGTCAAGCCGCACGGCGCCCTGTACCACCGCTGCCAGCGCGATCCGGCAGCGGCCGACGCGCTGGCCCGGGTCGCCAAGGCGCATGCCGCGGGCCTTGTCGGTCAGCCCGGTTTCGAGATCATCGGCGCCGCCGAGCGGGCCCGAATTCCCGCGTACCGGGAGGGCTTCGCCGACCGTCTCATGCTGCCGGACGGCAGCCTTGCGCCGCGCAGCCAGGCCGGCGCCGTCTTGAGCCCGACGGTTGCCGCGCAGCAAGCGGTCAGCCTCGCCCGGTCCGGCCGGTACGACACGATCTGCGTTCACGGCGATTCCCCAGGCGCGGGCCACATCGCGGCGGCGGTTCGCCAGGCGCTCCGCGAAGCCGGCATCGAGACCGCGCCCCTGGCGCGTTGAGCCTGGACGGCGCCCTCGCGCTCAAGCTCGTCCTGACGCCTCTGCTGGTCGGCGCTGCCAGCCTGGCCGGCCGCCGGTGGGGATCGGCGGTCGGGGGTTGGCTGATCGGAATTCCGTTCACGTCCGCGCCCATCGCATTGTTTCTGGCGCTGGATCACGGGCCGCGATTCGCCGCAGTCGCCGCCGTGGGGATCATGGCCGGCACCGCCTCGCAGTCGGCCTTCTGCCTCGGGTACTCGTGGACCGCCCGGCGCGTGGGGTGGACGCCCTCGTTGCTCGCGGCGACCCTAGCTTTCGCGGCGGTCACTGCCCTACTGGCCGTGGTCTTGCTGCCAGCCCTCGAGCTGTTTGTCGTCATGATCGTGTTGCTCGTGGTCTCGTTGTTCTTTATGCCCACGCACTCGGCGCGCAACGATCAAGCAATCGAGCGGATCGACTTCCCGCGATGGGACATCCCTTTGCGCATGGTCGTGGCCACCTCCTTCGTCCTCGCGCTGACCTCGGCCGCGCCGCTGCTCGGACCTCGCCTGGCCGGGTTGCTGGCCCCGTTCCCGCTCTATGGCGCCGTGCTCGCCGCGTTTGCCCATCGCATGCAGGGCGCGGCTTCAGCCGTGGCCGTGTTGCGGGGACTGCTGCTCGGGTTGTTCGCGTTCGTGTCGTTCTTCCTCGTCCTGGCCCTGCTGCTTCCAGACGGCCTCGCGCTCGCTTTTGGGGCGGCGATCGTCGTGGCGCTGGTGATCCAGCCCGCATCACTCGTCGCGGGCCGGCGACTGGGTCTGGCGTGAAGTACGAGATCAAAGAGCTGACCGACCTCGAAGACCTGCGCCGTCTGGGGGAGCTTTTCGCCGTGGTGTGGGGCCGGCCCGGGGAGCCTCCGATGAGCTCCGATATCCTCAGGGCGCTCGGCCATTCCGGAAACTACATCTCCGGCGCCTTTGCGGACGGCCGCCTCATCGGAGGCCTGGTCGGGTGGCTCGGCGGCGATCCGCGTCACGAGCTCCACATGCATTCGCACATCCTTGGCGTGCTGCCGGACAACGAAGCTCGCGGGCTCGGCTTCGGGCTGAAGCAACACCAGCGAACGTGGTGTCTCGAGCGGGGCGTGATGGTGATGGAGTGGACGACCGATCCGCTGGTCCGTCGCAACGCCTACTTCAACCTGACCAAGCTCGGCGCTGAAGCGCCGCGCTACCTGGTCGATTTCTACGGACAGATGCGTGACGGCATCAACGCCGGCGACGAGTCGGACCGCCTTCTCATCCGCTGGCGGCTTGACTCCCGCAAGGCGGAGGCCGCCGCGTCGGGAGAGACCCTCAAGCCGGACATCGGCACGTACCGCGGCCAACCGATTCTTTCGGTGGGCCAGGACGATGCGCCGGTCTTCACAGCGTCGTCATCTCGCGTCCTTCTATGTGAGACGCCCACGGACATCGTCGCGCTGAGGCGCGCACATCCCGCGCTCGCACGTGCGTGGCGAATGGCCATGCGCGAGGCGTTGGGCGGTGCGCTCGATGACGGTTATGTCATCACGGGTGCGACGCGCGCGGGCTGGTACGTGTTGGAGAAGCAATAAAATCCTTGGGTGCTGCAGGTTGGGGACAAGGCGCCCGACTTCAAGCTGCCCACGACGGGCGGCCAGGAGCTCACGCTCGGCGACGCGCTCCAGAAATATCGCGCGCTCGTCTTCCTTTTCTATGTGCTCGATTTCACAGGTGGTTGAAGGACCGAGCTGACCGAGTTTCGGTCCAGGAACGACGATGCGGTCGCCAACGGCGTCGGCATCTACGGCATCAGCGTCGACTCTGTTTTCTCCCATCAGGCGTTCGCCAAGGAGCTCGGCGGACTGCCCTTCGACCTGATCGGTGATTTCGAGCGCAAGATGGTGACCGACTACGGGGTGCGGCGGGATGACGTCGCCGGTTACTCGGGCATGGCGCGGCGCACGATCTTCATCATCGACCGGGAGGGCGTGATCCGGTGGACCTGGGTTGGCTCACGCGAGAAGCCGCAGCCGGATTACGACGCCGTGGTCGACGAAGCGAAGCGGATCGCAGCCGGCGCATGAGCGTGGCCAACAACGTCGGCGCGCCGATCGAGCGGGGATGGGACGAGCTCAACGCCTTGATCGATTCGCTCGGTCCGGATGGTTTGAGCGTGACCGGCGCTGACGGTTGGGCGGTGAAGGATCACCTCGTGCATATCGCCGCGTGGGAGCTGTCGCTGCTCGGGCTGCTCCAGGGCGCGGACCGGCGCTCGGCGATGGGCGTACCCGGTGCGGATGAGGCGACGGACGCCATCAACGCCGCGGTCTGGGCGCTGCACAGCGGCAAGACGCCGGAGCAGGCGCTGGCATTCTTTCGCGAGACGCATGGCAGCCTGATGCGGAAGCTCGGCACCCTGAGCGACGCCGACCTGCAGCGTCCGTACAACCACTACCAGCCGAACGACCGGCGTGACGCGAGTGACAACCGGCCGGTGGTCGATTGGGTGGCCGGCAACACGTGGGAGCACTACGCCGAGCACATCGGCTGGATCAATCAGCTGGTCAAAGATTCGAGCGCGTCGCGCTGAGCTGCGCGCATCTCCAGCGCGGCCTCGATGGACGTTTCGGCAAACCGGACCTCATCGCCAGGTGCGAGCTGCGCCGCGACCGGCATCCAGGCGCTGGCCACCGTTGCCACCACCGGGTAGCCGCCCGCCGTCTGATGATCGGCCATGAGCAGGATCGGCATCCCGCCCGCCGGCACCTGCAATGCGCCGGCGACCAGGCCGAACGACAGCACCTCCTCGCCGGACACCTCGAGGCGGGGGCCTTCGAGTCGGTAGCCCATCCGGTTCGAGTTCGGGCTCAAGGTAAAAGCTGACTTGAACAGGGCCTCGCGCGAACCAGGCGACAGGTGCCGCTCGTGGGGCCCCGCGATCACACGAAGGGTGTGGTCGGCGTAACGCGGCAGCGCGTCTGGGGTGAAGCCATCTCGGGCCACGGGCGGCGCAACCGGCTCGCCGGCCGAGATCAGATCGCCACGGGTCAGCGGCCGCCCGTGCATCCCACCCCGCGCGGCCATGACGTTGGTCGACATCGAGCCGAGCCAGCGATCGCCCACGACACCGCCCGCGACCGCCAGGTAGGCGCGCGCGCCGCCACGCCGGGGTCCCAACGTCACCTCATCGCCGGCGCGAAGCGAAATCGCGCCCCACATCGGCGCCTGCGCGCCGTTGACCCGGGGATCCAGGTCGGCCCCTGTGATCGCCACCGTGCAGGGACGCTCGGCGACGAGATGCGGCCCCACGAGCGTGCACTCGAGCGCTGCGGCGCCGCGGTCGTTGCCGAGCAGCAGGTTGGCGGCGGAGTGCGCGAACCGGTCCATCGCGCCTCCAGGCGGCACTCCTGATGAAATCGCATGCGGCCGCCCCAAGTCCTGGATGGTGGTGAAGAGGCCGGGCTCGTCGACCCGCAGGACCTCGGTCATTCGTGAGTCGCGAAAAACTTCACCCGGTCGCCGGCGCGAAACAGCGACGGTGGGTCGGAGTCGGGTAGGAACAGCCTCACCGACGTGCGCCCGATGAGGTGCCATCCTCCGGGCGTATCCAGCGGATAGATGCCCGTCTGCTGGCCCGCGATCGCCACCGAGCCCGCCGGAACGTGAGTGCGCGGCACTGGCCGTCGTGGCAGACCGAGCTCATCCGGGAGCGGCCCGAGATATGCCCATCCGGGCACGAAGCCGACCAGGAAGACTCGATAGATCGGGCGGGCGTGGAGCTCGACGATTTCTTGTCGCGTCAGGCCGAGCCGCGACGCGACTGCGTCAAGGTCCGGCCCGTCGTAGACGACGGGGATTCGGTGGAGCCGCCCAGGTTCTTCCACCGGCGGACGTTTGGTGGCGAGGCGCCGGATCGCGGCCGCTAGGGCGTCATGGGTGATCTGCTCGGGGTCGAAACGCACCGTGACGCTCGCTGCACCCACGACAGCCTGACGCACGTCGCGTCGCTTCTTCAGCGCACCGGCGAGCGCGATGGCCCGAGTGTTGATCGCGGTGTCGAGACGCGTGCCCAGCTCGGCGAGCAGGGCGGTGTCACCCAGCGGATGGATGCGGACCCGAACGGTGGAGCGCTGCGGCGGCATGTGCGCTCACAAGAATGGCGTAGAAGATGCCGGGGACGATTCCCACACACAGAAGGCCCGCGCATGCGAGCCCGATCGTCCAGCCCGTGACGATGGCGGCCGCCGCCACGTTCCACGTGGCGAAATCGCGACGGACGCCACGAACCGCGGCGGCGAGGTTGAAAAGGTCGGCTGGCTTTCCGGTGGCGGCAAACGACGCCGTGGCGTGAGGCAGGACGAGCAGTGCGACCAGCCCCCACGGAAGCGCAAGCGCGAAAAACGCGATCACATGTGCGTAGATGCCTGACATCGCCGGGTCGCGCGTCGGCGAGGCGCCGGCGTTGAAGAACGCAGACGACAGCGGGTCCCACGCGATTGCGAACGGCAGCAATGTCAGCAGCACCGCTAGCGCGGTCCAGAAACCGTCGGCCAGCAGCGAGGCGGACATCCGCCAGGCCGGCGGGCCTTGATCTTGTTCCGCCGCGCGCGTCGCCGCGATCGCGTAGCCGAGCAGCGGAATGAATAGAACCGGCAGCAACAGCACGCAGAGGACGCCTGCCGCCCACGTGGATCGCCGGCGGCCGCGAAAAGGCCAGGCGAACGACTCGGCGACGAGCTTCACGCGGCAACCATAAGCCGGGCGCTTCGCGGCCACGACTTCCTCGGATAGTCCGGACTGTCCGAGGTTTGGTTGGGGCGACCGGGTCGGTTAGTCCGGACTAACCGAACGCTCCCACGAATGGGGAGGACAGTGCCTAACGCGCTTGGGCTTCCAGCTCCTCTCCCAGCGTGTTCTCCTGCAGCATGTAAGCGCATCCGTACGGATCGCGAAATCCAAGCGCCTGCACGCTGACGTTGAGCTCTGTGTGCATGAACAGGCCGTCGAGGATGCCTGCGTGGAAGCGACAGATCACCGGCGCCCGCCGGCAGACCTCTGCGAAGAGGCAGTTGTTGCACTGGATGATGCCGCCACGATCCATCTCGTACTCGGCGCCCATCTCCAGCATCGGCTCGAGTGCGGCCATCGCTGACCTGGCTCCGCCGCTCGCAATCGATTCACCGAAGTTGCGACCGGCACGCCTGACGGCGTGGCTCCCCACGTCGCCCAGCTCGTCGAACGCGCGACCGAGCGACTCGGCCACGATGTCGTAGCGACGCATCGGATGGCTGATCTGAACAGGGCCGCCCGTGAGCTTGTAAATCTTGGCGGGCTTGCCGGGAAGTCCGCGGCGGTGGGCGACTTCCAGGTACCCGAGCGCGACCAGGCGTTCCAGGTGCTCGAAGGCGACCGAACGATGAACACCAGCTTCACGGCCGACGTCCTCGACGCTGCGCGGCTTCCGATCCGCGTAAAACCGAAGCAGGATGTCGCGTCGCGTGAAATCGCGCAGCGCCCCGAGGGCGCGCTCCATGTCCCCAGTCATCTCTCGGCAGCATAGACGGAGTTTGGAAGGTTTGTCGGGGCGCAACAAGACTGGGCCGGATGGAACGTTGATAATGGATGACGACCGGAGCCGCGCGCAAGCCGGCTCGCGATCTCGGTCGGGGGGTGATTGAAGTGACGGCGATGCGCCGGACCATTACGCAATTGATCCGCTTGGCCGCGGTGACCTTCGTTGTGCTGCCAGGGCCACTGCCGCTACCGACGCCGACGGTGCTGCCCATCGCGCTCCCGTCGATCTCCGTCCCGACTGTTGTCGTTGCGCCGCCGCCCTCGCTGCCCGCGCTGGACACTCCCGGCGACCCGCCGGCCGCCGTCGCGCCGCCTTCCCAGGGCGCCCAGCCGGGCACGTCGTCAAACCATGCCGCGACCCCGGCGGGGGCCGCCAACGCTCCCGCCGCCAACCCGCCGCGCGGGATCGTGATTCCCTTCACCACCATCTACGTGTCGTCGCCGCTCGACATCGCGCTCATCGGTGCTCTCGTCACCTTGCCACTCCTGTTCGGGATCTGGATGCTCCTGTTCGGCCGCACGTTCCGCGCGGCTCGGCGGGCGCGGGAGGCGCAGGTTCGGCTGATGCTCGCCGCGGATCTCGGGTTGCGGCCGAAAGATCTCCTCTCGATGAGCACCAAGGCGCTTTTCAACCTCCGCGAGAAATCCGCGTTCGATGAGCTGACCGGCGTCCTGCGCCGGGCGGCCGGGATCTCGGTCGCTGAGCGTGAGATAGCGCGCGCGCGGCGCCACAACACGCCACTGTCGATCGCGTTCGTCGACCTCGACGGGTTGAAGCAGGCCAACGACCGCAAGGGCCACGCCGCCGGCGATGCCTTGCTTCGCGGCTTGAGCCACGCGCTGAAAGACGGACTGCGCGCGGAGGATGCCGTGCTGCGGTACGGCGGCGATGAGTTCGTTTGCGTGCTGCCGGACACCGAGGTCAGGGGAGCGCGCGCCAAGCTGGGACAGATCCAGATTGGAGCGGCGAAGTCGGGAATCCGCTTCTCTGCGGGTGTCGCCCAGCTCCAGCGGCACGACGACGTCGTGGCGCTGTTCGCTCGGGCGGACCGGGACCTGTACGACTTCAAGGCCAACCGCGGGGAGATCGTGCAGCTGCCGCCGCCAGACGCGAAGCCGCGCCACAAGCGACGAGCTTCCGCCTGACGACGGCTTGACAACATCAGCTTAACTAGTGTTTACTGGGTTGCAAGCCACTAAATAGCGAGCTCAATTCGAGTAGAGCTCGGTACTCGCGCGTATCTCACAGAAGGAAGGGACCCAAAAACCCTCAAGAGGGGGAGTGCAAACTCATGTCCCGAGGCTTTAGAGAAAGGATCGCCGTTTCGCTCCTCGGCGCGGCCCTTGTCATGGCCGCGGTGTTGGGCGTGATGACGATCCGGTCGTACACCCAGCCGGCCTCGACCGCCTTGGTGCAGCAGGGCGAGGTGTCGGGCGCCCAGTCCGGCGCCAGCCCGGCGGCGATGCCTAATGCCCCCGGGTCGACCCAGACGAGCGGCGGTGGCTCCGGTGGGGTCAGCGGCGGCAAGATCACGATCGGCGGCTTCTTCGACATCACCGGCCCGGTCGACTCTTCGGTCGAGCGCGACACGGTGCGCGCGTACATGCAGGCGATCAATCAGGCCGGCGGCATCAACGGCCGCCAGGTCGAGTACGTGTGGTGCGACTCAAAGTACGACGCCAGCTCGGCCCACGCGTGCGCCCAGTACCTGATCGCGCAACACGTGCTTGCAGTCGTTGGCATCACCGCGCCCCTGGGCGAAGACAACGAGATCAAGACCCTGACCTCGGCCGGCATCCCGGTCATCGGCGGTCTCGGCACACCTGCCGAGTACCGCGACGCTCTTTCGTTTCCCGTGTCGGCCAACTTCTACCGCTACGGCACCGCGATCGCCGACGAGGCGAAGGCGCTCGGCGTCAAGCATCCCGCCGTCGTCGTGCTCGCCGACGTGCCCTGGGTGAAGCCAGTCGAGGCGAACCTGCTCAACCGCTTGGCCGCAAACGGAATCGCCTACACCGACGTGGAGGAGGTTTCGGCGACGCAGGCGAGCTACACGGCCACCGTCTTCAACATGCAGCACTCCAACCACGGGCCAAGTCCAGGTGGCGGGGCGGCGCCCAGCTACAAGTGTCCGGCGACTGACAAGAGTTGCCCCGACTACGTGATCGCGGCGCTGGACCCCTTCAGCTACCACCGCCTCTTCGACGCGATGGAGGCGGCCAACTGGTACCCAGGCGTGCTGGGTGCTGGGCTGGACAAGTTCAACGTCCAGAAGTCGTACGACGGCGAGCTGCGCAACGCCCACTCGCTGGTCCCGTTCCTGTCACCGTACGACCACCAGAGCAACGCGACAGTGCACCAGTACCTCGGCACGGTGCAGCACTACTACCCAGGTCAGTTCCAGGCGCTTGACATCTACACCCAGCACTCCTGGACCGCAGCAATGGTTTTTACCGCCGCGGCCAAGAAGGCCGGCTCGAACCTGACTCCCGACTCCTTGGTGCAAGCCCTTAATTCCTTGCAGGGTTTCCAGACCGGATGGTCCGTGCCGCTTTCGTACGGGTCGGGCGCCCATGACCCGAACCACTGCTTCACCTACACCGCGAACAACGGAGCTGGATGGCGCACGACGACCCAGGGCTGGATCTGTTCCTGAGGCCTGGTTGTAGCTGATGGCTGCATTTGCCGCGTACACGATCATCGGCCTGAGCCTGGGCGGCATCTTCTCGCTCGCCGCGCTGGGCATCGTGCTCATCTACCGCACCACCGGCGTCCTCAACTTCGCCCACGGCGCGATGGGGATGTTCTCGACATTCATCGCCTGGCAGGTCTTCTACGGCTGGTCGCATCCGTTCTGGCCGGGATGGCTTTCGACGCTGCTGGCCATCATTGCCGGCCTGTTGTTCGCCGCGGCGATGGGGCTGTTCCTCGAGTTTGCCGTGTTTCGATGGGTGCGGACGCGCGAGCCGGTCGTCAAGGCGGTCATCACGATCGGAGTCCTGCTCGCCCTGCAGTCGGCGGCCTCGTTGATCTGGAAGAACAACCAGTACCACCTACCGATCTATCTGGCGCCGCAGACGGCCACCTTCACGATCGCCGACGTGCCGATCGGCGCGAACAACGTGGTCATCATCATCGCGGCGCTCATCCTGGCCTTCGGCCTCGGCGCGTTTCTCCGCTACACGACCTTCGGCAGAGCCATGCGCGCGGTCTCCGACAGCCCGACCTCGGCCTCGTTGTGGGGCGTGCCGGTGGGGCGCGTCGGCGCGGTCAGCTGGATGCTCGGCAGCCTCGTCGCGGCGGTGGCGGGGATCCTCATCACACCCTTCATCAACTTCGACACCACCAGCCTGACCCTGCTGATCATCGACGCCCTCGCGGCGGCATTGATCGGCGGTCTGGTCTCGCTTCCCCTGACTGTGCTCGGCGGCTTCATCCTTGGTCTCCTCGAAACCTATCCGACCATCTGGATTCAGTCGCTCGGATTTCCGCGTCTGGTCGCGCTCTTGGTGATCCTGGCGGTCCTGGTCGTGCGCAATCCTCGCGGGTTCGCGGTGGCGGCGAAATGACCTCCCGATTGATCTTCCGCGTGCTCATCGCGCTGGTCGCCTTCACGGTCCTGGCCCGTATCCCGGTCGGCTTCGACGTCGGCTTCAAGTTCGACGCCGGGCTCGCGGTCATCTGGGCATTCGCGCTGCTGAGCCTCGTCCTGCTCACCGGCTACGTGGGACAGATCTCCCTCTGTCAGGCCACGTTTGCCGGGGTCGGTGCGTACGCCGCCGGCATGATGTCCGCGACGTTTCACGTCGACTACATCGTGGCGGTCGCGGTTGGTGTGGCTGCCGCGTTCGCGCTGGGCGTCATCGTCGGGCTCCCCGCGCTCAGGCTCCATGGGATCACGCTCGCCATCGTCACCCTGGGCATCGCGCTCGTGTTCGACCGTTACGTGTTCCAGGACCACGCGTTCGAGTGGTTGACGGGCGGAACCGGTGGCTGGCGCGTCGGCCAGGCCAGCATGTTCGGCCTTCAGATGGACTCGTCCAAGCACTTGATGGGCGCCTACGTGGTGCTCCTGGCGCTGTTCTGCCTGGTGGCGCTGCTGCTGGTCAACCTCCACGATTCGGGCGCGGGCCGTCGTTTCCGCGCCATCCGCGACTCCGAACTGGCGGCGGCAACCATGGGCGTCAACCTCACGCGCTACAAGCTGCTGGCGTTCGGCATGTCCGCCGCGATCGCAGGCATGGGCGGAGCGTTCTATCCGCTGGTTGCCGGTTCCGTCAGCCCGCAGCCGTTCTGGCTCTTCACGTCCCTGCAGTTCGCGGCCATCGCCGTTCTGATGGGCGTTCGCTACGTCCCCGCGGCCGCACTGGGTGGCGCATTCATGGCTTTCGTCCCCGACGTGCTCACGCGATACGGGCATGGCACCTTGTTCGGACGTCAGTACGAGATCTCGTATGACTGGTTCCAGATCGCGGTCGGCGTGCTGCTGATCGTGCAGCTCATCACTCTGCCCGACGGGGTATGGGGAGACCTCCGCCACCGGGTCCTGAATGCGCGGTCCGCGGCCGGCGCCCTCCGCGGAAGGAAGGTGGAGGTCGCATGACGATGCTTCGCGTGCGGGACGTCACCGTGCGCTTCGGCGGCATCGTCGCGCTGGACGGGGTGTCGCTGGACCTGAACCGCGGCGAGATCCTCGGCCTAATCGGCCCCAACGGCGCCGGCAAGACGACGCTCTTCAACTGCATCTCCGGCGTCATCGCCCCGGACAAGGGCACCATCTTCTTCGAAGGCCACTCGCTGGTCTATGCGCCGCCGCACGTGCGAGCGCGCTTCGGCATCGCGCGCACATTTCAGAACCTCCAGCTGTGGGGCTCGATGACGGTCGCCGAGAACCTGGTCGTGCCGATGGACGCGCTCGGCCGGCGCAACACGTTCAGCGACGCGCTCCATCTGCCTTTCTCGTCCTACGCGGAACGCGCGTCGATGGAACGCGCACGCGCGATCCTGCACGTGCTCGACCTCGACCGTTACGCAGGCACGCTGGCCGGGGACCTGCCGGCGGGGATCCAGCGACGTGTCGAGATCGCGCGCGCGCTCGCGATGCGGCCGCGGCTGCTGCTGCTGGACGAGCCGGCGGCCGGCCTCGACGCGCAGGAGACGGCGCGGCTGGCGGAGCTGCTGCACGCGGTGCGCGAGCGGTTCCACGTCTCGATGCTGCTGGTCGATCACGACATGAGCTTGGTGATGCGGGTTTGCGACTACGTCTACGTCCTCGACTTCGGCAAGCTGCTGGCGAGAGGGCAGCCCGCCGCGATCCGCACTGACCCCAAAGTGATCGCGGCCTATCTGGGCGAGGAGTCCAAGAAGCTGGAGGGCGAGGTCGCGACCGTGGTCCCGACCAGGCCCCAGCATGCGCCGCTGCTCGAGGTCAAGCAGCTGGCGGCGGGATACGGAGGCCTCGAGGTCATCCGCGACGTGAGCCTCGAGGTGCGTCCCGGCGAGGTGGTCGCGTGCATCGGCGCCAACGGCGCCGGCAAGACCACCACCCTGCGTGCGATCTCTGGCATGATCCATCCCCGCCGCGGACGCGTGATGTTCGGCGGCAGGGACGTGACCGGCACGTCCGCGGAGCGGATCGCGCAGCTCGGGCTCATCCACATCCCCGAGGGCCGTGGCCTGTTCCCGAATCTCTCGGTCGAGGACACGCTGCGGCTCGTGTCCAACACGGCGGGCCACGACGTCAACATCACGCCCGCCTTTGAGCTCTTCCCGAAGCTGCGCCAGCGCCGGCGCCAGCTGGTCGGCACGCTGTCCGGCGGGGAGCAGCAGATGGTCGCGCTGGGCCGCGCGATTCTTTCCGAGCCGCGCCTGGTGATGATCGACGAGATGTCGCAGGGCCTCGCGCCGACGGTGGTCCGGCAGCTCTTCGACATCATTCGAGTCTTCCGCGAGCAGGGCATCGCGGTGTTGCTGGTGGAGCAGTTCGTCGAATCGGCCCTGGACGTGGCGGACCGGGCCTACGTCTTCGAGCACGGCAGCATACGGCTCAGCGGACCGGCCGTCGAGCTGCGCGCGGACCGCAAGCTGGTCGCGGGCTCTTACCTGGGTACGGCGGTCGACGCGACGGCGGTGGCCGCGGCCAACGGCAACGGGCATCACGTCGACCCGGCGCTGATGGAGATCGTGTCCGTCCGCGTCCCGGCCAAGGTCAAGCGCGCCCTCGAGCAGCGCGCCGAGGTCGAGGGCAGGCCCACGGGGGCGGTCGCGATCGAGCTCCTGGAGAAGGTGGACCATCAATGAAACGGCCCTTCATCGTCATCAACTGCCTCGTCCTTGCTGCGGCGTCCGTGGTGTTGATTCCAGCTTTTGCGCTGGCCGCGGTCCCGTCCAGCTACACGAGTTACGGATACGCGTCCGGTGTGCACGCGATCGGCGGCAGCGACGCGTTTCCCAACTTCCAGAACGGAGCGGTAAACAACCGTTACCCGCTCGCCGAGGTGCAGCAGGACGCGAGCCCGTCGACCACGGCGGTCGCGACCTATTCCGACAGCGGGCCGCTGACGGCGACGGTCGGGTCGCAGTACAACCAGGGCTGCACCAACTCGGGCAGCTCGCCGCCTCCGCCACAGATCTGCCAGAACCCGAACAACCAGGTGCCGTACGCGAAAGCGAACTATCCCGGTCCGTCG
>Ga0209471_1001241_pt1 | contig 15454 bp, 14 predicted proteins | sample GraSoiAngelo_128_FD_185885 | JGI IMG/M metagenome (GOLD analysis project Ga0209471, IMG submission 185885) | Grasslands soil microbial communities from the Angelo Coastal Reserve, California, USA - 14_0927_12_20cm (SPAdes) (version 2) | ecosystem: Environmental > Terrestrial > Soil > Grasslands ...
AGCACCTGGCGATTGGCGAACGCGAAGTTCGCGGCCGCGCGCATGGCGCCGAGATACTCGGCCGCCTCCGGAGAGTCGACGGGCGCGCAGGCGAGCTGGCGATCGGGCACACGAATGTCGTAGCGCGTCAGGGCGGCGCCCGCCACCTTCAGGTAGTCCGTGCAGACCTGGTGACCGAGGCCGCGCGAGCCGGTGTGGATCATCACCGTCAGCTGGCCCGGTCGGACGCCGAGCCGCGCCGCCACGGGGCCGTCGTAGATTTCCTCCACCGTCTGCAGCTCGAGGAAGTGGTTGCCGGAGCCGAGCGAGCCCAGCTGGCGCAGCCCCCGCTCGCGCGCGTGCGCCGACACGGCGTCGGGATCGGCGCCGGCCAGGCGGCCACCGGACTCGATCGACTCCAGGTCGTCGCGCTCGCCGTGGCCGTGTGCCGCCGCCCAGGCGGCGCCGTCGGTCATCACGGCGGCCAGGTCGCGTGGCGTCAGCGCGACCGTGGCGCGAGCGCCGATGCCGGTCGGGATCGTGGCGTGCAGCGCGTCGACGAGCTCGCGCAGCCGTGGCGTGATCTCGCTCGCCTGCAGGCCGGTCCGCAGCAGTCGCACGCCGCAGTTGATGTCGAAGCCGATCGCGCCCGGGCTGACGACGCCGCGCTCGGCATCGGTCGCGACCACGCCGCCGACCGGCAGACCGTAGCCCTGATGGATGTCGGGCATCGCCAGCGACGCCCGCACGATGCCGGGCAGCGTGGCGCCGTTGGCGAGCTGCTCGAGCGAGGCGTCGCTGCGGATGGCCTCCATCAGCCTCTCGTCGGCCACGACGAGGCCGGGCACGCGCATGCCGAGTCGCTCGTCACGCGGGATGCGCCACAGATAGGGGCCGACGCGCTCCAGCTGCATGAGGGGATTGTAGCGAGGCTCTACGACGCGGCGAGCGCGGCGCGCCGGCGCGTCCACGCCAGGCCGCCGATGGCGACCACCACGAACGCGAGGCTGGCCAGCTGCGCCACCCGGAACGGTCCCAGCCAGAAGCTGTCCAGCCGGATCGATTCGATGAAGAAACGCCCGATGGAGTACAGGCCGAGGAACGCGAAGAACAGCGCCCCCGGCTTGTCCTGCAGGCGTCGCTTCAGGACGAAGAACAGCAGCAGAAAGACGCCGAGATCCCACAGCGACTCGTAGAGGAACGTCGGGTGGAAGTACTCGAACTGCGTGAACCCCGGCGGCCGATGGGGCGGCGAGATGTAGAGCTTCCAGGGCAGGTCGGTGGGCAGCCCGAACGCTTCCTCGTTGAAGAAGTTCCCCCACCGCCCGATCGCCTGCCCGATGGCGAAGCACGGCGCGGTGACGTCGAGGCCGCGGAGGATCGGCACGTTCCAGCGCCGGGCCAGCCAGATGCCGACGAGCGGTCCCACGATGAGCCCGCCGTGGATCGCCAGACCGCCCTCCCACACGGCGAAGATCTTCTTCGGAAACTGGCCGTAGTAATCCCAGTTGAAGACGACCTCGTACAGGCGCGCGCCCGCGAGGCCGGCCAGGACCGACCACTGTCCGATGGAAATGAAGTCGTCGGCCGGCAGGCCCTGGCGCCGCGCCTCGCGATGGCCGAGCCAGAGGCCGACGACGATCGAGGTCGCCATCAGGATCCCGTACCAGCGAATGACGAGCGGGCCGAACTGGAAGGCGACGGCGCCCGGCGAGTGCATGTCGGCGTGAGGATATCACGCGCCCCCGACCCGGGTGCTATCCTCGGTTGCCATGCCGCGCCCCCGCGTCGTCTTCCTGGGCACCGGCGGCGCGCTCAATCCGGAGCGCTACCAGGCCTCCATCCTCGTGCAGGCCGCCGGCACCACGTTCCTGCTCGACGTCGGCGGCGGGCTCGGCGTCGTGCGACGCCTGCTCGCCTGCGATGTCGATCCGCTCGGCGTCCGCCACGTCGTCCTCAGCCATCGCCATCTCGACCACGTCGGCGGACTGGAGCCCTTGCTGATGTACATGTTCTACGCCGCCTATCGCACCGAGGCGCCGCCGCCGCCCGTGAGCGTCCACGCGCTGCCGGGCAGCGCCGCCGCCATTCGCGCCGCCCTGGCCGCCGCCGATTCGTCGGCGGATCGCGTCTTCGGCGAGCGGCTGGCGTGGCGGACGCCGGCGCCCGGCGCCGTCACCGCGGTCGACGGCGGCGCGACGCTGACGCTGGTGCCCGTCGATCACCTGCCGCCCGGCGGCGAGGCGGGCGCCGGCGTGATCAGCGCCGACGGCGTGCGCATCGTCTACAGCGGCGACACGCGGCCGTGCGATGCGCTGATCGACGCCGCCCGCGGAGCCGATCTGCTGATCCACGAGGTCGGCGGGACGGACGCGCGCGCCGAGCTGCTGCATCGCGTCGGTCACTCGACGGCGGCCGACGCCGGCCGCGCCGCCGCGCGCGCGGGCGTCCGCGCGCTCGCGATGTTCCACACGCCGGCGCCGGTGTGGGTCGCGCCCGGCGATCTGCTCGCCGAGGCGCGCCGTCACGCGCCGGGCGTCGAGGTATTTCTCAGCGAGGACGGGATGGTGTGGCCGGTGTGAAGCGCGGCTGGTGCGGGCGGCAGGATTTGAACCTGCAAGTCCTTGCGGACAATGCCTTTTAAGGGCATCGCGTTTTCGAGTTTCGCCACGCCCGCGATCCCCATCGAACTGGTCGACTGGAGGCGCCGGGCGGATTCGAACCGCCGAATAACGGATTTGCAGTCCGCTGCCTTACCACTTGGCTACGGCGCCGCGAGCCGGGGCAAAAAAATTTGCTGGAGCGGGAAACGGGATTCGAACCCGCGACCCCGACCTTGGCAAGGTCGTGCTCTACCACTGAGCTATTCCCGCAGACCAGCGCCAGATTGTACCACGCCCCTCGGGGGTCGAGACCGGTCACTCCCCTCCGGCCCGCAGCGCCGTCGTCGCGTCTTCGGGCGGCACCGGGTTGATGAAGAACCCGCTGCCCCACTCGTAGCCGGCCACGTTGGTGAGCTTGGGGATGATCTCCAGATGCCAGTGGAAATGCTCGAGCGGTCCGTCGCGCAGGGGCGCCGTGTGCAGCATGAAGTTGAACGGGGGGCTGTTGAGCACGCGGTCCATGCGGCGCAGGAAATCGCCGAGCAGTTCGGCCAGCCCGCGCAGCTCGTCGATGCCGGTCTCCTCGAAGGCCGAGCGATGCCGCGTCGGCAGGATCCACGTCTCGAACGGAAAGCGTGGCGCGAACGGCGACAGCGCCACGAAGCCGTTGGCCTCGGCGATGATCCGCCGGCGGCTGCGGCGCTCCTGCCGCAGGATGTCGCACCACACGCAGCGCTCCTTCATCTCGTAGTACTGGGCGGAGCCGGTGAGCTCCTCGGTGACCATGATCGGGATGATCGGCGTCGCGATGAGCTGCGAGTGCGGATGCTCGAGCGAGGCGCCGGCGGGACCGCCGTGGTTCTTGAACACCAGGATGTACTCGAAGCGCGGGTCCTTCTTGAGGTCCACCATCCGCTCGCGATAGGCCAGCAGCACCTCGGCGACGGTGTCGGCCGACAGCGAGGCCAGCGAGGCGCTGTGGTGGGGCGTCTCGATGACGACCTCGTGGGCGCCGACGCCGTTCATGCGGTCGTAGAGGCCCTCGCCGCTCGGCTCCAGCTCGCCCTCGATGCGCAGCGCGGGGAACTTGTTCGGCACCACGCGCAGCGACCAGCCGGGCGCGTTGGGCGCGGAGTCCGGCGGCCGGTTGGCGAGGATCTCCGGCGGCGTCTTGGCCTCGTTGCCCGGGCAGAAGACGCAGTTGCCGCCGCGCGGACGGACGGGCTCGACGGGGAAGTCGGACGGCCGCCGGCCCCGCTCGGTCGAGATGATGACCCAGCGCCCGACCACCGGGTCCTTGCGCAGCTCAGGCATCGCGCTCTCCCACCCGCACGTCCTCCCGCGTCGCCGCCCGGCCCAGCAGCGATCTCAGGCCTTCGGCCGGCGACTTGCCCTCGAACAGCACCGCGGCGATCTCCGTCGCGATCGGCAGCGTCACGCCGTGGCGCGCCGCCAGCGCCAGCGCCGAGCGCACGGTCGGCACGCCCTCGGCGACCATCCGGGTGGCCTGCTGGGCCGCCTCGCGCGACTCGCCGCGCGCCAGCGCCATGCCGAGCGCGCGATTGCGCGAAAGCGTGCCGGTCGACGTGAGCACGAGATCGCCGAGACCGGCCAGGCCGGCCAGGGTCGCCGGCTCGCCGCCCAGCGCGACCGCGAGCCGGGTGATCTCGGCCAGCCCCCGCGTCACCAGCGCGGCCCGCGCGTTCTCGCCGAGGCCGAGACCGTCGGCCATGCCGGTCGCCAGCGCGATCACGTTCTTCAGCGCCCCACCGACTTCGACGCCGATCACGTCGCGGTTCGTGTAGAGGCGGAACTCGCGCGAGCCGAGGCGCCGCTGCAGCTCGGCGGCCAGCCCATCGTCGCGCGAGGCGACGACCGCGGCCGTCGGCTGCCCGCGCGCGACCTCGCGCGCGAACGTGGGGCCCGACAGCACGGCGACCGGCACGCCCGGCCAGCGCTCGGCCGCGACCTCGCTCATCCGCCGATGGCGCGCCGGCTCGAACCCCTTCGTCGCCGACAGCACCGGCGCCGTCAGCGCCCCCAGGCGCCCGACGGCGCCGGCGAAGAACTCCGACGGCACCGCGACGATCACCAGCGTCGCCGCGGCGGCGGCGGCCGCGGCGTCGGCAGTCACCTCGACGGCGGACGGCAGCTCAACGTCAGGCAGGTACCAGGGGTTCCGACGACGGGCCCGGATCGCCTCGACCACCTCGGCGCTGCGCGCGCAGAGCCGGACCCCGGCTCCGGCGCGGGCCAGGTGGACGGCCAGGGCCGTCCCCCAGCTGCCGGCGCCGACTATGGTGATTATTGTAGCGTCCCTGCCGTCGCGGGTCGCGTCACGCGGCCGCTCATGCCGGACTCTTCTGGCCGAGCCGGGGTTCGCTGCCGGCGCGGAGGCGCGCGATGTTGGCGTGGTGGCGACCCACCACGAGGGCGGCCACGGTGAGGGCGGCCAGGGTGCTGACGCCGGGGTACCCGAGCACGAGCGCCCCGAGCGGAACGCACAGCGCGGCCAGCAGCGAGGCCAGCGAGACGTAGCGGAAGCTGGCGAGGACGACCACGAACACCGGCAGCGCGGCCAGGGTCGCCCACGGCACCAGGCGCAGCAGTGCGCCGAGCCCGGTCGCCACCCCCTTGCCGCCGCGGAAGCCGAGAAACACCGACCAGCAGTTGCCGACCACGGCCGCCCCGGCGGCCGCCGCCATGGCCGCCGGGGCGCCACCCGCGAGCGCCCCCGCCACGACGACCGCGGCATAGCCCTTGAGCACGTCGCCCAGCAGCGTGACGATCGCCGGCAGCCGCCCCAGCGTGCGGAGCACGTTGGTGGCGCCGATGGTGCCACTGCCGTGGCGGCGGATGTCGGTCACGCCGAAGGCCCGGGCGACCAGCCACCCGATCGGCACGGCGCCGATCAGGTAGGCGACGACGATGCCGGCGATCACGACCAGCGGTCTTCTTCGGGAACGATGGCGCGGTAGTCCGCCTTGCGGAAGAAGCGATAGAAGTAGTCGACCGCGGAGACGATCGTCAGCGCCAGCGCGACCCACAGCACGCCGGTGGCGCCGACGTGGAAGGTCGGCGAGACGAGGCCTTTCTCGAGAATCAGCATCGTCACTGCGACGAACTGGCTCACCGTCTTCCACTTGGCCAGTCGCGAGGCCGGGACGATCACGCCGACGCCGGCCGCCACCGCCCGCAGCCCGGTCACCGCCAGCTCGCGGCCGATGATGACGACCACGATCCAGGCCGCGACCTTGTCGATCGTCAGCAGCGAGACGAGCGCGGCGGCCACCAGGAGCTTGTCGGCGATCGGGTCGAGGAGCGTACCGAGCGTGGTGACCTGGTTGCGGCGGCGGGCGACCACGCCGTCGAGCCAGTCCGTGATGGACGCCGCCACGAAGATGGCGGCGGCGATCAGGGCGTGGACGCGGGACGAGGAGATCAGGAAGACGATCAGCAAGGGCGCCGCGATGATGCGGGTCAGGGTCAGCCCGATCGGCAGGTTCACGTTCGTACTCCCACGACGTCGAGCATAGGTCGGATTATCCGTAGGGCGAAACGATCTTGTCAATGTTCGGCCGGTAGAGCGGCACGAGGGCGAAGGTGTCCAGCCTGAGGCAGGCGGCCAGGTCGGCCCCGCGGCCGCGGTTCGACAGGCGGCGGGCCCACGGCGACTCCTGGGCCAGCCGCGCCAGGTCCTTGCCGTACACGCGGGCCCGCCCGGCCACCTCCTCCGCCTGGGGGCCGAGGGCGGCGTCGGGGCGCGCCGCGCGGACCTGCTCGACGAGCAGCCCGGCGCACACCTCGTCCTCCAGCGAGCGATGGCCGACGTCGCCGGCGCAGGCGACGACCACGTCGCGGCCGGCCGCCAGCGCCCACGCCGCCGCCGCGGTGGCGTTGACGAAGGCGGCCACGCCGATCGCGGCGGCGGCCCGCACCGCCAGGAGCGCGCCCGTCCCGTTGCTCGTCGTGAAGAAGATCGTGCGACCGGCCACCCGGTCGCGCGTGAACTCGAGCGGCGAGTTGCCGAGGTCGAAGCCCTCGAGCGGCTCGCCCCGGCGCTCGCCGGCGACCAGCGCTCCCGGCGTCTCGGCCGCGCGGCGTCGGGCGTCCTCGGGATCGGCCATCGGCACCACGGCCGCGCAGCCGTTGGCCAGGGCTGTGACGATGGACGTCGAGGCGCGCAGGACGTCGATCACCAGCGCGGTGGCGGCCCCGAGCGTCGCCGGCGCCAGCGCGGCCGGCGTGAACGCGACGTCGAGGCGCACGGGTCAGGCCCGGCGGTCGCGGAGCGCGCGAATCTTGAGGCGCAGCGCGTTGAGGTTGATGAACCCCTCGGCGTCGCGCTGGCGGTAGACGGTATCGGCCTCGAACGTGGCGAAGTCGGTCCGGTAGAGCGAGCGCGGCGACCGCCGGCCGGCCACCACCAGGTTGCCCTTGTAGAGCTTGAGCCGCACGGTTCCGGTCACGTCCTTCACGCAGTCGTCCATGAAGCGCTGCAGCGCCTCGCGCTCCGGCGAGAACCAGAACCCGTAATAGATCATCTCGGCGTAGCGCGGCACCAGCGAGTCCCGCAGGTGGAGCACCTCACGGTCGAGGGTGATCGACTCCAGCGCCCGCCGCGCCGCGATCAGGATGGTGCCGCCCGGCGTCTCGTAGCAGCCGCGCGACTTCATGCCGACGAAGCGGTTCTCGACGAGGTCCACGCGGCCGATCCCGTGCTCGGCGCCCACGCGATTGAGGCGCTCGAGCAGCGCCACCGGCGCTAGCCGGACGCCGTCGACCGCGACGGGATTGCCGCCCTCGAACTCGATCTCCACGTAGACGGAAACGTCGGGGGCCGCCTCGGGGGACTGCGTCAGCAGGTACATCTTGTCGGGCGGCTCGGCCCACGGATCCTCGAGGATGCCTCCTTCATAGGAGATGTGGAAGAGGTTACGGTCCATGCTGTAGGGCCGCTCGGCGGTGACCGGCACCGTGATGTCGTGCTTGCGGGCGAACTCCATGAGCGACGAGCGCGAGTTCAGCTCCCACTCACGCCAGGGGGCGATGACCTTCAGGTCGGGGGCGAGCGCGGCATACGTCAGCTCGAAGCGCACCTGGTCGTTGCCCTTGCCGGTCGCCCCGTGAGCGACCGCGTCGGCCTTCTCCTCGCGAGCCACCCCCACCTGGGCCTGGGCGATGAGCGGCCGGGCGATCGAGGTGCCCAGCAGGTAGGAGCCCTCGTAGACCGCGGCGCCCCGCAGCATCGGGAAGATGAAATCACGCACGAAGGTCTCGCGCAGGTCGACGATGTGCACGGCGCCGGCGCCGGTCTTCTTGGCCTTGTCGCGCACGGTGACCAGCTCGTCGCCCTGGCCGAGGTCGGCGCAGAACGCGACGACCTCGCAGCGGTACGTCTCGATCAGCCAGCGCAGGATGACGGAAGTGTCGAGTCCGCCCGAGTAGGCGAGCACGACCTTCTTCACCTCAGGCATCGTCGAGCGAGCCTCCCAGCAGCTCGAAGATCACGGCCTTCTGCGCGTGCAGCCGGTTCTCCGACTGCTCGAGCACGATCGAGCGCGGCCCGTCCAGCACGGCGTCGGTGATCTCCTCGCCGCGGTGGGCTGGCAGGCAGTGCATGACCAGCGCCGACGGCTTGGCGAATCCGAGCAGCGTCTCGCTGACCTGGTAGCGCGAGAATGCCTCGCGCCGCTGCTCGCGCTCGGCCTCCTGCCCCATGCTGACCCACACGTCGGTGTAGAGCACGTCGGCGCCGGTGGCGGCGGCGCGGGCGTCGGTGGTGATCTCAAGCCGCCCGCCGAGCTTGCGCACGGTCGCCTGCACGTCGGCGTCCGGCTCGTAGCCGGGCGGGCACGCGACGACCATCGAGGCGCCGACCAGGGCCCCGGCCAGCAGCACCGAGTGGCAGACGTTGTTGCCGTCGCCGATCCAGGCCAGGCGCATCGAGCCCAGGTCGACGCCGCGCTCCCACAGCGTGAAGTAGTCGGCCAGCGCCTGGCAGGGGTGCTCGAAGTCGCTGAGGCCGTTGATGACCGGAATCGTCGCGTGGCGGGCGAGCCCCTGCACGGTCGCGTGGGAGAACACGCGGGCGGCGATCCCATCCACCCAGCGCGAGAGGTTGCGGGCCACGTCGGGCACGGTCTCCCGGGTGCCGAGACCGATCTCGCCGCCGGAGAGGTAGACGGCGCGACCGCCGAGCTGGACGATGCCGACCTCGAACGTCACCCGCGTGCGAAGCGACGGCTTCTCGAAGATGAGCGCCAGCGAGCGGCCGGCCAGCGGCGCCAGCCGGCGGCCGGTCTTCAAGCGATGCTTGAGGTCGGCGGCCAGCGTGAAGAGCGACAACAGCCGATCGCGGGAGAGGTCGGCGACCGACAGGAGGTCCTTCACCGCGGATCCCGTTGCAGCACGCCGCCAAGGATCTCCAGGGCCCGCTTGCAGTCGGCGGACTCGACGATGAGCGGCGGCGTGAGCCGCAGCACCGTGTCGCCGGCGCTCAGCACGAGCAGTCCGGCCTCGCGACAGGCGTCGACGTAGGGGCCGGCCGCGCGCGTCAGCTCGATACCGATCAGCAGGCCCTTGCCGCGGACCGTGCTGATCGGCGCGCCGGCGGCCTGGATCGCGCGCATGCCGTCCATCAGCTCGCGTCCCATCCGGGCGGCGTGCTCGGGAACCTTCTCGCCGATGACCGTCGTCAGCGTGGCCAGCGCCACCGACGTCACGAACGGCGTGCCCCCGAACGTCGAGCCGTGGGTGCCGGCGGTCAGCACGCCGGCCACGTCCTGCCGGCAGAGCATGGCGCCGATCGGCACGCCGTTGGCGAGCGCCTTGGCCAGGGTCATGATGTCGGGCTCGATCCCGGCATGCTCGTAGGCCCACAGGCGGCCCGTCCGACCCACGCCCGTCTGGATCTCGTCGAGGATCAGCAGCGCCCCCGAGGCATCACAGAGCTTGCGCAGCCCCGGCAGGTAGTCCTCGTCGGGCACATTGACGCCGCCCTCGCCCTGGATCGGCTCCACCAGGATGGCGGCGGTGCGATTGTCGATCGCGCGCTCCATCGCCCGCAGGTCGTTGTAGGGGACGTGCTTGAAGCCCGGCATGAGCGGCTCGAAGCCGTGCTGGTACTTGGGCTGGCCGGTGGCGGTGACGGTCGCCAGGGTGCGGCCGTGGAACGAGTTGTGGGTGGCGATGACCTCGTACCGATCGGTGGCCAGCCGCTCCTTGGCGTACTTGCGGGCGAGCTTGAGCGCGGCCTCGTTCGCCTCGGCCCCGGAGTTCGCGAAGAACACGCGGTCGGCGAACGAGTGCTCGCACAGCAGCTTGGCCAGGTGGATCTGGGGCGCCGTGTGGTAGAGGTTGGACACGTGCAGCAGCGTGCTGGCCGCCTCCCGGATGGCCCCCGTCACCCGCGGGTGGCAGTGGCCGAGCGCGGCCACCGCGATGCCGGCCCCGAAATCGAGATACTCGCGCCCGTCGGAATCCCACACCCGCACGCCGTCGCCCCGCACGAGACAGATCGGCGCGCGGGCCCCGTAGTTCGCCGTGTGGTACTTCGCCGACCATTCGAGCAGCGTCTTGGTATCCATAGTATGTGCCGTCCGGGCCGGCCCTCCGTTCATAGCACGATCTCGGTGCCGACGCCTTCCCGGGTGAACAGCTCCAGGAGGATCGCATGCGGCACCCGACCGTCGATGATGTGGGCCTTGGCGGTGCCGCCCTCCAGCGCCCGCAGCGCGGACTCGACCTTGGGCAGCATGCCGCCCTCGATCACGCCGGCCTGCACGAGCCGCTCGGCTTCCTTCCGGGACAGCGTGCTGATCAGCCGGCCGTCGGTGCCCTTGATCCCCTGCACGTCGGTCAGGTGGATGAGCTTCTCGGCGCCGAGCGCGGCGGCGATCTCGCCGGCGACCAGGTCGGCGTTGATGTTGTAGGTCTCGCCGCGGGCGCCCACGCCGACCGGCGCGATCACCGGAATGAAGCCGCGCTCCTCCAGCAGGCGGATCGGCTCGGCGTTCACCTGCTCCACGGCGCCGACGAGGCCGATGTCGATCTCCTCGCCGGTCGCCGTGCGGTGCAGTCGCTTGCGCGCGCGCAGCAGGTTGCCGTCCTTGCCGCTGAGCCCCACCGCCTTGCCGCCGAGGCGGTTGATGAGGCCCACGATCGCCTTGTTGATCTTGCCGACCAGCACCATCTCCACGATCTCGACCGTCTCGGCGTCGGTGACCCGCATGCCGCCCACGAACTGCGGCTCCTTGCCGAGCTTCTTCATGAGGCTGCCGATCTGGGGACCCCCGCCGTGGACGATCACGGGGTTGATGCCGACGAGGTGCAGCAGGATCACGTCGAGGGCGAACGACTCCTCGAGGTCGGCCTGCTCCATGGCGGCGCCGCCATACTTGATGATGAGCGATTTCCCGCGGAACTCCCGGATGTACGGGAGCGCCTCCATCAGGATCTCGACCCGGTGGCTCTCCGGGCCGGGCGAGGTCACAGGATGTACCTCGACAGGTCCTGGTCGCGGACCACGTCCTGCAGCCGCTGCCGCACGTGCTCGGCGTCGATCGTCAGCTCCTTGCCCGGCATGTCGGGCGCCGTGAACGAGATCTCTTCCAGCAGCCGCTCCATGATCGTGTAGAGCCGCCGGGCGCCGATGTTCTCGGTGCTCGTGTTCACCTGCATGGCGATCTCGGCGATGGCCTCGATCGCCTCCGGCCGGAAGCGCAGCGTCACGCCTTCCGTCCGGAGCAGCTCCACGTACTGGCGGATCAGGGCGTTTTCGGGCTCGGTCAGGATGCGGACGAAATCCTCCTTCGTCAAGGGCTCCAGCTCGACCCGGATCGGGAAGCGCCCCTGCAGCTCGGGGATCAGGTCGGAGGGCTTGGCGACGTGAAAGGCCCCGGCGGCGATGAAGAGCACGTGGTCGGTGCGGACGATCCCGTACTTTGTGGTCACCGCCGAGCCTTCGACGATGGGAAGGAGATCGCGCTGGACGCCCTCGCGGGAGACGTCGGGGCCGCCGTGGCCGCCGCCTTCCCGTCCAGCCACCTTGTCCAGCTCGTCGAGGAAGATGATGCCGGAGTTCTCGACGCGGCGGATTGCCTGTCCGACGACCTCCTCCATGTCGACGAGCTTTTGCGCCTCCTCCTGGGCCAGCAAGCGGCGCGCCTCGGCGACCCGCACCCGCCGCCGCCTGGTCTTGCTCGGCAGGATGTTGGACAGCATGTCCTTCAGCTGGATGCCCATCTCCTCCATGCCCTGCCCGGAGAAGACCTCCAGCATCGGCATGGTCTGCTGCTGCGTCTCCAGCTCGACGAAGCGATCGTCCAGCCGGCCGGCCCGGAGCTGCGTGCGCAGCTTCTCGAGCGTGCTCTCGCGCGAGGCGTCCGGCGAGACCTGCTCGAGCGAGCCGCTGCTGAACGGCTCGGCGCCGCGATGGGGCAGCAGCAGATCGAGCAGCCGGTCCTCGGCCTGCTGCTCGGCCTTCTCCTGCACCTGGGCCATCAGCTCGCCCTTGACCATGCCGACGGCTTGCTCGGTCAGGTCGCGCACCATCGACTCGACGTCGCGGCCGACATAGCCGACTTCCGTGTACTTCGACGCCTCCACCTTGAGGAACGGCGCCTGGGCGAGCTTGGCGAGGCGGCGGGCGACCTCGGTTTTTCCCACGCCGGTGGGACCGATCATGATGATGTTCTTCGGCGCCACCTCGTCGCGCAGCTCGGCCGGCAGCATCTGGCGGCGCCAGCGGTTGCGCAGCGCGACCGCCACCGCGCGCTTGGCGCGATGCTGGCCGACGATGTAGCGGTCCAGCTCGGCCACGATCTGGGCCGGCGTGAGCCCGGCCGGCCCCGCCGCGCCGCCGCGGTCGGGCAGCGGAATCGGCGCCGGCATCAGAGCACCTCCACCGAGATCTGGTCGTTGGTGTAGATGCAGATCGCGGCGGCGATCCGCATGGCCTCCGTGACCACCGCCTTGGCGTCGAGGTCGGCGTGGGCGACGAGCGCCCGCGCGGCCGCCAGCGCGTAGGGCCCGCCGGAGCCGATGCCGATCAGGCCGTCGTCCGGCTCGATGACGTCGCCGGTGCCGGAGATGATGAACGAGTGCTCCTGGTCGGCGACGGCCAGCAGGGCCTCGAGCCGTCGCAGCACGCGATCGCTGCGCCAGTCCTTGGCCAGCTCGACGGCGGCGCGGGCGAGGTTGCCGCGGTGCTCCTCCAGCTTGGACTCGAAGCGTGCGAACAGGGTGAAGGCGTCGGCGGCGGCCCCGGCGAAGCCGGCCACCACCCGGTCGTGGTGGAGCTTGCGGACCTTGCGCGCGCCGGCCTTCACCACCGTGTTGCCGATCGTCACCTGCCCGTCGCCGGCGACCGCCACCTGCCCGCGATGCCGCACGCACACGACGGTCGTCGCGTGAAACTGCTCGGCCATGCTAGCCGCGCTTGGCGCGAGGATGGGCGGCGTCGTAAACGCGCATCAGCTGATCGGCACCCACGTGCGTGTAGCGCTGCGTCGTCGACAGCCGGCGGTGACCGAGCAGCTCCTGGATCGCGCGCAGGTCGGCGCCGCCGTCCAGCAGATGCGTGGCGAACGTGTGTCGCAGCGTGTGCGGGCTCACCCGCCGCGCGATCCCGGCGGCGCGGGCGGCGCGGCCCACGATGGTGTGGATCGACCGGACGGTCAGCCGCCGGCCCTGCGCGTTCGTGAAGAGCGGACCGTCGGCCTCGCCACGACGCGCCAGCCACGCCTCCACCGCCCGGGCCGCCTGGCCGCCGTACGGCACGATGCGCTCCTTGCGGCCCTTGCCCAGCACGCGCACGGTGCGCTCGCTGCGGTCGAGCGCCTCGAGGTCGAGACCGGTCAGCTCGGACACCCGCAGGCCGCTCGCGTACAGCAGCTCCAGGATCGCGACGTCGCGCTCGCGGTGGCTGCCACCGACGGCGCGGCCGCTGACGAGCTGGATCGCCTCGTCGATCGGCAGGAACGAGACGAGCCGGCGAGGCTGACGCGGGCCTCGCAGCTCGCGCGCCGGATTCGTCTCGAGACGTCCGCGGCGCACGAGGAAGCGGAAGCAGCTGCGCGCGGCGGCGAGCTTGCGGCCGATCGAGGCCGGCTGCAGCCCCCGCGCGTGGAGGGCGGCCAGCCAGGCGCGCACGGCGCGCTGGTCGGCGGCCGCGAGGTCGCCGCTCCCGCGGTCGCTCAGGAAGCGCTGGAAATCGGTCAGGTCGTTGCGATAGCTGCGAAGGGTGTGGGGGGAGGCGTTGCGCTCGACCGCGAGGTGGCGCAGGAACGCCGCCAGCGGATCGTTCATGCCACCGTGATCTCGGCCTCGCGGCTGAAATCACACCCCTCGCGCCAGCAGCGCTGCGTGCGCCGCCCGCGCGCGACCCGCTCGGTGAGGAACGGCGCTCCGCACTTCGGGCACGGCTCCGTCACCGGCCGCTGCCAGAGGACGAAGTCGCAATTGGGATAGGCCGAGCACCCGAAGAACGTCCGGCCCTTCCGCGAGCGGCGCTCCACCAGCTGGCCGCTCTCGCACTTCGGGCACGCGATGCCGAGCGTGATCGGCTTGGTGGTCTTGCACTCCGGGTAGCCCGAGCACGCGATGAACTTGCCGAAGCGGCCGTGCTTGATCACCATCGGCCGCTCGCAGGTCGGGCACTTCTCGTCGGTCGGCTCGTCCTCCGGCCGCTCGCTGCCCGGCAGGTTCTTCTTGTACTTGCACTCCGGGTACGCCGAGCAGGCGATGAACTTGCCGAACCGGCCCCAGCGCTCCTTGAGCGCCTCCCCGCACTCCGGGCAGGCCTCGCCGGTCTCGACGCCGCCCTTCATGTTGCGCATGTGCTTCTTGGCCTCGGCGAGGTCCTTCTGGAAGGGCTTGTAGAAGTCCTGGACGGCGTCCACCCAGGCCAGCTCGCCCTCCTCGACCTTGTCGAGCTCGCCTTCCATCTGGGCGGTGAACTCGACGTCCATGATGTCGCGGAAGAACGGCATCAGGAGGTCGGTGACCTCGATACCCAGCTGGGTCGGGAACAGCGTCCGCCGCTCCCGGTTGACGTAGCCGCGCTCGTTGATGATCGTGCCGAGGATCGACGCGTACGTCGAGGGCCGCCCGATGCCGAGCTCCTCCAGGGTCTTGATGAGCGAGGCCTCGGTGAAGCGCGGCGGCGCCTGGGTGAAGTGCTGCTTGGGATCGAGCGCCAGCAGCGCCAGGACCTCGCCTTCCTCCAGGTTCGGCACCGCGCTCTCGGCGTCGTCCTCGCCGGCGGCGTCGCCGTCCTCCCGGCTCTCGACGTAGACCGCGGTGAAGCCCTTGAACTTCAGCGTCTGCCCCTGGGCCCGGAAGACGGTGCCATTGGCCTCGATGTCGGCGGCGACCGTGTCGTAGAGCGCCGGCATCAGCTGGCTCGCCATGAAGCGCTCCCAGATCAGGCGGTAGAGCGCGAGCTGGTCCTTGCCGAGGAAGCGCGTCAGCGCCTTGGGCTCCCGGGTCACGTCGCTCGGCCGGACGGCCTCGTGGGCCTCCTGGGCGCTGCCCCGTGACTTGTAGACCGGCGGCGCGTCGGGGACGTACTCGGCCCCCAGCCGCTCGGTCGCCCACTGCCGCGCCTCGGCCTGGGCCTCGGCGGCGATGCGCACGGAATCGGTGCGCATGTAGGTGATGAGGCCGACCGGGCCCTCCTCGCCCATCTCGATGCCCTCGTAGAGCTGCTGGGCCACCGTCATCGTCTTCTTGGCCGAGAAGCCGAGCTTGCGGCCGGCGTCCTGCTGCAGCGTGGAGGTGATGAAGGGCGGGGCCGGGTTCTTCTTCCGCTCGCCGCGGGTGACCGAGCGCACGACGAAGCGGGCGCCGTCGAGCCGCGCCATCAGCGC
>Ga0209471_1001242_pt1 | contig 15453 bp, 12 predicted proteins | sample GraSoiAngelo_128_FD_185885 | JGI IMG/M metagenome (GOLD analysis project Ga0209471, IMG submission 185885) | Grasslands soil microbial communities from the Angelo Coastal Reserve, California, USA - 14_0927_12_20cm (SPAdes) (version 2) | ecosystem: Environmental > Terrestrial > Soil > Grasslands ...
GCATTATCTGCTCTCGCAATCGGAGACCAGCGAGCTGTTGAAGATCAAAGTGTTGAACGTTTCCAAGAAGGATCTACTCAAGGATCTGCAGCGCGCCCCCGAGTTCGACCAGAGCGCGTTGTTCAAGAAGGTCTACGAGGAAGAGTACGGCGTGTTCGGCGGCTCGCCGTTCGGCGCCCTGTTGGGCGACTACCAATTCGACAAGACCGGCGAGGACGTCGAGCTCCTGGAGAAAATCGCCCAGGTGTCAGCCGCGTCCCATGCGCCGTTCATCGCCGGGACGTCGCCGGAGATGTTCAGCCTGGAGAGCTTCACGCAGCTGGATCAGCCCCGCGACCTGGCGAAGATCTTCGCCCAAAACGACTACGCCAAGTGGAAGGTGTTTCGTGACAGCGAGGACTCCCGCTACGTGGCTCTCACGGCGCCGCGCATGCTGCTGCGTGAGCCGTACGGGCGTGACAAGCCGATCGAAGCGTTCCAGTACGAGGAGCAGGTCGGCGACCACGAGAAGTACTTGTGGGGCAACGCGGCGTGGGGCCTGGGTGCCCGCGTCACGCAGGCGTTCGCGACCTACGGCTGGTGCGCGACGATTCGCGGCGTCGAGAGCGGCGGGCTCGTGGAGGGGCTGCCCGTGCACTCCTTCCGCACCGACGCCGGCGATGTGGCGATGAAATGCCCGACGGAGACGCCGATCACCGACCGCCGCGAAAAGGAACTGGCGGAACTCGGCTTCGCGCCGCTGGTGCATTGCAAGGGCACGGCGAACGCCGCGTTCTTCAGCGTGCAGTCGAGCCAGAAGCCCAAGAAGTACCAGACCGATGCCGCCACCGCGAATGCGCGCATTTCCGCGCAGCTGCCGTACATCTTCGCCGTGTCGCGGTTCGCGCACTATCTCAAGGTGATGATGCGCGACAAGATCGGCGGCTATTCGTCGAAGAGCCAGATCCAGACGTTCCTGAACAACTGGATCGCGGACTATGTGGTCGGCGATGACGACGCGCCTCAGAACATCAAGGCGAGGCGTCCGTTGCGCGAGGCACGCATCGAGGTCACCGAGATACCGGCGAAACCAGGGGCATACCGTGCAGTCGCGTTCCTGCGGCCGCACTTCCAGCTCGATGAGTTGAGCGTGGCCATGCGTCTGGTGGCCGAGCTACCGGCGCCCGCCAAATGAGCGCGGCGTCTATACCGAACCGATGATTCACTCTGCGCAGTACCGGGAGCGAAGAGGGAGGATTCCATGGCGTTCGATGCGTACCTGAAACTCGCGGGCGTGGACGGGGAGGGGACGAGGAAGGGTTATGAAAAGCAGGTCTTCCTGGAGTCCTTCAGCTTCGGCGCGCACAACCCGACGGGCAAGCCGGGCTCGGGGGGCGGAGGCATGTCGGCAGGCAAGGTCGAGCTCAGCAACTTCACCGTCACCAAGAAAACCGACACGTCCAGCGCGAAGCTGTTTCAGGCGTGCTGCAAGGGGACGCATTATGACACTGCGTTGCTCACCGTTCTGAAAGCCGGTGGCGAAAACCCCGTCGACTACCTCAAGTACGAATTCAAGGGGCTCTTCGTGACCGACATTCACTGGTCGGGCGCTACCAACGGCGACGACACGCCGGTGGAGAACGTGGGCTTCGCGTATAGCGCCGTGACGGTGACCTACACGCAGCAGAAGGCGGACGGCTCGAAGGGCGCGGCGATCGTCGCCGGATGGGATGTCGCGAAGGCCCAAGCGATCTGATGGGAGCCGCGCGTGAAAGCGGACGAGCTGCTGCGCGCGGGCCAACTGGATGAGGCGATTGCGTCGCTGGGTGTCGAGCTGCGTGGCAATCCAGCCGACGTCCAGCGACGCACCTTCTTGTTCGAGTTGCTATGTTTCGCCGGCGAGCACGATCGGGCCGAGAAGCAGCTCGACGTGCTGGCCGGCGGCGGTCGCGAGGCCCAGATGGGGGCGCTCCTCTACCACGCGGCCTTGCACGCCGAGCGGACTCGCCAGGAGATGTTCCAGGCCGGCACCTACCCCACCAGCGGTTCGACCCCGCCCGCGGCGTCCGGCACGCTGAACGGACGGCCGTTCCAATCGTTGGTCGACGCCGACCCCCGGATCGGCGCCCGGCTCGAGGTGTTTGCCGCGGGCCAGTACCTGTGGATTCCGTTCGCTCACCTCGCGTCGATCCGGATGTCCGCACCGAAGCGGTTACGCGACCTACTCTGGGCCCCGGCCGTGGTACGCCCGGGCCCGGCGTTCCGCGGTCTCGAGCTGGGCGAAGTGTTGCTCCCCGCGGTCGCGCCGCTCTCATGGCAGCACCCCGACGCCGCCGTGCGCCTCGGGCGGCTCTCGGAGTGGATGGCCCTCGAGAACGACCTCGAGGCACCGATGGGGCAGAAGCTCTTGTTGGTCGACGGAGAAGAGCTCCCGATTCTCGAGCTCCGCGAGCTCGACATCGTGCCGGTCGTCGCCGTGAACGCCTGAGTCTCGACATGCCCGTGCGGGAAGACCTGCTGCGGCCCATTCCCGGGCCGAACCCGGGCGGGGCCAACCTGCGCGACGACCCGCTGTACGACAAGCTGACCGAGGCGCGGCGGGAGGACGACGGCTTGCCTCAGGGCGAGTGGACGCGGCCGCGCAAAGTGGCCGACTGGCCCACCGTGATCAAGCTGGCGAGCGACGCGCTGGCCACGAAGTCCAAGGATCTCCAGATCGCGGCCTGGCTGACCGAGGCGCTGGGGCGTCAGGAGGCGCTGAGCGGCTTGCGGGCCGGCCTCGACCTGTTGCGCGGCCTCGTCGAGCGCCACTGGGACCACTTGTATCCCGAGCTGGAAGACGGCGACGCGGGCCTGCGCGCCAAGCACCTCGCCTGGGTCGGGGGTTACCTGCAGCGAGTGGTCCGGACGGTTCCGCTGAACAAGAACGGGCACGATTTCTTCAAGTACAGAGACTCACGGACTGTCGCGAGCGATGCGGAGGCGAAGGCCGACGAGAAGAAGCTCGCGGCGCGCCAGGCGGCGATCGCTGACGGGAAGCTCCCGCCAGAAGAGTTCGACAAGGCCTTTGAGGCGACCCCGAAAGCCTGGTACAAGCAGCTCGCCCTAGACCTGGACGGATGCGTGCAGGCCGTGACCGCGCTGGACGCCCTGGGGCAGGAAAAATTCGGCGACGACGCGCCCAGCTACACGGAGCTCCAGAAGGCATTGACCGACGTCGGCGACGTCGCGCACAAGCTGTTGGACAAGAAGCTCGCGGTCGATCCCGATCCACCCGAGCTCGCGGCGGCCGGCGGCCAGAGCGCGGGGGCGGGCGGCGCGGCCGGACCGCAGACGCTCGCGGCCGAGCCGACGAGCGTGGACGACGCCGGCGCGCGCATCGCCAGCGCCGCACGGTTCCTGCGGCACGCCGATCCGCGCAACCCCGCCCCCTACCTCGTTCTGCGCGGCTTCCGGTGGGGGGAGCTGCGGGCCCGTGGCGGGGACGTGGACCCCAAGCTCCTCACGGCGCCGCCGACCCAAGTGCGGACCCACCTGAAGGGCCTGCTGCTCGACGGCAAATGGCCGGAGCTGCTGGACGCCGGTGAGGACGTGATGGCCACGCCGCTTGGCCGGGGCTGGCTCGATCTGCAGCGCTACGAGCTGACCGCGTGCGCACAACTGGGGACCGAATACGACCTCGTCGTAATGGCGCTGCGAGGAGCCTTGGTCGGCTTGCTGCGCGATGTGCCGCGCCTGCCGGACCTCACCTTGATGGACGACACGCCGACCGCCAACGCCGAAACCCGCGCCTGGCTGCAGAACGGCGGACTGCTGGCAGCCGCAGCGGAAGCGGCGGCCGAAGCAATGGCGCGACCGGCGCTCACCGCCCCCGAGACCGCTGCCGTTCTCGGGCGCGCGTTCGACCGCGCGCGCGACGAAGTCCGCGCGGGGCGGCCGCAGAAAGGCATCGAGGTGCTGATGCGCGAGGCGGAGCAGGAGAAGAGCGAGCGCGCGCGCTTCCTGTGCCGGTCGGAGGCTGCCGGAATCATGGTAGAAGCAGGGCTCGAGGCCGTGGCGATGCCCATTTTGAAGGAGCTCGTCGACGAGATCGAGGCGCACAAGCTCGAAGACTGGGAGGCCGGCGGCATCGTGGCTCGCCCAATGGGCTTGATGTATCGCTGCCTCCACAAGCTGGGAGGCGACGCGGAGACCAAGGACGGCCTGTACCGGCGCGTCTGCCGCCTCGACCCGTTGCAGGCAATCGCCTTCCCGAGTGGTGAAGCAGGCGGAGGCGGCGATGGCGCAACTAGAGGTTGAGCGCACCGTGCAGTGGTCGGTGCTCGATCGCCTGATCGACACCGACCCGCACAGCCCTGCCGAGCCCTCGTTCACATGGGCCCAATCGGTGCGGGAGCTCAAGCGCGCGCTCCGGCGCGATCTCGAGTGGCTGCTCAACACGCGGCGCATCGTCGAGCCAGCCCCCGAAGGGTTCAACGAGCTGCGGGAGTCCCTCTACCACTTCGGTCTGCCCGACGTGACATCGGCCAGCGCGGAATCCACCGATACGCGCAATTGGCTGCGGCGCCAGGTGGAGGAGACCATCACGTTGTTCGAGCCCCGCTTGGCGAGCGTGCGGGTGACGGTGGCCGCGGTCGGAGAGATCGCTCGCCGCGAAGTGCGCTTCGTCGTCGAGGCGCTGCTCCGCATGGAGCCCAGCCCGGAGCAGGTGGTGTTCGACACGGTGCTCGAGATCTCGAGCTCCACGTTCGAAGTCAAGGGGCAAGCGGATGCGTGACGAGCTGCTCTACTACTACGAGCAGGAGCTCGGCTTCCTCCGCCGCGCCGGGGCGGAGTTCGCCGAGCGCTACCCCAAGGTGGCCTCGCGCCTGCTGCTCGAGCCCAATAAATGCGCCGACCCGCACGTGGAGCGCCTGCTCGAGGCCTTCGCCTTCCTGGCTGCGCGCGTCCACCTCAAGATCGACGATGATTTCTCCGAGATCAGCGAAGCGCTCCTCAATGTCGTCTATCCACATTATCTGCGCCCGCTGCCGTCGATGTCGATCGTGGAGCTGCGCCTCGATCCCGAGCAGGGGAAGCTCACGACCGGACTCGCCGTCCCGCGCGGGGCGCCCTTGTACTCGAAACCCGTCGGCGGAGCGCCCTGCCGGTTCCGCACGTGCTACGACACAACGCTCTGGCCGGTGACCGTGGCGGCAGCGCAATGGCGCGCACCCGACCAGTTGCAGCCTCCGGTCGCGGGCCCCACGGCGGTCGGCGCGCTGCGCGTCGAGCTGCAGTGCCTCCCCGACGTGAGCTTCGAGAAACTGAAGCTCAACACGCTGCGCCTCCACCTGAACGGGGAGAGCACGCTGGTATCGACGTTGTACGAGCTGCTGTGCAACAACTGCGTGCAGATCCAGATCCGCGACATCGGCTCGAAACCGCCGCGCAACCCGATCGTGCTCCCCGGCTCCGCGCTCCGGCCGGTCGGCTTCGCTGCCGACGAGGGCATGCTCCCGCTGTCGCGCGGCGCCATGGTCGCGTACCGGCTGATTCAGGAGTATTTCACGTTCCCCGAGAAATTCCTCTTCCTCGATCTCGACGGATTCGACCAGGCGCGGGCCGCGCGTTTCGGCCCGCGGGCGGAGGTCATTTTCCTGATCGCTCCCTTCGAGCGCCCGGAGCGTCGCGCGGTGCTGGAGGCGGGCGTGTCGGGGCGCACGATCCTCTTGGGGTGCGTCCCGATCGTCAACCTGTTTGCTCAAGACTCGGAGCCCGTGGAGCTCGCGCCCACGCGTCACGAGTATCCCATCGTCGCCGACGCGCGGCGGCGCCAGACGACGCGGATCTTCTCGGTCGACGAGGTCGTAGCGGCGCGCCCGGGGGCGCCCGACGTCCTCCGCTTTGAGCCCCTCTACTCGTTCAGGCACGGGACTGACGGCAACGGGTCGGGCGTGTTCTGGTACGGGAAACCGGCACCGGGCGCCTGGGGCCCGGAAGGCACGCCGGACGTGGTGATCTCGTTCGTCGACCTCTCTGGTCGACCGGCGCGCCCCCCGTTCGAAGCCGTGACGACGCGGCTCACGTGCTTCAACGGCGACCTGCCGAGCCGGCTGCCGTTTGGCGACGAAGCCGGCGACTTCACGCTGCCGGGTGGCGGCCCGATCCAAAAGATCGTCGCGCTCGTCAAGCCCACTCCCGTCGTGCTGCCGCCGCTCGGCAAGCCCGTGTTGTGGCGCCTGATCTCGCAGCTGTCGCTGAACTACCTGTCGCTCGTGAACGGGGGGGCCGAGGCGCTCCAGGAGCTGCTGCGACTGCACAACTTCGGCGACTCGCTCGCGGGCGAGAAGCAGATCCAGGGCCTGCTCGACGTGCGCGGCGCGCCGTGCTACGCCAGGATCGAAGGCGAGCACGGGCTCAGCTTCGCACGTGGGCACCGGGTCGAAGTCGGCTTCGACGAGGATCAGTTCGCCGGCGGGAGCGTGTATCTGTTCGCCAGCATGCTCGAGCGGTTCCTGGGTCTCTATACCGCCCTGAACAGCTTCTGTATCCTCGTGGCCCGCACCCGACAACGAAAGGAGGTCATGCGCGAATGGCCCGCGAGAGCCGGATGGAAGCCGCTGGTATAGGCGCGGCCGAGCTCGCCGCGCAGCTGGCGGGCGACCCGACCTCCTTCGACTTTTTCCAGGCGGTCCGTCTCCTCGAGCGCCTCTACCCCGAGCGGGCGCGGGTGGGGGGATTCGGCGCTCCCGCGGACGAGGTCGCGCACTTCTCGGCCAATCCCTCCATCGCATGTCCGGCGAGCGAGATCCAAGACCTCGAGCTGCCCGACGGCGGGCCGGCGCGGCTGCTGGTCAACTTCATGGGGCTGATCGGCCCGTTGGGCGTCCTGCCCTACTACTACACCCTGCTCGTGGCCGAGCGGCTCCGAGCACGCGACCGGGCACTGCAGAGTTTTCTGGACATCTTCGAGCACCGCATCATCTCCCTGTTCTATCGGGCGTGGGAGAAGCATCGCTTCACCGTCGCCTACGAGCGCGACCGCAGCGACCGCGTCACCGAGCACCTGCTGGATCTCGTAGGGCTCGGCTTGGCGGGCTTCCGCCACCGCATGCCGGTGCCGGACGAGGCATTCATCTTCTATGCCGGCGCGCTGGGGCCCCAGCCCCGCTCTGCGGTCGCGTTGCGGCAGGTCTTGGCGGACTACTTCGACGTCCCGGTCGAGATCGACCAGTTCGTCGGAGGGTGGTACCCGCTCGCGCCGGGCACGCGCTGCAGCGTCGGGAGCGACTCCGGGGCCTCCGACCAGATCGGCCTTGGGGCGGTGGTCGGCGACGAGATCTGGGACCAGCAGGCACGCGTGCGCATCCGGCTCGGACCCCTGACACGCGAGCAGTACGAGCGGTTCCTGCCGACGGGCACGGCATACGGGGTGCTGCAGCAGATCACACGCTTCTTCAGCCACGACCAGTTCGACTTCGAAGTCCAGCTCGTGTTGGCGCGCGACGAAGTACCGTCCTGCCGGCTCGGCGCCGACGGCGAGCAGCCGCCGCTCGGCTGGGGCACCTGGTTGCGGACCGCGGCACTCGAGCAGGACGCAGGCGAGACCGTGTTGGCGCTATGAGGTGGGCATCGCCATGAACGTGAATCTCAGAAGCTTGATCGGCAAGCTGAACGACCGGACCCGCAGCGCCCTCGAGGCCGCGGCGGGGCTGTGTCTGTCACGCACGCACTACGACGTCGAGATCGAGCATTTCCTGATGAAGCTGCTCGACGCGAGCGATGGGGACTTCGCCTACATCCTCAAGCAGTACGAAGTGAACCGCTCCCGGCTCGCGACCGATCTCACTCGCAGTCTGGACAAGCTCAAGTCCGGCAACGCCCGGACGCCTGCGCTCAGCCCGAGTCTCACCAAGATGCTGAGCGGCGCGTGGCTCATCGGCTCCGTGGATTACGGCGCGAGCGCGATCCGCACCGGCTACACCATCCTGGCGCTGGCGTCGGACGACGAGCTGCGCCGGCTGATGCAGGACGTCAGCCGTGAGTTCGCCAAGATCCCCGGCGAGAGTTTGAGCAAGGATTTCTCGGCCATCGTGGAGCGCTCCGTCGAGGAGGCCACGGCGGCAGGGGGGACGCCGCCCGCACCGGGCGACGCGCCCCGAGCGGCGGGCGGCAAGACGCCGAACCTCGACCAGTACACCGTCAACCTCACCGAGCGGGCGCGCCAGGGCGCGCTCGACCCGGTGCTGGGACGGGACTTCGAAGTCCGCCAGGTGGTCGATATCCTCACGCGGCGGCGCCAGAACAATCCCATCCTCGTGGGCGAAGCCGGCGTCGGCAAGACCGCAGTGGTCGAAGGCTTCGCCATGCGGATCGCGCAAGGCGACGTCCCGCCGGTGCTGCGCAACGTCAGCCTGCGGACGCTCGATCTTGCGCTGCTGCAAGCCGGCGCGGGCATCAAGGGCGAGTTCGAGAACCGCCTCAAAGGGTTGATCGAGGAGGTCCGCTCGTCGGCCACGCCGATCATCCTGTTCATCGACGAGGCGCACACGATGATCGGCGCGGGCGGGGCGGCCGGCCAGAGCGACGCCGCCAACCTGCTGAAGCCAGCCCTGGCGCGCGGCGAGCTGCGCACCATCGCCGCGACGACGTGGTCCGAGTACAAGAAGTACTTCGAGAAAGATCCCGCGCTCGCGCGGCGATTCCAGCTCGTAAAGGTGGAAGAGCCGTCGGAGCAGGTGTGCCTGGTCATGATGCGGGGTGTCGTCCCGTCGCTCGAGAAACACCACAAGGTCCGGATCCTGGACGACGGGGCCGAGGCCGCGGTGCGGTTGTCGCATCGCTATCTGGCCGATCGGCAATTGCCGGACAAGGCCGTGAGCGTGCTGGACACCGCGTGTGCCCGGCTGGCCCTGGGCCAGCACGCGCTTCCGGCCGCGCTCGAGGACGCGATGCGCACGTTGGACGATCTGGCGGTGCAGACCCGGGTGCTCAAGCGCGAGCGCGCCGTCGGCGCGGATCACGCCGAGCGCCTGCGCCAGCTCGCCGACCAGACTGCTGAGACGGAAGGGCGTCTGACTTCGTTGAAAGCGCGCTGGGAGCGGGAACGCGACCTGGTCGCCAAGGTCCGGGACGTCCGCGAGCGGCTCGAGGCGAGCGCCGGCGAGGCTCCGGGAAGCGATGGCGGCGGCAAGGCCGGGGACGCGCTGCGGGCCGAGCTCGCCGGGCTGACGAGCGAGCTGCGGGCGCTGCAGGGAGAGACCCCACTCGTCCAGGTCGTGGTCGACGACAACCTCATCGGCCAGGTGATCTCGGGGTGGACGGGCATTCCCGTCGGCAAGATGCTGCGCGACGAAGCGCACGTCACGCTGAACCTCGAGGGGCACCTGGAGACCCGTATCATCGGGCAGTCGCACGCGCTGGAGGCGATCAGTCGCCGCATTCGCACCTCGCGGGCCGGCATCGAAGATCCCGGCAAGCCGGTGGGCGTGTTCCTGCTGGTGGGGCCGAGCGGCGTGGGGAAAACGGAAACGGCGCTGGCGTTGTCCGACCTGCTCTACGGCGGCGAGCGCAATCTGATCACGATCAACATGTCGGAGTTCCAGGAGCCGCACACGGTCTCCACGCTCAAAGGGTCGCCGCCGGGCTACGTCGGCTACGGCGAGGGTGGCGTGCTGACGGAAGCGGTGCGCCGGCGCCCCTACTCCGTCGTGCTGCTCGACGAAGTGGAGAAGGCGCATCCCGACGTGCTGGAGTTGTTCTATCAGGTGTTCGACAAGGGCGTGATGGAGGACGGCGAGGGCCGCCAGATCGACTTCAAGAACACGATTCTCGTCCTGACGACCAACGCCGGCACGGAGACCCTGATGAAGCTATGCGCCGATCCGGAGACGGTGCCCGACGCCGACGGCCTGGTGAAGGCGCTCAAGCCCGAGCTCAACAAGATCTTCAAGCCGGCCTTCCTCGGGCGCACCGTGATCATTCCCTATTTCCCGATCCGGGACGAGGCGTTGAAGCGGATCATTCGCCTGAAGCTCGGCAAGGTCGAACGCCGCTTGCGGGACAGCCACCGGATCGAGCTCAAGTCCGACGACGCGCTGGTCGATGCCGTGGCGGAGCGGTGCACCGAGGTGGAGAGCGGCGCCCGCAACGTGGACAACATCCTCACGAACACGCTGCTCCCGGAGATCTCCCGGCTGCTGCTGGAGGCGCTCGCAGAAGGGGCGAGGCCGGAAGCCATTCGGGTGGGAGTGGGCGAGGGCGGGGCGTTCACTTATGCCGGCGAGTCGGCAGGCGCGGGCGTGCCGGCCGCGGCCGCCGCGGGCTCGTAGGCCGCGAGAGCGGGCATGGCGACATACACGCAATCCAAGCGGTCGATGAAGGTGGACACCGCGTTGGGCGCGGACGTGCTGCTGCTCGACGGGTTTGCCGGTGACGAGGGTGTGTCCACGCCCTTCTTCTATACGCTCGATCTGCTGTCGGAGGACGCGTCCATCGACGCCAAGAAACTGCTGCGCAGCGCCGTGGTCGTCACGCTCGAGCTGGCGGACGGCGGCCCGCGCATCATTCACGGCCTGATTCGCCGCTTCGTGCAGCTGGGGCGGAGCGAAGACAAGCTGACCACGTACCGGGCGGAGGTCGTGCCCTGGCTGTGGTTCCTGTCGCTCTCGAGCGAGTGCAAGATTTTTCAGGACCTGAGCGTGCTCGACATCATCGAGAAGGTGTTCAAGGCGCAAGGCTACAACGACTTTCAGATCAAGTGCACCAAGAGCTATCCCAAACGGGAGTACTGCGTCCAGTACCGCGAAACGCATCTCAACTTCGTGTCCCGGCTGATGGAAGAAGAGGGCATTTTTTATTTCTTCGAGCACTCGAAGGACAAGCACGTGCTGACGCTGGCCGACGCGAACAGCGCGGTAAAGCCCTGTCCCGGCCAGGCGACGGCGCGCATGGCCATGCAAGCGGACGCGTGGCAGGAGGCGGACGTCGTCACCGCGTTCGAGCGGGAGCACGCCGTGCAGAGCGACAAGATTACGCTCAGAGACTATGACTACTTGCAGCCATCACTGCAGCTGGAAAACTCGGTGGCCGGTGACGGGAAGTCCGAGGTATACGACTACCCGGGCAACTTCTTGAAGCCGGACGAAGGCGACCGGTACGCGCGGCTGCGGCTGGAGGAGCACGAGGCGTGGCGCCAGGTGGTCCGGGGGGCGAGCACCTGTCGCGCGTTTCAGAGCGGGTGGCGCTTCGATCTGAAGGAGCATTATCGCTCCGACGCGAACCAGACGTACATGCTGGTCCGGGTCCAGCACTCGGGACACGCCGGAGGCTACCACGCCGGGGAGGCGGACGCCCCGCATTACCACAACTCGTTCGTGGCCATTCCCCACGGCGTGCCGTTTCATCCGCCGCGCACCAGCCCCAAGCCGCTCGTCTGGGGCTCGCAGAGCGCGCTGGTGGTCGGGAAGAGTGGCGAAGAGATCTGGGTGGACAAGCACGGGCGGGTCAAGGTGCAGTTCCACTGGGATCGGAACGGGAAGAAAGACGAGAGCAGCTCCTGCTGGGTGCGTGTGTCGAGCGCCTGGTCGGGCAAGAACTGGGGCGTGGTGCACATCCCGCGGATCGGCCAGGAAGTGATCGTCGATTTTCTCGAAGGCGACCCCGACCGGCCCATTATCACGGGTCGCGTTTACAACGCCGACCAGACGCCGCCGTACGCATTGCCTGGGGACCAAACCCAGAGCGGCATCAAGTCGCGCAGCTCCAAGGCCGGCGGGACGGACAACTTCAACGAGATCCGGTTCGAGGACAAGAAGGGGAGCGAGGTGCTGTTCATCCACGCCGAGAAGGACGAGCAAGTGGAGGTGGAGAACGACCGGTCGGATTCGGTGGGCCACGACGAGACGGTCTCGATCGGTAACGATCGCTCTGAGTCGGTCAAGAACAACGAGTCGATCACGATCGACAAGAACCGCACGGAGAGCGTGGGTGGGGACGAGAGCGTAAGTGTCAGTGGCAACCGCTCGCTCACGGTTTCTAAGGACGAGACGATCGACGTGACCGGGAATCGAAGCGACTCGGTAGCCAAGAGCGAGAATGTCTCAATCGCGGACAATCGGTCTCACAGCGTCGGGAAGGATGATGAGCTGAGTGTAGGGAAGAATCTCACGATCACGGCCGGGGACAACATCATGCTCACGAGCGGCGACGCGAGCATTACGCTGAAGAAGAACGGCGACATCAAGATTGAGGGGAAGAACATCACGATCCAGGGATCGGGGAAGATCGCGGTCAAGGCGGACTCGGACGTGAGCATCAAGGGCAGCAACGTCACCAACAACTAGCCCCGGGGACCATGCTCCAGCTCAACAACGGCACGCCGTTTCAGGGAGCGATCTACCTAATGCCCGACCCGGGAGGCATCGACACGCTCTTCACGGTCGTGAAGGCGACGCTCGTCATCGGCGAGACGCTTGCGCTCGCGGAGACGCAGCTACCCGTCACGCTCGCGGACGAGTACCACGGCGAGCCGGGGAAGAGCAGCATCAGAACGCCCTCCGATGTCGCTCTCACCAAGCCCGCCACGGATGTCCTACTCATCGGAACCGCGTACGCGCCACGGGGCCGCCCCGCTACGCAGATGCACGTGTCCGTGTCGGCCGGTGGGGTCCGGAAGGCCCTACGCGTGTTCGGCGACCGGGTCTGGGAGCAGCGGGGCATCGGCACTGCCCTGTCGAGCCCGGCGACGTTCGAGACTATGCCCCTCGTGTGGGAGCGCCCACGACGGAGAGAAGCCGATCAACGGGCTCCGCCTCCCCAACCTCGAGGATCCGACTGATCCGATCATGTCCTGGAAGCAACACCCCGCCCCGGCCTGCTTCGCGCCGATCTGCGCGCATTGGGAGCCCAGACGGTCCCACGCGGGGACGTACGACGAGCGGTGGCAAAAGGAGCGCGCGCCGTATCTGCCGAAGGATTTCGACGCTCGATTCTTCCAGCTCGCGCCCCCGGGTCTCGTCGCCCCCTTCCTCCAGCCGGGCGCATGGGTCGACGTGCAGGGCGCGAGCCGGTCGGGGCAGCTCCGCTTTCAGCTTCCCGCCGTGAGGATCGAGACGACGTACATGCTCGATGGTGAGCCGCAGCCGGTGCCGGCGAACCTCGACACCGTGTTGATCGAACCGGACCAGAACCGGGTCCTCCTCGTCTGGCGGGCGGCGCTGCAGTGCGACAAGAGGGCGTTGCGCGTGAGCGAAGTGCACGCCGCGGCGCTCAGGGCCGCGTAGGAACGTGAGCCCCGAGCGCGCTGCAGTGTGTGGGGCCGGGATGGTCACCCCGGTCGGCGGCACGGCGCTTCAGACCGTGAACTCGATTCGCGCGGGAATCAGCCGCTATGCGGAGCGACCGCTGGATGATAGTGAAAACCATGCTATTGTGATGGCGCTCCTGCCCGACGACTGGCTGCCGGCCCTGAGCTATCAGCTTGAGGATTTTGGCGCCCTGACGGAGCGAGAGAAGCGAATGCTGCGGCTCGCCGGACCAGCGTTGCGCGAGGCCGTAAAGGAGCTGCCGTCCACTCACGCGCTGGCGCTCGACCTGGCGCTCCCGGAAACACCCGAGCGGGTTGCCCCGCCGGCAGGCGACTCGTTTCTGCGCGCCCTGTCGATCCAAAGCGGCGTGGACCTGGACATCCGTGCGAGCCGCGTGTTCCTGGGCGGCCGGGCGGCCGGCTTACAGGCGCTCGGTGCGGCGATGGCGCGCGCGCGCGACACGTTCACCCTAGTGGGCGGGGTGGACAGCTATTTGGATCCAGAAGTCCTCACGGTCCTGGAGATGGAAGGTCGCTTGCTGAAGGAGGACGCGATGGACGCGTTCGCTCCCGGGGAAGGTGCCGGCTTTCTGCTCCTAGGATCGGCCGCCAAGAACGACGGGCCGCTGGTCGCGGCAGTCGTGCATGAGCCTGGGTTCGGGAGGGAGCCGGGACACCGTGACAGTGACGAGCCCTACCGGGGTGACGGGCTCGCAGCCGCGATCGCCGCCGCCCTCGGGAACGGCGCGGCACGGCCCATTGAGACCGTCGTCTGCAGCCTGAACGGCGAGAACTTGGGTGCGAAGGAATGGGGCGTGAGCTTGCTCCGCAACCGGAGATTCTTCCAGGAGGACGTCCGCATCTGGCACCCAGCGGACTGCTTCGGCGATACGGGCGCAGCCATGGGGCCGCTGCTCCTCGGCTTCGCTGCGCTCGGCTTAAAGCAGGGGCATGTGAAGGAACCGTGCATCGTCTGGTGTTCGTCTGACGGCGAGCTGCGAGGCGCCGTCTGCGTTTCGGCTGTGCCGGCCAAGGAGGCCTGAGATGCCGTGTACCGTGATGGTCAACGGCCGAGGAGTCGCGCACAAGGGGAGCGGCGGAATGAGCATGGTATTCCCTGACGTTTGCAAGACGCCGGCGCCGCCGGCTGGGCCCATTCCCATTCCCTATCCCAACATCGGGCAGTCGTCGGACACGAGCGGCGGTCCGTCGAACGTGAAGACTGACGGACAGATGCCGATGGTCAAGGGCGCGAAGTACACGAAGTCGTCGGGCGACGAAGCAGGTAGCGTCGGCGGCGTGATGTCGAGCTGCAGCATGGGCGAGTGCGAGTTCATGATGTACTCGTTCGACGTGAAATTCGAGGGGAACAACGTGTGTCGGATGGGGGATCCATTGTTTCACAACAAGAAAAACATCATGGGCTAGACCCCGATACCCATGCGACCAACGTCATGACACAAATGGGTGAGCCCGGAGGTGCGGGGGGCTCGGCAGTTACCGCCAAGAAACCGGTCAAACTCTGGCCGGTGCGGATTGACGCGCTCGAGTTCACGTCCGATCACCACCTGATGAACGACAATGTAAGTGACTGGACCAAGGCGGGGTCCCTGCTCGCGAAGCCGGAATGGCAACGTCAGCCCCGCGTCCGGATCTCCATCACACATTCGCGGTTGAAGCAGGTGACGGCTGAAGCGACCTTCAATGTCGTGAACCAGGCCGCCGCGACGCGGGACGGGGTCGCGCGGGGAGTCTCGGTCACCAAGATCCTGCGCGTCAAAGCGGACAATTCGGCCTCATTCGGCCCGGCCGGTCCTACCTCGGTCCCCGTGACGTCGCAACACGACCTCCCCGATCTGGTGGGCCACCTGATAGTCTCGTTGGGGTGGGAGGTCGAGTCTGGCGGCAAGGCGCATGCGGCCGGGACCTCCGGCGGGCATACGATCTACGTCACCTACGGCGATCCGATCGACGCCGGCCTCGTGGAAGACGGCGTCACCCTGCGCCGCATGGAGAAGGCGATCGCATGGCTTGGCCGGGCATGGGCCAAAGGCAAGCGCAAGCCGGTCGACCTGATCGATGCGGTGTTCTCGAAGTTCGAGGGCTACATCCTCGGCTTCGAGATGTTGTCACGCGAGCAGCGGGTCTACCTCAGGAAGCACCCCGCCGCGCTGAAGCACCTTCAA
>Ga0209471_1001244_pt1 | contig 15434 bp, 9 predicted proteins | sample GraSoiAngelo_128_FD_185885 | JGI IMG/M metagenome (GOLD analysis project Ga0209471, IMG submission 185885) | Grasslands soil microbial communities from the Angelo Coastal Reserve, California, USA - 14_0927_12_20cm (SPAdes) (version 2) | ecosystem: Environmental > Terrestrial > Soil > Grasslands ...
TCGAAGCCTTGGTGTACGTCTTCGCTCGGAGCGGCACGGCGTGGTCTCAACAGGCCTACATCAAGGCTTCGAACACCGGAGACGCGGAAGAGGGCGATCAGTTCGGCTATTCGATCAGCCTCAGCGGCGATGGAAACCTGCTCGTCGCCGGCGCGATCGGCGAAGACAGCGGCGCCACCACGGTCAACGGCGACGAGAAAGACAATTCGGCGCCGAACGCGGGCGCGGCGTACGTCTTCGTTCGCAACGCAGGCGCGTGGTCGCAGCAGGCGTATCTCAAAGCAGCGAACGCCAGCCGCAACTTTCTCTTCGGCTACTCGGTCGCGGTCAGCGGCGACAGCAGTACCATCGCCGTCGGTTCGTTCGACGAAGCCGGATCGACGCGACAGATCAACGGACCCTACGATCGACGCGCCGGCGGCACCGGCGCGGCGTACGTGTTCGTTCGCAGCGGCGCGAGCTGGACGCAGCAGGCGTACCTCAAGGCGAAGGAAGGCGACCCGCAGGACTCGATGGGCTGCTCGATCGCGATCAGCGACGACGGGAACACGGTCGCGACGGGCGCGCTCGACGAAGACACGATGGTCGGCGGCATCAACGTGGTGCAAAGCGGCCACTCGGGCAAGGTCGACGCGCCGGACGACAACTCTTCGGGCGCGGCGTACGTGTTCGTGCGCAACGGAACGACGTGGACCGAGCAGGCGAATTTCAAGGCGTCGAACGTCGGCAAGGACGACTGGTTCGGCATCCATCTTCACCTGAGCGGCGACGGCAATACCTTCGCGGTCTCTGCGCCGAACGAAGACGGCGCGTCGCAGGGCATCAACGGCAAACAGGACGCCAAGGGCGCCGACGAAGCGGGCGCCGTGTACCTCTTCAACCGCCAGGGCACGACGTGGTCGCAGCAGGTGTACTTCAAGGGATCGAACACGAAGAAGTTCGATGAGTTCGGCAGCGCCGTCGCGGTCAGCCATGACGGCCGGACGATGGCGGTCGGCGCGCATTTCGAATCGAGCGGCGCGAAAGGCGTCAACGGCAATCAGCAGGGGACGTCGATGTCGCAGTCTGGCGCGGTTTACGTCTTCGTTCGGTGAACGCTGCGAGCTGCTGAAAATATCGACCACGCTGGCCACGGAGGACACGGCCGTGGTGAGAGCTTGAAGGAGCATCATGCGCAAGCACATCTCGATCGTCGCCGCGCTCATCATCGTCACGGCATCGGTGATCGCAAGTCGGATGACGCATGTCGAAGGACAATCGCGTCAGGATGCCCGCTTCGCGGCCGTGCCGGCCGAGAAGGGCGGGCAGGACGTCTTCGGCGGCTATGAAGTCGTCGCCAACTGGCCGAAGCCGATCTCGAGCCTGCCGGGCCATGAGAAGTGGACGTGGGGCGCCGGACAGAGCGTGTTCGCGGAGAGCGCGAACCGCGTGTTCATCCTGCAGCGCGGCGAGCTGCCGAACATCGAGCGGCCCAAACAGATCAAGCTGCCGCAGCTCGGGCCGAACATCGAATTCCCGATCGGACGGCTGCCGTGGCGCGATGCGACGTCGACGAGCCCGCCCGGCGCGCTCGAAACGCGCGATGGAAAAGTCGGCGACGACTCCGACGTCGGCAAAGCCGGTGAAGATTTCCGCTGGGAGCACTGCATCGTCGTCGTCGACGCGAACGGGAACATGGTCGAGGACTGGACGCAGTGGGACAAGATGCTTCGCCGGCCGCATGCGGTGTACATCAGCCCGTACGATCCGGAGAAGCGCGTGTGGGTGGTCGACGATTACCGCCACGCGATTTTCATCTTCACCAACGACGGCAAGCGGCTGCTGCAGACGATCGGCGAACCGAACGTGCACGCTGCCGACGACAAACATTTCTACCGGCCGACGTTCATCGCGTGGCTGCCCGACGGCACGTTCTTCGTCGCCGACGGCTACGCCAACACGCGCGTCGTGAAGTTCGACAAGAACGGCAAGTACCTGACGGCGTGGGGCGAGAAGGGGAACCCGCCGAACGAGAAGCGGCCTGGCTATTTCAACAACGTCCACGGCATCGCGATCGATCCGCAGACGCGTCAGGTGTTCGTCAACGATCGGCAGAACCATCGCGTCCAGGTGTTCGACGAGAACGGGAAATATCTGCGCGAGTGGAGCTTCGGTCCGCCGCCGTCGGACATCCACCTGTTCATCATCACGAGCGATCGCCACCTCTGGGCCGCCGACCGCGGCACGTCGAAGATCCTGAAATACGATCTCGACGGCAACTTCCTGTACGCGTTCGGAACCTGGGGCGATTTCCCCGGTGGGATGTGGGGCGTGCACGGACTGAGCGTCGACCCGGACGGCAACTTCTACGTCGCGGAAGTCGACAGCGGCCGCGCGCAGAAGTATCGTCCGCGTCCCGGGGCGAATCCTGCGTTCCTGCTCGGCCGCCCGGTTCCTCGAACGTAGCGGTCAATGGATAATCGGGTAATTGGGTAATCGGGTAATTGGATAATTGGTTAATTGGGTAATCGAGTAATTGAAGCCGGAGTATAGCCAACCGCCCAATTACCCGATTACCCAATTACCCAATTACCCGATTTGGTCTACTTCCTCTTCTTCTGCTCGGGCCTGAGCGGACTGATTTACCAGGTCGTCTGGGTCCGTCAGTTCGGCAACGTCTTCGGCAACACCATCCATTCCGCGTCGCTCGTCGTCGCCGTGTTCATGCTTGGGCTCGGCGTCGGCAGCTATGTGTCCGGCATCTGGGCAGACATGCGATACGCCGCGCGGCGCGGCTCGCTGCTGCGAGCGTACGGATGCTTCGAATTGATCATCGCCGCGCTGGGCCTCGGTGTCTCGCTGCTGCTGCCGCATCTGGATCGAATGTCCGCGCTGCTGTCGTCGTATTCGCGGGCGCCATCGGGCTGGTACGTGTTGTCAGCCGCCACGCACGCCGGCCGCGTCGCCATCGCCTTCATCGTGCTGGCGCCGATCACGCTGCTCATGGGCGGCACGCTCACGCTGCTGATCCGTCATCTCGTGCGGGACGATTTCGCAATCGGCAGCCGTCGCATCGCGGTGCTGTACGCGGTGAACACCGGCGGCGCGGCGCTCGGATGTTTTCTCACCGACTTCCTGCTGGTGCCGGCGTACGGCCTTCAGGCGACGCAGTTCGTCGCGGTCGCGTTCAACATCGTCGCCGGCGTCGGAGCGCTTGTCGTTGCGGATCGCGGATTTCGGAGTGCGGATTGGAAGGCAGCGTCTCATGATAAACGGGCGGTCCGCGAGCAATCGCGCGTCCGCCATCAATCCACGATCCCGAATCCGCAATCCGCAATCCGCAGTCCCCGACCCGCGTGGGTTGCCTCCACCCTCGCCATGACCGGCTGCGCCGCCATGGGCATGGAGATCCTGTGGTTCCGGCATTTCACCATTCTGCTGGGCCAACTGCGATCGGTCTTCTCGCTGCTGCTGACGGTGATTCTCGTCGGTATCGGCGCCGGCTCGCTCGCGTCGGCGTTTCTCAACCGGCGCGCTCACGGTGAGGCCGCCGCAGATCCCGCCAGGTGGCTGATCGTCGTGCAGGGCCTGTTCGTGGCCGCAACATTGATCGGCTTGACGGCCGCGGACGCCAGGAGCCTCGAGGCGATCGTTGCCGCCGATCCCGCATTCCTCGCCGCGGCCGGCCGCAGTTTCGACGCGGCGTTGAGCGTCGACTCGTCGGCGTGGTCGCGCGCGGTTCGCGAGCTGTGGTTCAACGCGAGGCCGATGCTGATCGAGGTCGCGCTGCCTGCGCTGCTCATGGGATTCGCGTTTCCGCTCGCGAACGCGATCGTCCAGCGCGTGGAACAGTCGGTTGGCCGCCGCGCCGGCGCGCTCTACCTCGCGAACACGTGCGGCGCGGTGTGCGGATCGCTTGCGACAGGCTTCATCCTGCTGCCGGTGGTCGGCATCCAGACGAGCGCGACGATTCTGATGATCGTCGCCACGGTCGCAGTCTTACCATTGATGACAATTGCGGGGCGGCCCTTGCAGGGCCGCCAACGCGGGCCTGAAAGGCCCGCGCTACAACTCGCATCGCTGTTCATCGCGGGCGCGGCTCTCGCCCTGTGGCTGCGCCTTCCATCCGATTACGTCAACACGCGCGCGCTGCGGCCCGCCGACACCGAGCATCTGCTCGCCGTCAGCGAAGGGCTGAACGAAATCATCGCGATCACCGAGCAGCCCGGTCAGGGGCGGCGCCTGCTGACGAACGGCCACCCGATGTCGGCGACGACGACGCTCAGCCAGCGGTACATGCGTGCGCTCGCGCACGTCCCGCTGCTGTCGATGGAGCGGCCGCAGTCGGTGCTCGTGATTGGATTCGGCGTCGGCAACACGACGCACGCCGCGACGCTTCATCCATCGGTGACGCGCGTCGAGGTGGCAGATCTGTCGCCCGACGTGCTGGCGCACGCCGGCTACTTCAAGGAGGTCAACGGCGACGTGCTGGCGGATCCGCGAGTGGCGGTGTACGTCAACGATGGGCGCCATCACCTGCAGATGCGGGCGGCGTCGTCGTACGATCTCGTCACGCTCGAGCCGCCGCCGATTGGGTACGCCGGGATGGCGGCGCTGTATTCGAAGGAGTTCTACGCGCTCGCGCGCACGCGCCTCAGCGCGAAAGGATTCATGAGCCAGTGGCTGCCGGCGTATCAGGTGCCAGCCGACACGACGCTCGCGATGGTTCGCGCGTTCGTCGACGTGTTCCCGAACGCGGTGCTCCTCTCTGGCGCCGAGGCCGATCTGCTGCTGATCGGATCGAATTCACCGCGCGTGGAGATCGAGCCCGAGCGGATCGCAACGGCGCTCGCGCGCGCGCCCGACGTGCGCCGCGACCTGGAGAAGATCGATCTCGGCAGCGTGCGGGAGATCGCCGGCATGTTCGTCGGCGCCTCATCGCGGCTCGAGTCGGCGACGCGCGGCATCGATCCGGTCACCGACGATCGGCCGATTCAGGAGTACGGCGTCCGCTCCCTGCTGAATCTTGGCGAGGCCGTACCGCCGTCGCTCGTCGACTTGAGCCAGGTGGCCGCGTGGTGCCCACGATGCTTCGTGGGCGATCGGCCGTCGCCGCTCGCCGATGGGCTGGACGCGTACCTTGGATTGCTCCGGCTCGCCTATGCGGCGTCGCCGGCTCAGATGGCGCGCGTCCGCCGGATCACCGAACGCGAGCCGCGGACGATCGCCGGCAGCCGATACCTCGGCGCGATCGTTCCCGATTCGCCGGAGGTGCACGATGCCATCGGCATCTCGTTCGCGGAGCGGGGCGACATGGCGCAGGCCGTGGCTGAATTTCGCGAGGCAGCGCGCCTCGCGCCGGATTCAGCGAGCACGCACTGGCATCTCGGCGCTGCGCTGGCAAGCGAGGGAGCGCGCGACGAAGCGATCGCGCACCTGCGCCGCGCCCTCGAGCTCGATCCCACCAACGCCAACGCGCGACACGACCTCGACGTCGTGCTCGCCTCCATGCGATCCGGTCGCCGCTAGAGTTTGCCGAGCTCTTGAATCGAGCGCGGCGTCGCTCACGATTGACCACCGATCCACATCAATGCCGAGACGACGCCGGCGAGAATGATGACGGCGCCGACCGCGACAACGAGTCGACCGCCGCGATTGGAACCCTTCAGCTGCAGAAATCTGCCTTGTGAAACGACGGCGGAGCCGATGAGCAGATCGGCGAGGAACACGCCGCGCCGAAACTGCGCGCTCGGCGGACGCGACGCCGGCGAGATCCACAACCACACGATGACCGACGCAGCAGCGACGTAAAGGACCAACGCAGTCAGTCTCAGCGCTCGCAAAGACATGATTCACCGGAATCCCATTCGAGTTGGCGCCACAGAGAAAAGCGCGAATCGACCTCTCCGTGGCGCCATGTACGCAGATTTTAGTGGCAGCCGACCGTTCTGATGGGCTCGACGCCGGCGATCGACTGCTTCGCGGTCGTCGCGCCGGTCAGCCCGCCGAGCGTGTCGCCGCATGCGATCCCGGTATCCGCGGCGCGGAAGTGCAGGACGATGTCGAGCGTCCCGTCGCCATCGACATCCTCGAACGACGGCTGGTGAGAATTTGCAGCGCCGTTCGGACCGAACTTGACCGTCGCCGGGTCGACCGTTGTTGCATCGAAGTCGTCCGCGCTGAGGATTGCAACCGGAATCACGCCGTTCGCGCGAGGATTGATGGGAACCGGCGCCGTACTTCCAGGTTTGATCTGGATTTTCACGCCCGACAACGCGCCGGCAAAGTCCTTGATCGCCTTCTCGAGCTGCGGAGGAATCAAGCCGTCCGGAATCGTTCCGGCAGACGCGAAGATGTCCTGGACCATCAGCAGCTGTCTCACCTGCTCGATCAGATCCGCGTCGGCGCCGAATTCATGGAGCGCCTGCAGGAACGAGTCGGGCAGCCCGCCGAAGGCCAGCTGCTGCTCGAAACTCAGGATCGAGAACGGTGAAGCGGTCGCCGAGAAGCCGGCGGCCGCCAGCGCGTCGCGGAGCGATTTCAGCAGATCGACCTGGCCGCCGAACAGCGCGCCGAGCTGTGCGGCGTAGAGCTGCACCGCAGCGGTCTGCTTTCCTTCCCAGAACGCGTCGCCGGCATCGTGAGCGCCCTGCGCACGGTTGGCCGAGGTCAGCGCCGCCTTTCCAATGCCGACGACGGCCGCCTCGTTCGCGAAGAGCGCGTTGAAGGCATCGGCTTCGGCCTGCGTCACGCCGCCTGTGTCGTTCGACGTCACAATCGACGGAATGGTGGCAACGATTGGCGTCGCGATCACCTTGAAATTCGGATCGGATGGATCGCCGGCGACGCCGCCGCCGATCGCCCAACTCAGGCCACCCCCCGCGGTCGCGACAATCAGGCCGACGCACAGCGCTCCCGCCGTGAACGTGCAGCCGAGGCCCGCGGCGACCGCGCCAAGAAGAACGGCGGCCACGCCGCCGACGGTCGCGACGACGTTGGCGGTCGACTTCGTCTGCGGCGAGAACGTATGAGCGCCGTTCACCGTCGCGCCGATGCTGCAGCCCTCGTCGCCGTCGAAGCCGATGATGAACCCCGAGATGGTTTCGTTCGGCACTCTGGCGGTGAACGTGAACGGCGTCGGTACGCTGTACGCGCCGATCACCGCATTGATCTCGCCCCCCGAGCTCGAGACGACGAGCGGCTCACCCTCTCCGTTTTCGTTCGGGTCTGAGGTCACCAGCGTCGCGGTGACGCCGATGGTGTCGCCGACGGCGTTGGTCACCTGGACCGAGCACGTTTGCGCGGATGCAGGACTTGATTGCAGCGACATCACCGCGCACATCAGCAATACGAAAAGACCCACACGCTTCATGCCGACCTCCCTGCGCATCCCAACCCGAGCGGTGCCATCACAGCGGACGCGGAAAGAGCACGTGCGTCGACACGTCAGGTCCCGTCTACGATCCCGACGCGGAGCATCGACGCGCACCGAGCGTTTTGTTAGCGGCTGTTTGAGCGGCCGGACTCTAACACGAGTTCGCGATGCGTCCTGCACAACGATCGCTGAGGAAGCAGCCTTGACCCGCGCTGCTGGCGCCAATAGACTCGCAAAACTTTACGGGGGCCGCCATGGTGACCACAGTCCCGGCCGCGCGAGTACCGAGCAGGCTCACGGCGAATCAGATCCGCGGGTTCTGGGCTGCATGGGGCGGCTGGGCGCTCGACGGCATGGACGCGTCGATTTACGCCGTGGTGCTCGTCCCGGCGCTCGCCGACCTGCTGCCCCGCTCGGGTATCGCCGCGACGCCGGCCAACGTCGGCTACTACGGCAGCGTCCTGCTCGCGCTGTTCCTGTTCGGATGGGGCCTCTCGATGGTCTGGGGACCGGTGGCCGATCGCTTCGGCCGCGTGCGCGCGCTGATGCTGACGATCCTCTGCTACTCGCTGTTCACGTTCCTGTGCGCGCTGGTGACGAACATCTGGCAGCTCGCCGCGCTGCGCGTGCTGTGCGGCATCGGCATCGGCGGCGAGCAGCCGATCGGCGGCACGTTCGTCGCCGAGGAGTGGCCCGAGGATCGCCGCAAGATGGGCGCCGGCTACATGCACACCGGCTACTACTTCGGATTCTTCCTCGCGGCGCTCGCGAATTATTTCATCGGCGCGAACTTCGGCTGGCGGTGGATGTTCGCGCTCGGGGGCGCGCCGGCGCTGCTCGTCAGCTGGATCCGGCGCGGCGTCCGCGAGTCGGCCGCGTGGCAGCAGAACCTGGGCGACGCCGCGCGCGTCCCGAAGATGAGCGAAGCGTTCCTGAAGCTGTTCTCGCCTAAGTATCGGCGCAGGACGATCGTGAACTCGCTGCTGTTCCTCGTCTCGATCATCGGACTGTGGGCCGGATCGATCTACGTGCCGGCCGCGGTCACGCAGATCGCGGTCCGCCAGGGCGTGTCAGGCCCCGATGCGGCGCGGCTCGCCTCGTACGGCACCGGACTGCTGTCGATCGGCACGATCATCGGCTGCGTGATGCTGCCGATCGTCGCGGAGCGGCTCGGCCGCCGCAAGGGAATGGCGGTGTACTTCACGTTGATGGGCATCAGCATCGCGTTCGCGTTCGGCTACGTGTTCTACATCACGCCGAACGCGCTGCCGACGTTCTTCGCGATGGTGTTCCTGCTCGGACTCGGCGGCGCGAACTTCGCGATGTATACGCTCTGGATTCCCGAGCAGTACACGACCGAGTGCCGCGGCAGCGCGATCGGCTTCACCAGCTCGATCGGCCGCTTCGTCGGATGCGCGATGGTGTTTCTCGTCGGCGCCGGCATCGCGCACTTCAAGACGCTCGGTATTCCGGTCGCGATCACCGCGACGGCATTCGTGCTTGGATTGCTCCTGCTGCCGCTCGGCGAGGAAACGCGCGGCAAGCCGCTCCCCGTCTAGCGTCGTCGCAAGACCTGTGATCGGCGGCCGCTGATGACTCTGACCTCTCCACCCCGTCGATGAAGCTGGACGTCTGGCAGAAGGACATGGCGCTGTTCGCACGGTCCGCCGGAGCGTCGACGCCGCTGTTCTCGGCGACGGCGCGCCTCTATACTGCCGCCGTCGCGATGGGCCGCGGCGCAGAGGAGACGGCCGCCGTCCACGCGGTGCTCGAGCGAATGAAAAAAGTGAAGGAGGCCAGATGAATCGCGCTTCCGTCGTGATCGCCGCTGCCGCTGGAGCCTCAGTGTTGATCGCCGGCAGCCGATGGCCGTCGGCGCAGCAGCGCGGCGCCGCCGCCGCCCCGACGCGCGTGGCCGCGGTGCCGAGCGAGAAGGGCGGGCAGGACATCTACGGCGCGTACGACTCGGTCGCCGGCTGGCCGAAGGATCTCGCCGCACGTCCCGGTCACGAAGGGTGGACGTTCGGCGCCGGTCAGAGCGTCTTCGCGGAAAGTCCGAATCGCATCTTCGTGCTGCAGCGCGGAGAGCTGCCAAACATCAAGGCGCCCGCCACGAAAAAGCTCGGCGACGCGCCGAGCATTTTCTTTCCGATCGGCCGCCTGCCGTGGCGCGATGCGACGGTGTCGAGTCCGCCCGGCAACGGCGGCACCGGGCAACCGGCCGAAGGCGGCGTCGAGGCGTGGGCGCGCGCGGGGAACAAGATGGGCGTCGACGCGCGATGGGAGCACTGCATCATGATCTTCGACGCGGCCGGCAATCTCGTCGACGCGTGGACGCAATACGATGCGATCCTCCAGCGGCCGCATTTCGTGGCGATCAGCCCGTACGACGCGGAGAAGCACGTGTGGGTCGTCGACGACCACAAGCACGTCATTCACGAGTTCACGAACGACGGCACGCGCGAGGTCCGGACCATCGGCACGTACGGCGAGCCCGGCGCCGACGACAAACATTTCAACCGGCCGACCTTCATCGACTGGTTCCCCGACGGCAGCTTCGTCGTCGCCGACGGCTACAACGGCACGCGCGTCGTGAAGTTCGACAAGAACGGGAAGTACGTGACGGCGTGGGGACAGAAAGGCAATCCGCCGAACGAGACGCGGCCGGCCTACTTCAACAACGTCCACGGCATCGCCGTCGATCCGCGCACGCGCCGGGTGTTCGTCAACGATCGCGGCAACCATCGCGCGCAGGTCTTCGACGAGAACGGCAAGTTCCTCAACGAGTGGAAATTCGGCGACAACCCGTCCGACATCCATCTGTTCCACATCATGAGCGACGGCTATTTGTGGGCGGCGGACCGGGGCACGAACCGAATCCTGAAGTACGACCTGGATGGCAACTTCATGTATTCGTGGGGCACCTGGGGTCCCCATCCCGGCGGCATGTGGGGCGTGCACGGGATGAGCGTCGACACCGACGGCAATTTCTACGTCGCCGAAGTCGACAACGGTGGGGTGCAGAAGTATCGGCCGCGCCCCGGCGCGAATCCGGCGTTCCTCGTCGGCAAACCCATTCGCTCGGCGTGGAAATGAAATCCAATCATTGGTAGGACCTCCAAAATCGCACCCGAGACCGATGGTTCGCGCGCTTATCTCGTTGACTCGCCGCACGCGCCTACGCTAGTTTCCGCCCTGCAAAAGCCCGCGCGTCACGTCGCAACCTGACCTGGAGGACACCATGATTTCGGGCGTCGTCAGATGGTTGGTGGTCGTCGGCGTTTCCCTCGTCCTTCCGTCTCTCGCCTCTGCGCAAGAAGCGGTGCTGAGCGGCACCGTGACCGATTCCACCAACGCCGTGCTTCCGGGCGTCGTCGTTCGAGCGGTGCACGAAGCCTCGGGTAATACGTTCGATGCCGTCACCGATCAGCGCGGCGCTTATCGGCTGTCGGTTCGCATCGGCACGTACCGCATCACGGCCGAACTCTCCGGCTTCACCACTGTGACGCGCACAGGCGTGGAGCTGCTCGTCGGGCAATCGGCGGTCATCAACCTGCAGATGGCGCCGGGCGGCCTCACAGAGGCGGTGACGGTCAGCGGGCAATCGCCGCTCCTCGACACCACGACGTCGAGCCTCGGCGGCAACGTCGATCCGCGTCAGGTGCAAGAGCTGCCGGTGAACGGGCGCAACTGGATTGCGCTCTCGCTCCTGGCGCCGGGCAGTCGGACGAATCCCAGCGCCACTGGCGTTGCAGCGCAAACGCCGCTGCCCGACAGAAACGGCGGCGAGGCGCGCGACTTTCAGCTCAACATCGACGGCCAGCAGGTGTCGGCCGACATCGGGGTCGGCGGTCAGCCGAAGTACAGCCAGGATTCGATCGCGGAGTTCCAGTTCATCTCGAACCGGTTCGACGCGACGATGGGGCGTTCGACGGGAGTGCAGGTGAACGCGGTCACCAAATCGGGCACCAACACGGTGTCGGGCCTGGTGCGAGGCAATTTCCGCAACAGCCGCTTCAACGCGACGAATCCGGTGCTGAACCGTGTCGAGCCGATCGACAACCAACAGCTCAGCGCCGTGCTCGGCGGTCCGCTCGTGAAGGACAAACTGCACTACTTCGGCAACTTCGAATACGAGCGCGAGCCGAGGACCTTCATCTTCAACACCCCGTACCCCAAGTTCAACATCGACCTGACCGGCACCGACTCGCAGAAAAAAGGGGGCGGCCGGCTCGATTATCAGCTGTCGTCGAAGTCGCGGATCATGGGCAAGTTCTCGAGGGCCGTGCAGTTTCAGCCGGTCGTGCCCGCCAATCTTCAAAGCTCCCCGGCAGCCACCGGCACGAACCGCGAATACAACGACGAGGGTCTCGTGCAGTTCTCGCAGGTGCTGAGCAACCGTGCGCTGAACGAATTCAGGGTCGGCGAGGCCATCTTCGGGCTCGCGAACGCGAATCTCACTACGTGGTCGAATCACTGGCAGAAAGCGAACGGCATCAACACCGGCTCGCCCCGCATCACGTTCAGCAACTTTGCGATTGCCGGCAACCAGTTCTACCCGCGGCACCAGGATCAGTGGGTATGGAACGCGCGCGACGACTTCACGTACTCGTACGACGCGCGAGGACGTCACGACCTGAAGATCGGCGGTGAGTTCCTTCACCGTCATCAGATTCAGGACAACTGCCGGCAGTGCATGGGTACGATCGACGCGCGGGGCGGACCGACGCCGGCCAATCTCGAAGCGCTCTTCCCGGATCCGTTCAACGTCGATACGTGGAACCTCACGGCGATTTCATCCATTACGCGGAGCTACAGCATCGGCGTCGGCGACTTCAACGTCCATCTCTATTCGAAGAAGTTTGCGAGCTGGGTGCAGGACGACTGGCAGATGAACGACCGCCTCACGCTGAACCTCGGCGTGCGCTACGACCTCGAGATGGGCGTGTTCGCCAACGACGTCACCGTGCTGCCGTTCCAGCAGGCGGGGCGTCCCAACGACACGAAGAACATCCAGCCGCGGCTCGGGTTCGCGTACAGGCTGAACGACCGGACGGTGCTGCGCGGCGGATCCGGTCTGTACTACGGCGACGCCATCGGCGCCGACCAATCGTTTGCGACGGGCAACGCGCAGCTGGTCGTCATCAATTATCCGAACGACGGCCGTCCCGACTTCGCCGCGAACCCGACCAATGGTCAGCCGCTGCCAACCTACGAGCAGGCGATCCAGCGATTCTGCTACGCCAACAACAACGCCCCGGGATGTCTCATCCGGGATCTACAGGAGTTCGTGGGCCTGCCTCAGTACGTTCACCTGCCTCGCACGTTTCAGACGTCCATCGGCGTCCAGCGGCAGTTCGGCGAAACGATTGCCGTCGAGGCCGATTACGTGTACAGCAAAGGCACGCACGAAAAAGACGTTGTCGATAACATCAACCTGACGTTCAACCAGGCGACCGGCGCCAATCTGGCGTTCGCGAATCGGGCGAACCGTCCGTATCCGGACTGGGGCATCGTCTCGATGAACGCGCACCTCGGGCGGTCCGCTTATCACGCGCTGCAGACGGGTGTGCAGAAGCGGTTCAGCAAACACTGGCAGGCATCAGCGACGTATACGTTGTCGGGCCTGTGGAATGCGGACACGAAGCCGTTCAGCGGCCTCATCCAGACCGATTTCCCGACCGCGATCGATTTGGGCGGTGAATGGGCTTTCTCGGCCGACGATCAGCGGCATCGAGCCGTGTTCAACGGCATCTGGCAGGTTGGCCACGGCTTCCAGGTGAGCGGACTCCATTATCTCGGCGCCGGCATTCGTCAGGCGAACAGCTACGGCGGCGATTTGCGCCAGACCGGCGCCACCTTCAGCGCGCGCCTGCGTCCGGACGGCACGATCGTCCCGCGCAACTCGGTGATCGCGCCGCCGCAGAATCGGACCGATCTGCGGCTGCAGCAGCGCATTCCGCTGCACGGCCACGCGTCGATCGACGGCATCGCCGAGGTGTTCAACATCTTCAACCGGCCGAACTGGGGAATCGGCATCCAGGAGAACCAGACGACGCAGTACTTGCAGCACATTTCGGCGCAGACGCGGACGATGCAGTTTGGATTCAGGATCACGTACTGATCGGTGTAACGAGACATGGAACCTCGCTACGAAACGCACGAAATGACGAAAACATGAGAATGTTTTTTGGCGTTTCGTGAGTTTCGTGAGTTTCGTGGGTTTCGTGGCTGATAGAGGCGCAGGATGATGAAGCCATGGTCGTCTCTTAGTCGGCGACATCTCATTCAGCTGGGATTCGCAACCGCGGGTGCGCCGGCGCTTGCGCGCATGTTCGGTATCCCGGCGCGTGCGCAGGATGTGGGACCGGCAATCGGGCGCCCCGGCGTCATCGGCGGACGCGACGAGAAGGTGTTGTTCCCCGGCAAAGGACTGCCGGGCGGCGGTCAGCTCGAGATCCGGCTGGTCCAGTCGATGTACACGAGCGACGCCGACGAGCTCGAGGTCGCGCAGCGCGCGCGTCCGTACGATCCCGACTCGTGGCACACCGAGTGGATGCGCGTCGGAGAGAAAAACGAAAGGGTCGCCGACGGCTATGCGGCGCAGGGTTTCAAGGTCAGCGCGGCCGAGCATTACCGCCGCGCGCAGGACTTCTACGGCAACGCCGCATGGCCGCTGCCCGACACCGATCGCCGGATGCTGCCCAGCTATCAGAGGATGCGCGACATGTTCGAGAAGGCGGGACGGATGGTCCGGGCGCCGTTCGAGCGCATCACGGTCGGCTTCGACGGCAAACAGCTCGAGGGCTACTTCCGCAAACCCGGCGGCGCGAGCGGCAGGAAAGTTCCGGCGGTGATTGCGTTCCAGCGCGCCGACACGATGGCGGAGAACACGATCGTCGGCGCCGCGGGCTCGTACGTTGCGCGTGGCATGGCGTACGTCGCAGTCGACTTCCCGGGACAGGGCAGCGCGCTACGGCTGCAGGATCTCCATCTGCCGCCCGACACCGAGCGCGTGCTGAAGGCGATCATCGACTACCTCGAGACGCGTCAGGATGTCGACGCGGCGCGGATCGGGGTGCACGGCATCAGCATGGGCGGGTGGGGCGCGCCGCGCGCGGCGAGCGGCGAGAAGCGCATCAAGGCAGTCGCCGTCGCCGCCGGGTCGTTCGATCTCGGCGCTGATCTGTTCGACTACTATCCGCCGATCCAGGATCGCGTTCGCTGGATCATCGGCGCGCGCGATCTCGGCGACGCGCGACGAAAGCTTCGCGACTACACGCTCGAAGGACGGGCCGACCGGATCGAATCGGCGCTGCTCGTCGGGTACGGCGCCGACGATCGCATCATGGATCCGCAGGGTGCGTACCGCCTCTATCAGGCCGCGGTGAACGCGAAGCGCGACATGCTCGCGGGGCTCGGCCATCCGCAGCACAACGTGAGGGCCGGCGGCCCGCGCGGCGAGCGATCCGCGTCGCTGCAGGACTGGATGATGAAGGCGCTGAGGGCCGACACCGACGGCGCCGCAACGGCCTGAACGACGGGTCAGTGGCGAGACGTCCGGCTCGGCCACAGACGTTCTGGTGATCGCTCCTTCAGCTGCCACCCACCTTACGAGGCGTCCGCGTGCGCGGAACGAAACCGCGAGAGGTAGTCGCCTTCCACGGTTGATGCGTCTGGTGTTTTGCCGCGCGTGTGGGAGCCGGGGTGGCTATCTCCGACGATTGGACCGCCGCCTCAGCCGCGGCTTTGGCGCGTGCGGCCGCCGTCCGTGCCTCGTCTTTCTCCAGACAGCAGTGCTTGTATTTTCGGCCCGAGCCACAATGACATGGCTGGTTGCGTCCCGGTCGTTCACTGGTCTGAGCAGTCATTGCGATGAGTGTACCGTACCGACTGCACTCGAACGGCATCCGCGCTCGGCCCGGCAGCTTCAGAGGACGGCAGTTTCGCAGGATCGATCGGTTCGTGCCGACCAGGGTCTTGGCCTTGATTTTGGATTAAGCGACGTCACGATTCAGACGGGAGGTGGGCATGAGCAAGACGATGCTCACAATCCGCGGACCCGATGCCTGCTTACTGG
>Ga0209471_1001246_pt1 | contig 15424 bp, 16 predicted proteins | sample GraSoiAngelo_128_FD_185885 | JGI IMG/M metagenome (GOLD analysis project Ga0209471, IMG submission 185885) | Grasslands soil microbial communities from the Angelo Coastal Reserve, California, USA - 14_0927_12_20cm (SPAdes) (version 2) | ecosystem: Environmental > Terrestrial > Soil > Grasslands ...
CCATGCCCCACGGATTCTTGAGACTGGTATCGACACTCGCCGCCCCGAGCCCGGCCGTGTCGGCCACGAGCCGAGTTTCGAGGTATTCTCTCGCGGCGACGCTCGTCATCGTGTTATCGGAACACGCCGCGAGCATGGACGTGAGCCCCGCGACCGCGATCCCCCAACCTCTCGGCGACGACATGCGACGTTCCATCGGACACCTCCGGTTATGTGGTCTCCACTGATTTCCGAAGGTGCCGACCGGGCAAACCTCGTTCCGACATCCGACGAGGCCGGGCGGTCAGTTTTAGGATTGTGTGCGAGTCTTGTCAGGTTCTCGACTAGGTTCGAATCTGCGTTTCGGCTCACCCCGGGCTTGCGCCCGGGGTCAGTCGAGGCTCTAGTCGCGCGCAAACGCGACGCGGATGCGGTCGCCTTCCATGAGGAACATGTCGAATTGATCGGGGCGCGGCAGCGCGCCGTCGCGCCACCACATCAGCTCCTGGCCCGCGCCGGCGGCGTGCTGGCCCCGGAACAGCTCGAACACCTGGCGGCGCGCCGGCGTGAACAGGGCGCGCACCGCAGCTTCGTCACTCCCGCGTAGCCGATAAGCGCTCGAGAACTCGGGCGATTCGGCGAAGTCGATGTCCTGTCCTCCGAAGTACGCCGCCAGTCTCGCCCACAGGCCCTCGGGTGTGAGCAGGAACTGTGGCAGCGCGCGCTCCACGGTCCACAGCAGGCCGCCGATGCGGTGTGTCTGCGAGCTTTTTCCGGAGCCCGTGACCCACTTGTACTCGAAGGCGGTGAACGGCGTGCCGCCGCTCGTGCCGACGATGGTGAATCCCCACGTGTGCCGGTGCCCTTCGGAGAACACGCGGCACGTGGCCACGTGGCGCGCCTCTTCTCCGGGACGCTCCGGCTCGAACCGGTAGCCGCGCTCGAGGCAGAAGGTCTCGTAGGCCTTGCGCCGCCGGTTGGTGACGATTCGGTTGGCAAGCGCGATACCGGCGACGACGGTCAGGGCGACGCCGAGGAAGATGAGCGGGATCAGGGGATCCGAAGAGGAAGCGAGCAGCAGATTGACCGTGTTCACGCCGCGACTCTAGCTTACGGCGGTCGAGAACACAACCGCACAGCATGGACCTATCGCACTTCGTCGAGCGGTTGGCCGCGTCGGTGGACCTGGCCTGCGAGCTGAAATCGACGATCGTGATGGCCTCCACGCGGATCGCGCACCTGAGCTTTGTCGGCGACTCTCTCATTGGGGCCGACGTGAACCTCGAGGCAGGCGTCGTCGTGCCCTGATCGGCGATCACAGCAGGCTCGGCGCCAATGCCGTCCTGTCACCAGGTACGATCCTCCCTCCGCACTCGGTCGTCGCTCGCTTGGAGCTGGTAGACCAAGGAGCGGAGTAGGCTGCCCCGTTGGACAGCACGGTGTCGATGACGTAGAATCCGGTGCTCCTCGCATCCTTCGTTGGCCTGATGTTGAAAGGACCATTGCATGCCAAAGTTCGTGATCGAACGCGAGATTCCCGGCGCCGGCAAGCTCTCGCCCGCTGAGCTTAAGGCCATCTCTCAGAAATCTTGCAGCGTGCTGAGCAGCATGGGGCCGCAGATTCAATGGGTCCAGAGCTACGTCACGGGCGACAAGATCTATTGCGTGTACAATGCTCCCAACGAGGAGATGGTCCGACGTCACGCGAAAGAGGGTGGATTTCCTGCAAACAAGGTCGCGCGGGTTGCGACCATCATTGACCCCACAACCGCCGAATAGCCGATCCACGCTCCAACGCTTGGCGCCTGGCGGCGACCGATGTCTCCGACGCTCAAGCGCATTGTCCTCGCCTTCTTGCTGGCGCCCCTCGCCGGCGTCGGTGCATGCTGGCTGCTCATGGTCCTCTTCGACATTCCGCGCGACGTGTCGGGAGCGCCCATCTACTTCCTCATTGTTTACATGCCGTTCTTCGCGGGCCCCATCTACGCGTTCGCGTGGATCGTCGGGCTCCCAGCCCACCTCGTGCTGCATCTGGTTCATCGCGTGCGCACGCGGTACTTCGTCGTGCTCTACACGCTCGCGGGCGGTGTGATCATGGGGCGGTTCTTCTGGTCTCGCCCCCAGGCACCAACGTGGATTCTCATCGGAGCGCTGATGGGTGTCGCAACGGGCGTTACGTTCGCGCGGGTGCTCCTCGGCCCTCCAGCTCGCCCCGACGCCCCCGCCGAAGAAGCGCTTGAAGGTGGCGGCCGGTGATCGCAGCCTGTCTGGCTCAGCAGGCCCGCTGGTCAGCCCAGGCCGTGACCGCCTTCTCGCCGGCCCGCCAGATGCGGGCGGGTCAGAGCTCGCCGCACATCTCCGACCCTCCCTCTGAGCGAGCCGATCATTCACCCCCTCGGTCTTGAATCGGGTGTCGTCCGGCTCGTCGAGTACGACCCTCGCTGGCCGGCGCTCTTCGCTGCGGAAGAGCAACGAATACTCCGCGCGTGTGGGACGCTCCCGCTGCAGCTGGAACACGCCGGCGGTACCTCCATTCCTGGTATGTGCGCGAAGCCGGTTCTCGACATCGTGGCAGGCCACCCCGCACACGCGGCGGGTCCGGACTACGTTGCCGCGCTCGAACGAGCGGGGTACGCTCACCGTGGGGAGCAGGGTGTGCCGGGTCGAGAGTTCTTTCGCCGCGGGCAGCCTCGGGCCTACCACGTGCACCTGGTGGAAGCGGGTGGGTCTTTGTGGTGCGACTACCTTGCGTTTCGTGACTACCTACGCGCCCACACCGAGGCCGCACGCGACTTTGCCGACGTGAAGCGGGCCTTGGCTGCGCGCTTCCCTCGGGACCGCGAGGCCTACATCGACGCCAAGTCGGCGGCCGTTCGCGAGATCCTGCGCCTTGCCCGCCGCGGAGGGTAACGTGTGACCCCGCAGTTCAAGAAGACCTCGTTGGCATCGAACTATAGGTGATTGCCGGGAGATCACCTCAGTTGCGCCGCTGGGCGAGTCGCCGACGGCCTGAGCGTGAGAGGCAGCATGCACCTTCCTGAACGCAGTTCCGTAGTCGCCACACTGGGCGTCGCGGCGATCGTCGGTGTCGTCGCGTGGTTCTTCACTCGTACCGAGCGGAGTGATGCTTTCGCCATTGGAGCATGCATTCAGTTATACAAGAAGGCTGCTTCGCGCAGCGATACCATCCGAATCGATGGCCAAGTACCTCTGCAGCGCGAGAAAGGGCAACTGAATCCACTGACTTGCAGTGCCCTTCGCTCCGCCTACCCCACGCGATTCGTAGGCGATAGCGCTCAGAAAGTCGCACGTGCCCCGCGCGAGTTGCTGCTCGGCAGATGGCGAGCGTGTTTCCTACTCGATAGCACCGCGACCGCGATTCACACCACCTGTGGCACAATCACGGTGAGGTCTCTTGGGGATTCCGTCCCTCGTACGGGCCGCCCTGTCCTCCCTGACAGCATGAGACCGGACGTGGTGCTCGGCATCGAGCACGATCTGGTGTTCTCATCGCTGCTCGGCAGAGAACCTGGGATTGGTCCGACGGGTTCAGGAACCGTGCTGAGTCGCTTGGGTCACCTGACCATCCGCGTGAATGCTCGCGCTGGATCGGTGGCCTGGGATGACGGGTCGATCATCGCCCAAGCAACCTTGATCACGAGCGACTCGATTGTGGGAAGGTGGTCGCTCTCGTGCTTGCCCGGGTGCCCGGAGGCGGGCGACTTCTCCCTTCGTCGGGGTCGACGCTAGAGAGCGCCGGTCGATCGCCACCCGGAGGGGGTGGTCACCAGGTGCCCTTGCGCCACCGGGCGCGTCGGTCCTACCTAATTCCTCATGCTCACACGCGTCGCCGTTCTCGCCGCTCTCAGTTCCGTCGCCGGTGCTCCGCTATTGGTGTCAGCGCAGGACAAGAGAGGGCTCGATCCGTCCGTGTCCAGCGTCATCAGCGGAGGCCACTGGGAACAGGGCAAGCAACACGGCACCTATCGCATTATCGTCCACGGTGGGGGATTTTGGCGACGCGTACCCTCGACGTTACGTGTCGAGTGGATCATGGAGGATGCCCACACCCGTGCACGTCGAGTGCTCACTTCCTCGGCCGTCGATTCAATCCAAGACGGCGCGTGGTCGCTCAGTCAACCGGACTTCAATTGTGAGACCGGTGCTTGCAGGTTCACCATCTACGGCGTCGACCCCCAGACAGACCAGATGAAAGGAGAGAGCTGGGCGATCGCGCTGCGAGGCCCTGGACAGATGTCCGTAGTAAAGAGGCCGACTTCGATTAGGCCAGACTGGTGTGTCGCCGAAGGGAGCACAGTTGACAGCGTGTTCGTTGTGGCCCAGGCCCTCAGCGTCCTAGAGGACACGTTGTTGCCCCTTCGGCCGTACTCCGTTCGGCGCGTCGAGGAGCACATCGGGAGCCTTTCCCTGCTCGAAGGATTCCTCGTTAGCCTAATGCCTACGCGCCCGATGCTCGGGGGCGGAGGTCTCGTCTGGGTCGACAGCGAGACTGGATGCCCGATTCTGATAAAGGCCTACGAGTAGGCAAGTGTGTGAGGTGTGTAGACACCAAGACACGCGAAGTCCTCTCTTGCGCCACCGGGCGAGTCGCCCGCAGCCTGAGCGCATTCCGTTAGGCTGGTCACCCAGTGACCGATGAAAACCCCAGTCTTCTTAACGCCTCCCGAGATCGCCCGTGCGATTCGCCATCCTTTTCGCCATGAGTGGTGCACTTGGGTGCGCCACGGCGTGCCAAACAGGCCGCTTTGCGCTGGCCTTCGGCACGGGTTCAGCAACGATCATGTGCACCGCTTGCAGAGACGACGGGAACGTTGGCGGCACAATTGTGACGATCCACTTCGCTGGGACGGTGAGTCAACACTTTCAGATTGGCGGGTCCGCCGACTGGTGGTGGCACTTAGCGATAACGACGCAAGGGTGGGACCGGTGGATGATAAACAAATCTTGCGGCTGGGCTGTTCTATTCCCCATGGACGGTGCGGCACGGTTTCTTCGTTGAGGGAGGTCCAGCGGTAACGGTGGCGCATCCAGCGGTGACCGACAGCACGGGGCGTTGCGCTTCAACGGCAAACAAACGGCAACACTGGGACTCCTCAGGCAACACCCGCCGCTGTAAGTTCAAGCGCTACATAGTTGGGAGGGCTAGACCTAACTGGTAAGGCGGCGGTCTTGAAAACCGCTGGGCGCAAGCCCGTACAGGTTCGAGTCCTGTGCCCTCCGCTTTTCGCCACAGCCACGAAATCGCGTAGCGTCGGTACACACTCTCCGTCTTGTGGCCGGTGAGCGACGTGGCGACAGAGCGGGAGGCACGCGCGGGCTCAACTGGACCAAGCCTTCAGCCGGGATCGGCTCCAGCCTTCTCGGGACGTCGCACGTAGAGTCGACCTAGTCTAGTCTAGAGCGGCAGGTCAATACAGGAAGTCCTTGTCCTCGACATAGGTCGCCTGCTACGGCTGGCCGTCAACCTTGACGGGAACATTGCTGTTGATCGTGGAGCCGTTGCCGAGACCGCCGTACGAATTTGCCCCCCAACAATACGCGACACTGCCCATCGTGAGCCCGCAAGTGTAGTCGGCGCCGGCGCTGATGGCTGCGAAGCGGAGGCTACCCGCGACGGCAACCGGCGTCCTACTCATGTTCGTCGTGCCGGTGCCGAGCTGGCCGAGTCCGTTATCCCCCCAACAGTACGCAACGCCGGCGGTGGTGATGCCACAGCTGTGGAGACCGTGTAGGCCGGCGCTCACTGCTGCGAATGCGAGCCCGCCTGCGACCGCCACAGGCGTCGCACTGCTGGCCGTCGTACCATCGCCGAGTTCGCCAGCCGTGTTCGCTCCCCAGCAATAGGCGGCACCAGCCGTTGTGATGCCACAGGTATGACCGGCGCCCGAACTCACACTGGCGAAGATGAGCGAGCCCGTCACAGCGACTGGTGTTGAACTCGTGGTTATCGTAGCATTACCAAGCCCGCCCGCTCCCCAACAGTACGCAGCGCCCGCAGTGGTGACGGCACAGGTGTGGCTGACCCCCGCACTCAGCACATCGAAGATGAGGTTGCCCGAGACCGCGCCCGGGGTGGTGCTGCTGGTCATTGTGCCGTTGCCAAGCTGGCCGGAGCCGTTGTATCCCCAGCAGTAGGCTGCGCCACCGGTCGTGAGGGCGCAGGGAGACCCGTTGCCCTCGCTCACGAGGGTGAAACTGCGCCCGCCGGACACAGGCACCGGCGTCGTGCTGCTCGTTGCCGTGCCATTACCGAGCGAGCCGTACGTGTTGTTTCCCCAGCAGTACGCAGCATTCGCGGTCGTCACGCCGCAGGTACCGCCGACTGCGCTAACCGATGCGAACGCGAGCCCGCCCACGACGGCCAGCGGCGTCGTGCTGCTAGTCGTATCTCCGTTGCCCAGTTCTCCGAATTGGTTTAATCCCCAGCAGTATGCCGCGCCACCGGTGACCACACCGCAAGTATGGTAGGCCCCAGCACTCACAGAGACGAACGTGAGGGTTGCGACGGTAATTGATGCGGTTCCGCTCTTCCCCTCACTCATTGCCGTGACCGTCGTCGACCCGGCCGCCCCACCTGTCACCAATCCACTCGCACTCACCGTGGCGGCGGTCGTGTTATTGCTCGCCCAGCTGACCACCCGTCCGGTGAGCGCGTTGCCGGACGCGTCCGTGGTCGTGGCCGTCAACTGCACGGTGCTGCCGACGTTGAGGCTCGCCTCAGCGGGTGTGACCACCACCGAGGCCACGGGCGTAGGGGGCGCCATCGAACCGCTTCTTCCGCAACGGGCGAGCGTCAACCCGGCGGTGACTGTTAAGAGATGACGAAACGTGCGCTTCACCCCTGACCTCGCTCCCTGGGCTCCGGTCGGATCAAGACCCCGCGATCACTGAACCCTTCGAGGCGGGACCAAGTATGAAGCGCTGCGGATGGCCGGCCGCACCGACACGGGCGGGTCGAGCGCATACGGCTCCCCGGGACTTGAAAGTGGCTTGAGACCGCGAGGCGAGCGTACGCGCATGCAAGCGCTCACCCTGTTCGGCTACGCCTTCCTCTCGAACGTGGCGCTCGCCGTGCTCCCGCACGAGCCGGCCGTCATCTGGTACGGTGCGCGGCTCGGCCTCTGGCCCACCACGCTCGTCGCGACCGCCGGGACCGTAGCAGCCGCGCTGGTGGACCACCGGGTGTTTGTCCCGCTGATCCGACGGTTTCGCGATGCAAGCGCACACTCTCAGGGCGCGACTTGGGCGGATCGGTTCTTTCGTCGCTTCCCGTTCGCGACGATCGCCCTTTCCGGGCTCACGCCCCTTCCCTTCTTCCCCTTCAAAGCGCTCGCCTTCGCCACGGGTTACCCGCTGCAGCGCTACCTCGCCGCGGTCGCGGCGCGCTCGGCACCGCGCTACGCCCTGCTGGCGTGGTTCGGCGTGGCGGTGCGGCTGCCGACCTGGCTCATCGCCGCGTTGTTCGTGCTGCTGCTGATCCCGTCGTTGAGGATGCTACCGTGGCTCCGGCCAAACGCGAGCTGACGTTTCTCCTGGCCGACCCGGAGCGACGACTGCTGCGCGCTGTGGCGGCGCGGCTGCCGGCGGTCGTGACCCCGGACCACCTCACCGCGGTGGGCGTACTCGGCGCGCTCGGTGTGGGCGCCGCGTACGCGCTCTCGCGCGTCAGCGCAGGATGGCTCTGGGCCGGGAGTGCGTGTCTCGTCGTGCAGTGGCTGGGGGATAGCCTCGACGGCACGTTGGCCCGCGTGCGCAGCACCGAGCGGCCGCGCTACGGCTACTATCTCGACCACATCGTCGACGCCTTTTCAACCGCCGTCATCGGGGTCGGCGTGGCCTTGTCGCCGTATGTGAGCCCGTGCGTGGCGCTGGGACTGGTGATCGTCTACCTCGGCCTGTCGATCAACGTCTACCTCGAATCGAGCGTGTTCGGGGTGTTCCGCCTCGCCTATGGCCGGCTCGGTCCGACCGAGATTCGCATCATGCTGATTGCCGCGAACGGCGTGCTCGCGGTGCTCGCTCCGGGACCGACCCTGTACGTCGTCGCCAACGCGACGCTGGTGCTGCTCGGCGTCGGGATGGTGGCGACCCTGGTCGCGAGAGTAGCACAGAACCTATCGCGGCTCGCACGGGAGGAGCCCGATGTCAGGACTCCTCATACCTCACCCCTCGGGGCCACTCGGCACCTAGGCATCTCGGCGACTGCTTAGACCCTCCGCTCTTTACCTCTGATACACCCGCACGTAATCCACCCGCATCGTCTGCGGAAACACAGTTGTCGAATCCGGATTGCCCGGCCAATAGCCGCCCACCGCGACGTTGAGCAGGATGAAGAAGGGATGGTCGTACACCCACCGCCCCGGCACCGAGCTCGGCGTCACGGTCTTATAGAGAGTGCTGTCGACGAACCACCGGATCGTGTCCGGCTGCCACTCCACCGCAAACACGTGGAACGTGTCCGCGAACGCGCCGCTCGGCAGGTCGTAGGGGCTGCCTATACCATTGGCACCGGAATAGCTCGGGCCGTGAATGGTGCCGTGCACCCGGGCGGGCTCCTTCCCGATGTTCTCCATGATGTCGACCTCGCCACACCCTGGCCATCCCACAGTCGCGATGTCGTCACCCAACATCCAGAACGCCGGCCACAGCCCCTGCCCGCGCGGAATCTGCATGCGTGCCTCGATCCGGCCGTACTTCCACGCGCCCAACCCTTGCGTCTTGAGCCGCGCCGAGGTGTACGCCTGGTTGCCGAACGGCTCGCGCCGTGCCTCAATCACCAGGTAGCCGTTTTCGAGTCGCGCGTTCTCGACCCGATCGGTATAGAACTCGAGCTCGCCGTTCCCCCAGCCGGTGCCCCCCGTCTCGCGCACCCATTTCGTGGCGTCGAGCGCCGTGCCGTCGAACTCGTCGTGCCATACCAAACGCCACGCTGGCGGCGTTTGGGAAGCGCCGGCCTGCTGGTCGGCACGGCACGCGAGCGCCACCAGAACGAGGGAAAACACCCGGGCGCGGGTCGTCACGGATAGAGCTTCGCCGCATTCTCTTCCGGTGTAAAGGTGCCGCGTGACCGCAAGCCGCCCTCACGCGTCTTTAGGAACAACCCACGGACCGTATCTACATGAGCGCAGGGGCGCAGGCGCGTCACCCAGCCGGCAGCGACGATGTCTTCATCACGTACCTCGATCAGAGCGACAGCTTCGCGCTCGGGGTCGAATTCGGCGAGTTTCTGTGCGCGCTCGGACAGGGCTACGAAGCCGTCGGCGGCTGCTTTTCCGCGCGCCTCGAGGCGCAACTGCTGGTCGCCGCCTCGCGGTTGGGCTATGTACGAGAGGAGTGGACCGAGCGCGGTGACGGGTCCTGTTTGGGGCGGTTCAGGCGGTCTTGAAGAATCGCGCCGAGTCCCGAGCTCACGCCCACACCACCGGCACCCGATACGGCTCGAACGCGCGATCCGAGGTGAGGATCGTGAGTCCCTCGTCCAGCGCCTGCACGATCAGCAGGCGGTCGAACGGGTCGGGATGATGTAACGGCAGGTCTCGCAGTAGGTCACCGTGCCGTATGTTCACCGAAAGCGCGACGAAACCGTTCTGCGCCACGATGTCTTCCACGGCGTCTTTGAGCTCCAGCTTGCCCACGGCCCGCTTGATGGCGATCTCCCACGCGGTAATCGCGCTGACCGCAACGAGATCGGCCCGCCGCACGATCCGAACCGCGGCGGGCCGAAGCTTCGCGAGGTGCCACCGAACCAGCGCGTTGGTGTCGAGCAGCAGCCTCACTCGGATTCGCCGGTAAACAACCGCAGGACCTCGGGCGGCAGGGGCGCGTCGAAGTCGTCGGCGATCCAACCCCTGCCCTTCCCCAGTCCGTACTTGCGCAGGTGGCGCGTGCCCTTGGGCGCGAGCGGAACCAGCCGGGCCTTGGGCTTCCCGGACTTGGCGATGATGATCTCCTTCCCCTGCGCGGCCTGCTCGACCAGCTCAGAAAGGTGGGTCTTCGCCTCGTAAAGGCTGACCCGCTCACGCACCTGATAAGCCTGCTTGCGACGACGCATGCGCGTACTCTATCGTACTTGACCAAATTGGTCAATGCGGTGAGGTACTCAAAAGCGCACGCTCTTGAAATCGGCTTGACGGGCTTCCCTCTTCTTGGTAACACGTCCTTCACAGCGGGAGTTGCTCATGCGTCGTCGCACCTTGCTCTGGTTTCCCCTGCTGCTCGGCTGGTCCGAGACGGCACCGGCCCAAGAGGCCCAATCATCGTTCTGCTACCGCGCGCGGCCCAAGCCCGCGTGCTCCGCCTTCGCTTTCACAAATTTCGGGACCTACCTGGTACTGGGCAGCGATATCAAGACCGGTGATACGCCCGTGCGCGCAGTGGCAGACTGGGGCGTGATGGCGAACGTCGATAGCCGCAACGCCATCGGCGCGTCAGTGTTCGCGAGCTTGGACCGGCTTGGCTTCGGTGTCGGACCGGCCGTCCACTACCGCCGCTGGCTGTCGTCTACGGCGTCCGTGGACGTCGCCGTGGGTGCGCCGCTGCTGGCCGCTACTGACAACCTCCAGTCGGGCTCGGTGTTCGGCCTGGTGCGCTGGAGTCCCAACCATTGGTTCGCGCTCGCGGCCCGGCCCGAGCTGGTGCGCGGGCCCGTGCTCCTCGGCTGTAGCCCGAGCGGATGCGAGGTCGCCGTTCAGTCACGCATGCGCATGTCGCTCGGCATGGAGCTCGGCGGGGTGCCGGGGGTCACCCTCACCGCCGCGAGCGGCATTGCGGCCATCTTCATCGCCGCCCTCCTCTCCGGGGTGGACTAGGCGCCCTGACCCCGGGCGCAAGCCCGGGGTGAAGCACAGCCGCGCGACTTCCGGCTGCGCGACCTGGTCGGTGTAGCCCATCAGCCCCTCGAACGACGCGCACGCCCGATTGACGACGGCGCTGTCCCGGCGCGCCACCGCCACGCGCACGAGGTCGAGCCGCAGCGGCCAGAGCGACGCCACCAGCTCGAACGGGACGCTCAGCACCGCATAGCGGCGCGTCGCGCCGCTCCACAGCCGCAAGGCGGCGCTCGAGTCGCCCCGCGCCAGGGCAGCCTGTGCCTGCAGATCGGCGGCGAGGCTCGCCGGGAGCGGCGCCTCACCCGCGGCGAGCCGCGCCAGGACGGCGGCGTGGCGGGCGCGGTCTACTCCCGCGCGCGCCAGGGCCCAGTGGATCGTGACATCAGTGTCCTGCACGACGCGGGGCAGCGCGGTTAGTCTGGCGGCGGCGCGCTGCCAATCGCCCAGCGCGGGCAACCCGACGTCGTGCATCACGAGCACCCACAGATCCCGCTCCCGCTCCGCCCAGGGGCCCGCGCGGCCGAGGCGAGCCCGCGCGCTGTCCACCCAACCGGCCGCGAGGTCCGCCGCGAGCCCCATGCGCAGCACGCGCACCCGCTCCTGATCAGTGGCTGCGCGTTGCTCCAGGCAACGCAGCACGCGGCGCGCCGGTCCCTCGCGCTGTGCCGGCGTACCGAACGCCGCGGCTTGAAACGCCAGGGATTTGAGCGCCAGGAAGCTGTGGCCGCATACGTGCCGCAGCAGCGCCACCTGATCGGGTACAGATCCCAGGATGAGCGTGTCCGCGATCCCCACGACCTCGGCCACCAGCGACGTCGAGTCCACCCGCAAGTACTGGCGGATCAGGCGCTCCGTTTCCGGCCGATCGCCCACCTGATTGGCGAGCGCGATGAGGTGGCCGATCGCCGGTGAGAACCGGGGATCGAGGTCGAGCACGCGGTCGAACGCCGGTCGCGCCTCGCCCGCGCTCTGATCGAACAGCTCGCCGAAGTGGTAGTAGAACTCGCCCAGCACGTACCACGCCTGGGGGTAGTCGGGCGCGCGCTCCGTGGCGCTCTTGAACCGGGCCAGCGCCGTCTCACCGTCGCCGTGCGACAACAGCTCGGCGTACCCGTCGAGCAGCAGGCTGTCGGCCTCTGACAGGCCGCGCTGGTGCAGCATCGCACGCCGCAGCGGCGGCCCGAAGCCCTGCTCGGTGGGATCCACCTGGGCGGCGATCAGGGCGAGCCGCAGGCGCGCGATGGCGAATCCGGTATCGGCGCGGATCACGCGCGTGTACCCGTCGCGCGCGGTACGGTAGTCGCCGCGCCGAAAGGCCGCGTCGGCGTTGAGGTATGCGGCTAACGCATCGGGACCGCTGTTCGGGAGCGTCACGTCAGCACTGGGTGTGAACTCGGGGTAGAGCTGGGTCCACACCCGGTCCATCATGTCCGACTCGTCCAACCCGACGCGGCCGGTCGCCGTGCCGCTGCGCCGCGCGTGGCTACCCTCGTACAGCGTGGCCGTCAAGGTGACCGTCGGTCCCGTGTACGACACGCTGCCCTGGACGAAAAAGCGCGCCCCTAACCTCCGGGCCAGATCGCGCGCGTCTTCATTCGAGAGCGGTGCGGTGCCGGTCTGCGCCACGACGCGCCCGAAGGACAGGACGTCGATCACCCGCTCCACCGGCCGGAACCGTGAGACGAAGTACTCCGGCAGCTGGGTGGCCGGGTAGGGCGGCGTGCCCAACACCGCGAACGGCATCACCGCGAGCCGGGGCGGCACGTCGGACGCCGGCGCTGGTCCCCACACCAGCCTGGCGACGCCCGCGGCGACGATCACGGCCAAGGCGGCGATGGCCCAGCGCCGCCGCCGGGGTCGCGTGCGCTCGAGCGCCGTTATCCATGCTTCGCCCGAGGTCGGGCGCTCATCGGGGCGCTCGGCGAGCGGGGCGACGAGCGTCGCCGCTTCGCGGGCGGAGAGGTCCGGTCGGGCGGCGCGGAGCGCACGTGCCAGCGTGGCACGGTCGGCCCTGAAGTCGGTCGCCCTTCCGGTGAGCGCCTCGAATGCCACGGCGGCGAGCGAGTACAAATCGGCCCGGCCGTCCACCCGCCCCCCGGCGATCTGCTCGGGGGCCATGTACCCGGGCGTGCCGATGGTGACCCCCGGCTGCGTGAGCGACGTGTCCGCCGTGCCCTCCACGTGGGCCACCCCGAAATCGGCGAGCAGCGCGCGCCCGCTGTCTTCGTCGAGCAGAATGTTCGCCGGCTTCACGTCGCGGTGCACGATGCCGCGGCGGTGCACGTAGCCCAGCGCGTCCGCGATCTCGCGCACGGTGCGGAGAACAGCGTCCGTCGCCGGGCGGTCGGAGTCGCGCAACCGCTCCTCCAGCGTCGCGCCGCGCACAAACGTCATGATGAGAAAGGTGATCCCGTCCCGGGTGTCGAAGTCGTACACGCGCACGATGTTGGGGTGCTCGAGCCCGGCGCCGAGTGTGGCCTCGCGCCGGAACCGCTCGCGCCGCATGGCGCTGGCCGCGACCTCGGGAGGCAGCACTTTGACGGCGACGATGTGGCCCAGGGTACGATGCCGGGTCCGGAACACGGCGCCCATACCGCCGGCGCCGGCGAGACTCACCACCTCGTAGCGTTCGCCCACCGCACGCTGCACGTCTTCGAGAGCGGGGTGAGGGAGAGGGGGAGGCATGCGGCAGGAGAATGTAGCGGTGCTTGCTGGCGACCGCACCGTGTCCGATAATCGGGGCGCGATGCCCGATTCTCCCCACCTCTCCGTCCGCGTGCTCGGCCCCGCGCGCCTGACGGTGGACGGCGCCGCGGCGCCGCCCGAACTGCTGTGGCGCAAGCACCTGGCGCTGCTCGTCTACCTCGCACGCAGCCCCCGCAAGAGCCGCACGCGGGAGCATCTGCTCGGACTGCTGTGGAGCGACCGGACCGAGGCGCTGGCCCGCCACTCGCTGAGCGAGGCGCTGCGCGTGCTGCGACGCGTGCTGGGCGACACGGCGGTCCAGGCCGACGTCGACCAGGTGCGGCTCGCGACCGACCGCGTCACGCTCGACTGCGATCGCTTCGCCGCGCACGCCGAGCGGGGGGAATGGGACTCGGCGGCGGCGCTCGTGGAAGGGGAATTTCTCGAGGGACTCGCGCTCCCGGACGCGAACCAGTTCGAAACCTGGCTCGGCGCGGAGCGCACACTGTGGCGCGCGCAGGGGCTCGAGGCGCTGGTCAAGTCCGCCGAGGCGCAGCTCGCCCGCGGCGACACCGCGGCGGCGACGCGCGCCGCGCTCGGCGCCGTGGCGCTCGATGCCACGTCCGAGCCAGCGGCCCGCACGGCGATGCGCGCCCTCGCGCTCGCGGGCGACCGCGCGGCGGCCGTGCGCGTCGCCGAGGACCTCGCGCGCGCGCTGCGTGACGCGCTGGACGCGGCGCCGAGCCCCGAGATGGCGCGCCTCGTCGAGCGCATCCGCGAGGCGCGCGTAGGTCGCCGCATCCTCGCGGCGCCGCCCGCGGCGCGGCCGCGCCCGCCCTTGCTCGGTCGCTCGGCCGAGCTCGCGGCCGCCGCCGCGGCGTGGGAGCGCGCCAAGGCCGCTCGCGGACAGGTGGTGCTCGTTCAGGGAGAGCCGGGTGAAGGAAAGACGCGGCTGATCGAGGAGGTCGTAGCCCGCGCCCGGCTGGACGACGCGACGGTCGCCGCCGCCCGGGCCGTACCCGCCGATCGGGAGCGAGAGTGGAGCGCCGTGGCGGGGCTCGTCGCGACGGGATTGGGCGACGCGCCCGGGCTCGCGAGCGCGCCGGCGCCCGCGCTCGCGAGCCTGGGAGCGCTCGATCCCGACCTGGGCACGCGGTTTCAGCGTAGCCGCGGGGAGCCCGCGATGCAGATTGCCCAGGCGTTCACGGCCGCTGTGATCGCAGCGGCCGGGGAGCGTCCGCTGCTGCTCGTGGTCGACGATGCGCAATGGCTCGACGCCCTCTCGCTCGCGTTGCTCCCCGCCCTGGCGCGCGACGCCGCACCGCACCGGGTGCTGCTGCTCCTCGGCGTGGCGCGGGGCGTGCCGGACGGAGAGCGCTTCGCCGCGCTGCAGGGTCGGCTGGGACGCGATCTCGAGGGCGCGGTGATCCGCCTCGAGCGGCTGGACCAGGCGGCGCTCGGGGAGCTCGTCGCGTGGGCCGTGCCCTCGTACTCCGCCGACGAGCACGATCGCCTGGTGCGGCGCGTGGAGCGCGACACCGCGGGCATCCCCCTGCTCGCCGTCGCCCTGGTCGAAGCCGTGGCCGCGGGGTATCGGCTCGCCCCCGACTCGCCCGCGTGGCCCACGCCCGCGCGTACGCTGATCGATTCGCTGCCGGGGACCCTGCCGCCCGCCGTGGTCGGCGCGGTGTGCCAGCGGTTCAGCGGGCTGCCGCTCGCAGCCCAGCACGTGCTCGGCGCGGCGGCGGCGTTGGGGGGTCGGGGCGACGTGACGCTCCTCGCGCGCGCGACCGGCCTCGAGCCCGGCCCCGTCGCCCAAGCCCTCGACGTGCTCGAGTGGGAGCGCTGGCTCAGCGCCGACACGCAGGGTTACGTGTTCGCCGCTCCGATCGAGCGCGACATCGTGCTGC
>Ga0209471_1001247_pt1 | contig 15422 bp, 17 predicted proteins | sample GraSoiAngelo_128_FD_185885 | JGI IMG/M metagenome (GOLD analysis project Ga0209471, IMG submission 185885) | Grasslands soil microbial communities from the Angelo Coastal Reserve, California, USA - 14_0927_12_20cm (SPAdes) (version 2) | ecosystem: Environmental > Terrestrial > Soil > Grasslands ...
TCGCGGCCGTGCTCCTTGGCCATCTTCGCGGCGAGCACCACCGGGTCCCGCAGGTAGTAGTCGGCCGTCGAGAGCACGGCGAAGAGGTATTTGTAGCCCTGGGTGAAGAGCTCGCGGGCGGCGGCGTTGCCCTCGACGTGCGGCACCTTGTACTTCTCGGTGATCGGCGCCATCGCCTTGGTGAGCCCCGAGCTGTAGGCCCCGAGGAGGAACTTCACTCCGTCCTGGCTGATGAGCCGCTCGGCCAGCTGCGCGCCGCGGGCAGGCGTCGACTCGTCATCGTAGTAGACGACCTTGAGCTTGAATCTCTTGCCCCCCACCTTCACGCCGCCCATCTCGTTGATGCGCTCGACGGCGATGTCGTAGCCGTCCCTGGTGTTCTTGCCGTTGACCGAATACTTGCCGGTGAGAGAGACCGCTGCGCCGAGGACGACGGTGTCCTCTTCCTTGGCGGCGATCGCGGCCGACGAGAGCAAGAAGGCGATGAGGCACGCGGCGAGAAACCTCGGCATGTCTTCCCTCCCAGGCGGAATGTTGGACCGCAAACCTTGCGGGGCGGGCAGTCTACGTCGGCTGCGCAAGAACGGGGAGTCGTTCGGCACCGAGCTGGCAACTGGCGCTGCATCGCACTTGGCGCCATGCTCGCGGCATGCAGCCCGCCTCGGAGTGGGAGATCGCCGACGAAGATCTGGAGCGCTCCCTGCGAATCTGGGCAATCCCCATCGCTCTCGTCGTCATGCGCCTTCTGGTCGCGACGCAGCTCGGTCATTTCTTCCTCCGCACCTTCTTTTCCATGTGGGTTCACGAGATCGGCCACGCCATCGCCGCCTGGCTCTGCGGCTACTTCGCCTTTCCCGGACCGTGGCTCACGCCGATGTCGACCGAGCGCTGGCCCATCTTTGCGCTGCTCCTCTTCGGCGCTCTCGCTGCGGCGGCAGTCCACTCCTTCCGCACCGGCCGCCGCCAGCTCGGAATCGCCGCTTGCGCCGCGCTGCTCGCGCAGACCTTCTGCACGCTGCTGCTCAGCCGGGAGGCGGCGCAGGCCTTCATCTATTTCGCCGGCGACGCCGGCTGCCTGGTCTTGGGCGCGCTGCTCATGGCCACCGTCTATGGGCCGCGAGAGGGCCTCCTCCACCGCAACTGGCTGCGCTGGGGTTTCTTGATCATCGGCTCGGCCGCCTTCGTGGACGTCTTCGAGCAATGGTGGGCGGCGCGCACCGACGTCGATCGCATTCCCTTCGGCAGGAACGAAGGGGCCGGCCTGAGCGACCCGAGCATGCTCGCCGATCATTTCGGCTGGAGCGCCCGGACGATCACCTCGCGCTACGTCGTGCTCGGCTGCGTCTGTCTCGTCGCGCTGGCCGCGACCTGGTTGGCTGGGCTCTACCGCTCGCGTTCGCGTGCAAGCGTGGAATGATGCGCGCCATGCGCTTCCTTTTCGCCGCCCTGCTCGCCGCCTGCGCCGCCGCTCCAGCCTCGCCTTCCGACAAGAGAAGCAGCAGCTACCAGGATCTCCTTTCGCTCTTCGCCGAGTGGCGCGCCTTCCAACGGCCGCGCGTCGCGCAGGGCGTGCCTGACTATACGGCGGCGGCGATGGAGGCCCAGCATCGCGAGCTGGCCGGCTGGATGCGCAGGCTGGAGAGCTTCGACGCGAGCAGCTGGACGATCGCGCAACAGAATGACGTGCAGCTCGTGCGCGCCGAGATGAACGGCCTCGACTTCGACCATCGCGTGCTGCGGCCGTGGGCGAGGAGTCCCGCCTTCTACGCGACCCTCTTCGACGAAGAGAGCGACCAGCCGGCGCGCGAGGGACCGCAGTCGCTCGGCTCCGTGGAGCTGTGGAAGTACTCCTTTCCGCTCGCAGCCGCGCAGGCGGCGGAGCTGGCCGCGGGCCTGCAGCCCATCCCGGCCCTGCTCGAGCAGGCGCGCGGCAATCTCACCGGCGATGGACGCGACCTGTGGATCTTCGGCATCGAGCGCGTCAAGGAGCAGCGCGCGATGCTCGCCGGACTGTCCGGCAAGGTGGCCGGCCAGGCCGAGCTGGCCGCGGCGGTGAAGCGCGCGCAGCAGGCTACGGACGATTTCATCCGTTGGCTGGAGCAAAAGGCGCCCTCCAAGTCGGGACCGTCCGGTGTCGGGATCGAGAACTACGACTGGTATCTCGCCCACGTGCAGCTCGTCCCTTACACCTGGGCGGAGGAAATGGCGCTGATGCAGCGCGAGCTGGCGCGCGCCTGGGCGGGGCTTGCGCTCGAGGAGGAGAAGAACCGCGCGCTCCCGCCGCTGGTCCCCGTCGCCTCCGCCGAAGAGCACCAGCGCAGGTTCAACGCCGCCGTCAGCGAATACCTGGCGTTCCTGCGCGATCGCCACATCCTCACGCTGCGCGACTGGATGGACTCCGCGCTGCGCGCGCGCATCGGCCGGTTCGCTCCCGGCGAGCGCGAGTTCTTCACCGAGGTCGACTATCGCGACCCGGTCGCGCTGCGCACGCACAGCTATCACTGGATCGACCTCGGCTTCTTGCAGCGCGAGCCGCACTCAAGCGCCATCCGCCGCGGAGTTCTCCTCTACAACATCTTCGACAGCCGCACCGAAGGCTTCGCCACCGCGATGGAGGAGCTGATGATGCACGCGGGCCTCTTCGAGGCGCGGCCGCGCTCGCGCGAGCTCATCTACATCCTGCTCGCGCAGCGGGCGGCGCGGGCGCTGGGCGATCTGCGCATGCACGCGAACCAGGTCACGCTCGAGGAGGCGGCTCGCTTCGCCTCCGAGAACACACCGCGCGGATGGCTGCGGCTGACGGGAAAGACCGTCCGCTGGGAGCAGCATCTCTACTTGCAGCAGCCCGCCTACGGCACGAGCTACGTCATCGGCAAGCTCGAGGTCGACAAGCTCATCGCCGCGCGCGCCCGGCAGCTCGGCGACAAATTCTCCCTGCGCAGCGTGATCGACGACCTCAATACCGCGGGGCTCATCCCCATCGCCCTCTTGCGCAAGGAGCTCACTCCCGGTGCCGCAAACTGACTTTCGAGATGGTGTAGCGCGAGACCTGCGCGCACCATTGCGAGTCGACCGACTGCGGCAGGCCGAAGACCCGCAGGTCGAGCGCGAGGTTGGTGACCACCAGGCTCTCGCCGAGGAAACGGAGGCTGGCGGGGAAGAGCAAGTGGATGGGCGAGCCGGCGCGGATGCCGTCGAAGTCGCCCAGCTTGGAGATGGCCTTCCCGGTCGGGTCGACCACGACGATCTCGTCCGCCTGGTTCGCCGCCACCCAGAGGTTGTCGTCCTCGTCGACGATGACGCCGTCGGCGCCGTTGATGCTCTCGGTGAAGACCTGGGCCTTCCCCGGCGATCCGGCGGTCACCGGAATCTTGATGATCGTGTCGTCGCCGGTGTTGGCGACGAAGAGGGCGTCTTCCTTCTTGTTGAAGCGCAGGCCGTTGGCGCCGAAGGGCGGGTAGCCGGTCGTGGTCAAGAGTTTGTCCGCTACCCAGGAGCTCGCCATGCCGCCTTGCTGGCCGGTCTTCCAGACGATGCCCTGGAAAGAGTCGGAGACATAGACGTTGTCTTCCTTGTCGAAAGTGATGTCGTTGAGCCCCGCGGCGTTCGCGTCGGGAACGGTCATGAAGACCTTCGACGCGCCGGTCGTGGGATCGACGTCGAAGACCTTTGCTCCGCCAAAGTCGATGACGAGGAGCTTGTGGGTCCTTGGCTGGAAGCGCAGGCCGAGCAAGTGGGAGGTGCTCCCCGCGACGGAGACTTGCCGCACCAGCATCCCTTCGTCATCGAAGACGTAGAGCTGACCTTCGCCCCCGACGGCTCCCTGGGCGTTGAATCCGAAAGTGGCGACGTAGACATTGCCCGCTGAGTCGACTTCGATGCCCTCGGGCCCTGTCGCCCCCGCCGGGAGCACCGCGAAAGTGGTCACCTGCCCCCTGTTCCAGGCGGCGGCGGGAAGGGAAGCGAGGATGGCAAGCGCGAATGCCGACAGTGTTCGCATGAGTTTGAGCCTCCGGCTCGGCGGGGAACCCTCGCCTACGCCGCAACCGCCGGCCTGTAAAGGAGCAGTGCGTCGATCGCGCCGTTGATCCGCGGAAGGCACTCGCGCTATGGGAGGCCCAGGGGGACGCCCATGAGCCTCGATCGCCGCCGCTTCCTGGCAGGCGCAGCCGCCGCTGCTTGCTGGGTGCAGGTCCCGCGCTTTGCCCGCGCCAAAGGAGCAAAAGCGAAGGGAAAGGACTATTTCCTTCGCGCCACCGAGCGGCCTTTGAATTACGAGTCGGTCCGCTCGACGTTCACGACGCGCATCACGCCCACCGAGCGCTTCTACCTGCGCAACCATTTCGATCTCCCCAGCGTCGACGTCAAGTCCTGGCGGCTCAAGCTCCACGGCCTGGTGGAGAAGCCGCTTTCGCTCTCGCTCGCCGATCTCGAACGGATGCCTCAGGTCACGGTCGAGGCGGTGCTGCAGTGCGCGGGCAACGGGCGCGCTTTCTTCGCGCCGCACGTGCCTGGTGTGCAGTGGCGCTACGGCGCGATGGGCAGCGCCGAGTGGACGGGCGTGCGTTTCAAGGAGCTGCTCGCGCTCGCCGGCCTCAAAGAGGGCGCGGCGTTCGTGCAGCTGCAAGGCGCGGAGAAGCCGGTGATGAGCAGCACGCCGCAGTTCATCCGCGCCATCCCGCTGGCCAAGGCGCAGCATGAGGACACGCTGCTCGCGCTGCGGATGAACGGCAAGCCGCTCGCCGATACCCGCGGCAAGCCCTTGCGCCTCGTGCCGCCGGGATGGGTGGGCGACGATTGGGTCCGCGCGCTGGTGGACATCGAGGTCCGCGCCGACGAGCCCAAGGCCTTCTATTACGACCCGGCGTATCGCTTTCCCACCACCCCGGGCGCGCCGGGGGCGGCCATCCCCGCCGACCAGATGAAGCCGATGACGAAGGTCAACGTGAAGTCGATCGTCGGCTCGATCAGCCCGGGCGACGTCCTTCCGCCGGGCAGGCATGAGCTGGTCGGAGTCGCCTTCTCCGGCGAGGCCGGCATCGAGAAGGTCGAGCTGAGCTTCGATGGCGGCAAGAGCTGGACGCAGGCCCAGCTCGACGGACCTTCGACGAAGTATGGCTTCCGTCTCTTTCGCCATCCCTGGCAGGCCGAACCGGGAAGCTGGCAGGTCGCCTGCCGCGCCACCGACAGCGCCGGGGCGACGCAGCCCGATGTGCCGGTGTGGAATCCAGCCGGCTATCTCAACAACGCCGTCGATCGCGTGACGGTCGAGGTGCGGTCGTGATCCGCGCGCTCTTCGCCGCTGCGCTCGCCGCCTTCGCCGTCGCGGTCGCTGCCGGCAATTCCGAGACCGAGGCGCTCCTCGAAGGAAAGATGCCCGACGATCCGGCCAAGCCTCTGGTGCAGGGCAAGTGCCTTCTCTGCCACAGCGCCGACTACCTCACCCAGCAACGTCTGACCGCAGCGCAGTGGGAGAAGACGGTCGACAAGATGCGCAAGTTCGGCACGCCGGCCAACGACGAGGAGGCGAAGCTCATGACCGCCTACCTCGCGCGCTACTGGACGCAGGACCTGCCTCCGCCGCGGCCGGTGCGCGCGCCGGCGCCCCGCAAGTGATCTGGCTCGTCGCGCTGCTCGCCGCCGCAACTCCCAAGAAGACGCCCGAGCTGATCGAGCGAGGCCGCGGCGCGTACGCCATCTGGTGCGTCGCCTGTCACGGCGAGCGCGGCGCGGGCGACGGGCCCACCGCGAACAGGATCGAGCCCAGGCCGCGCAACTTCGCCACGGGAAAGTTCAAGCAGGGGTCGCGCGCCGACCAGATCTTCAAGACCCTCGGCAACGGCGTGCCGGGCTCCGTCATGACCGCCTTCAAGAACCTTTCCGTCGAGGAGCGCTGGGCGCTCGCCTTCTATGTCCTCGAGCTGAAGGCAGGGCGGAAGTGACGCTCATTTCAGCAACGGCCTGTCGATCACCTTCGCTGCCGCAGGTCCGGTGAGCGCCGCGCGGAAGGCGGAAGAAACTCCGGGGTCGTCCTGCACGATCATGTCGGCGAGGCTGCCGTTGCCGCGGTCGTCGCTCCAGCGCTGCTGCCACCAGGAGAAGCCGCGGACGTCGGACCAGCGGCCGCCGAGCAGCGCATCGAAAGCCGCTTTCACCCACGGGCCGGCCGCGCAGCCGGGATTGTTGTTGGTCACCCCGAACTCGAAGATGAAGATCGGCTTCACCGCCGTCGCGGCGCGCAGCTGCGGGAGCATGGCGTCGACGAGCGAGGCGAAAGTCGGGCAGCGCTGATCGTTGGAGCGCTCCGAGCCATACGCCGAGATGCCGACCCAGTCGACCAGGTCGTCGCCCGGGTAATAGGCGACAGGTCTGTTGCGGGGATCCGTTCCGGGGAAATTCTCGCTGTTGTAGTGCAACGCCCAGGTGATGTTGGTCGCTTTCCGGGAGCGCATCAGCTCCACGATGTGGCGGTAGGCACGCTTGAACGTTCCCGGGCCGACGTCGAGGCCGCCGTTGTAGGGAGCGCTCCAGGGATTCCAGTCGCCATTCACTTCAGTGCCGTACTCGACGACCAGCGGCGTTCCGAAATTGTGCGCGCCGTCCGCCCAGGCGGCGAGGTCGGCGTCGAACTCGCCGGCGAGGATACGCTCCAAAGTGAAGGTCGGGTCGGTCACCAGCGGAATCTTCTGGCTGCGCATCATCAGGCGGACGAACGGAACTGCTCCGCGATCGCGGATCCAGCTGACCGTCTGGAGGGGAAAGGCGCGCGAGCGGATCCATTCGTCGTCGAAGTACACCCAGGCGACGTCGCGGCCGACCGCCCGTTCGTAGGCGTCAAGGCTCTCGGCCGAGATGTCGCTCGTGTTCCCGGCGGGCAGGACACCGTGGTAGAGCGAGCCCGCGGCGGGAACGAGCAGCGATTGGGATCGGCTCGTGCTGACCTGGTTGTCGGGCGGCGAGGGCGTCGAGCTGCTGCCGCCCGCTCCGCACGCCGCCAGGCTCGCAACCAGGAGGAGGCCGATCAGCCTGGGCATGCGGCAATATGGGGAACGCTCTTGCGGGAAGGCGAGCGGCGGACGCCTGCCCGCCTCCTGATGTCTACGTACTCAGCGGCGGCAGCCCGGCGGATACGGCGGACGCAAGAAAGAATGGTACGTGTCGGAGTCGTCGGCCGCGGGCGGACGCGTCGAGGGGATTTCCTTCGCCACCTTGGGGAAGATGCGCAGGTAGGCGATCAGTGCCGAAGGGGTGCGCGAGCGCCTCATGGCGAGGGCAGACTACTGCGGAAAACGTCCGCCTCATCGAGCGGGCGCTGGAAGAACTGACACGATTGCAACCCGATGGGGGCCGGCCGAAGATGAATGGATGCGCGAACTGAAATGGCTCGACGCAGCCGGCACGGCCGCGCGCTACTCAGTTCGACACGTCGGCGGCGGCATCCCCGCGCCGACTTCGATTTTCTATAAAGTTCGCGGTCCCTGAATGCCGATCTCGAAGAAGAGGAAGAAGCTCGAGAAGAAGCGGGCGCACGACCGCGACGTCCGGCCCGCGCCGCCAGGTGCGCCTGCCGAGCCCGCCGGCGGCGGCTTCTTGAGCAAGATGCGCGGCGGCTTCAAGAGCGCCGCCGGGACTGGCGTCAAGAAGCAGGAGTCGCTGCTCTCGAAGATCCTGACCTGGGGTCTGCTGCTGCTCGTCGCTTATTTCGTCGCAAAGCGGTTCGGCGTCATCCGCTGAGTCTCAAGGCGATCTCTTCTCGGCGGGCTCCGCGTGTCGCGGTCCTGGCAGGTACTCCACCGATGGATGCCTTCGCACCGGCTGGGGGAAGAGGCTCATCAACATGAGGAACTCGGGCGGCATGTCGGAGCGGACCTTGAGCCCCAGCCGCTGCGCTTCTTCAACCGTGATCGGGTAGTCGTGGGTCCAGGTGCCGGCCGAGAGCAACTCGGCGAGCTGCTCTGCCTTCTCCGCTGATTGACTTCTCGAGAGCAGCTCGCTCACCGAGGCGCGTACCTGGGCGATGGCCTTCTCGGCCACGTCGGCCATCACCAGCGTCTGGTCGTCTACCTCCGCGACCGGCTTCTTCGCCACCGCCTTGAGCAGCGAGGCGGCCGGATATTGCCCGAGCTGCGGATCGACCGGCCCCAAGACCGCGTGGGGCGACATGACGATCTCGTCGGCGGCGAGCGCGATCAACGTCCCGCCCGACATCGCGTAGTGCGGCACGAAGACCGTCACCTTCCCTTTGTGTCCGCGGACCGCGCGGGCGATCTGCGTGGCCGCCAGGACCAGCCCGCCGGGAGTGTGCAGGACGATGTCGAGCGGCACCTCGGGATCGGTCAGCTCGCAAGCGCGCAGCACCTCCTCGGCGTCGTTGATGTCGATGTAGCGCATCAGGGGAAAGCCGAGCAGGCTCATCGTCTCCTGCCGATGCACGAGCAGGATGACCCGCGACCTGCGGTTGCGCTCGATCCTTCCCAGGAGCCGCTGCCGCGAGCTTTCCAGGAGGCGCTGCTTGATGAGCGGCTCGATCGCCGAGAAGAGGAAGAACAGCCAGATGATCTGTCCCAGATCCATTGCGCTCTCCTAGGGCCAGTGCGCCCAGGCCCGCTCCACTCCCGCCTCGTCGGGATGGAAACGGCGCGGCTCTTCTCGGGCGAGAAAGAGCCGGTGCAGCAGGACTCCGCTGGCGAAACCGCCCACGTGCGCCCAGAAGGCGATGCCGCCGACGTCGGAAGCGCGCAGGCCCGCGATCGTCCCGCCCAGCATCTGGCTGAGGAACCAGAAGAGCAGATAGATGAACGCAGGAAGCTGGAAGAAGAAGGGGAAGAAGAAGACGGGAAGGAGAACGACGATCCGCGCGCGCGGATAGAGGACGAAGTACGCCCCGAGCACTCCGGCGATGGCGCCCGAAGCGCCGACGGTGGGGACCGTCGAGTCCAGGTTGGTGAACCAATGCGTGAGCCCGGCAGCGAGGCCGCAGAGCAGATAGAAGAGGATGAAGCGGAAGGGCCCCATCCGATCCTCGACGTTGTCGCCGAAGATCCAGAGCGCCCACATGTTGCTGAGGACGTGGCCCCAGCTGCCGTGCAGGAACATGCTGGTGAGGAAGGGCCAGTAATCGTCGATGGGCAAGCCGATCTGCTGCGCCCAAAGCGGATGGCTGTAGCGGGCGGGCACCATGCCGAGGAAATAGATGAGCCGCTGCAGGTCCTCCGGCGGGAGCGTTGCCTCGTAGACGAAGATGAGAAGGTTGACGCCGATGATCGTCCAGGTGACGACGGGCGTATGACGGCTGGGCACCGTATCGCGGATAGGGATCACACGCGCGGAGCGTACGCCTCCGCAATGGAAGTGGAAACCGCGCCCGGATCGATTGCCCTGATCAGAGCAGGCGTGTCGTGAGCGCCATGCCCGACTTGACCGTCCGCGTGACCGGAGTCTTCCCGGCGACCTCGGCCAGCCGCGCGCGCTGATCCTCCGTCAGCGCCGCGCCACAGGTGATCTCGCGCTCGATGTGCTCGGCGCCGTCTGCCTTGACCTGGCGCACGCGGACGTGGATGTGGCCGAGCTCCCACTTTTTCTTCTCCGCATACATCCGCATCGTGATCGAGGTGCATGCGGCGAGCGCCGCCAGCAGCAGCGCGGTAGGCGACGGGCCGGTGTCCGTTCCACCCCTGGCCGGGGGCTCGTCGGAGGTCAGGTCATGGTGGCCGGCCTTGACCCGCGTCGCGTAACCGGAGTCGGTATCGGCGGTGGCGGCGGCGATGAGATCCATTTGGCGTCCTCCTCAGCGGGGCGGCAGCGGGATGAACTCCTTCTCGTCGCCGCGCACCTTGGGAAAGCGCCCGGTCCGCCAATCGTCCTTGGCGCGCTCGATGCGCACGCGCGAGCTGGAGACGAAGTTCCACCAGATGTGCCGCTCGCCATCGACCGGAGCGCCGCCGAGAAGCATCACTCGCGAAGGCTCCGCGGCGGTGAGCGCGCCGAACAGCGCTCGCGAAAGACGAGCAGCTCGCCGGCGCGATGCAACTCGCTGTCGACGGACATCGCCCCTTCGACGACGTACGCGGCGCGCTGCGGGTGATCGTCGGGCAGCGGCAGGACGATGCCGCGTTCGAGCTGCGCCTCGACGTAGAAGAGCGGCGAGAGCCCCTTCACCGGAGCGGTTGCGCCGTAGGCCGAGCCGGCCACGACGCGCAGCCGCGCGCCGCCGAGATCGAGCCCGGGAATGGTCTCGGCGGCGTGATGATGGAACGACGGCTCATCCTCTTCGTGGGCCTTGGGCAGGGCGACCCAGAGCTGCAGCCCGTGCAACCGCGGTCCCCGTCGTCGCTCGGCGGCGGGCGTCCTCTCCGAGTGCGCGATGCCGCGGCCGGCGGTCATCCAGTTGACCGCGCCGGGACGGATCGCCTGCTCCGAGCCCAGCGAGTCGCGATGGAGAATGTCGCCCTCGAACAGATAGGTCACGGTGGCGAGATTGATGTGGGGGTGCGGGCGCACGTCGATTCCCTCGCCCGCGGCGAGCTGCACGGGACCCATGTGGTCGAGGAAGATGAAGGGCCCGACCATGCGCCGCGCCGCGGAAGGCAACAGGCGCCGGACGGTAACCCCTCCCAGATCGCGGGCGCGCGCCTGGATGACCAGCTCCACCGCCGGCTCCGCGACTTTCGTGCATTTCGGCTCCGTGTGCGGCATGACGCTCATGGCAGCTCCGGCTCAGCGGAGTTGATCTTCCGCCGCAATCGATCGCAGCTCCTTCGGGTAGGCGGCGAGCAATGTCGGGGGGACCTTGACGCGCTCGCCCGTCACCTGCGCCTGGAGCATGGCGGCGTTGGTCACCGCCTGGCCGGCGAAATGGTTGTTGTTGACCACGTAGACCTCCTTGACCAGCGCCTCGCTCGCCAGCGCTCTCGCCCGCTCGGCCCACGGCTCCAGCTCTTTCGCTGAATACAGATAATCGTATCGCTCGTCTCGCCCGGCGTCCTTGCGGAACCAGTTTTGATAATTGCGGCCGTGCACGCGGATGTATCCGACCGACGAAGTCGCGCGCGCGGAGGGCCGCAGCGAATTCCGGAAGAGCGGCTGGTCGACGTTGACCACGCCGGCTTTGGATTCCGCCAGCTCTCGATAGAAATCGGTCTCGTTCCAGGAGACGTGGCGCACCTCGACGACCAGCGGATACTTCGCGAAGGCGCGGAGGAGATCGCGCAGCCATTCGCGGTTCGGGTCGCTGTTGCGGAACGACCAGGGAAACTGGAGGACGACGGCGCCGAGCTTGCCTGCCTCGGCGAGCACGTCGAACCCCGCGCGAACCGCGTCGACATCGTCTCCCGACCAGGCCGTCTCGCGCTCGTGCGTGAAGCGCCGCCAGAGCTTGGCGGTGAACTGGAACTTGTCGTGCCCGGCGATCCGCCGCGCCCAGCTCTGCGCCACCTTGGCCGTCGCCGGGCGATAGAAGGTCGAATTGATCTCGACCGCGTCGAAGTAACCGGCCAGGTATCCGAGCGGATCGAATCCTTTCGGCTTCTGCGCCGGATAGACCTTGCCCCGCCAGTCGGGATAGTCCCAGCCAGCCGGACCGAATCGTATGAGCTTGCCCATGGCCACGTGTTCATCTTGGACGCCGGCGGCGCCTTCGAGCTCTACGATTCAGGATGGACGAGGCCGACGCGGATGGCATAGCGAACCAATCCGGCCACGCCGTGGATCCTGAGGCGCTCCATCAGCTCGGTGCGATGCGTCTCGACCGTCTTCACGCCCAACTGGAGCCTCTGGGCGATCTCCTTGGTGGACAAACCTTCGGCGATGAGCTGCAGCACTTCGCGCTGGCGCGGCGTGAGAACCTCGAGCGGCGTTCCGGCGAGCGATGAACCGTGGTTCATTGCGGCGATGACTTGCTTCGAGACCGCGGGGCTCAGCCAGCAGTCGCCGCGCGCCACCGCGCGCAGGGCCATCTCCAGCTCGCTCCGGTGGGCGTTCTTCAACAGATACCCCGCCGCTCCGGCGAGCATCGCTCGCCGGACGTATTCGTCGTCGCTGTGCATCGAGACGATCAGCACGCGTGTGGCAGGTTGATCCTTCGTCACCCGCGCCGCTACTTCCAGGCCGTTCAGTCCTGGCATGGAGATGTCGACCAGCGCGATGTCGGGCTTCTGCTCGCTGATCAGCCGCAGCGCCTCCCGCCCGTCGCCCGTTTCCGCCACGACTTCCACATCCGGCAGCTCGGAAAGCAGCGCGCGCATGCCCGCGCGAACGAGCGTGTGATCGTCGGCGAGCAGCAAGCGCAGCGGGCTCACGGGCGGGCTCCGTCGGCGAGTGGCAAGCGCGCACGGACAGTCGTCCCGCGGTCCTTTGCCGAGTCGATCTCCAACTCTCCGCCGGCCAGCGCGACGCGCTCCTGCATGCTGAGCAGGCCCTGGCTCCCACCGCGAGCGGCACGCTTGCGGGCGGCGGCGACGTCGAAACCCTTTCCCTCGTCGCGAACGGTGAGCTGCAGCTGATCGCCTTCCGCGCGAAGCTCGACCTCGACGCGCCTGGCCTGCGCATGGCGGATGACGTTGGTGAGAGCCTCCTGCGCGACGCGGAAGCAGGTGGTCTCCAAGGAGGGCGGCGGCCTCCTCTCGAGCGGCGCGAGGCCAAGATGGAACTCGAGGCCGGCGCGCCTCGCCTCGCGCTCGACGAACCATCGGAGCGACGCCTCGAGGCCGAGCTCATCGAGCAGCGGCGGGCGCAGGTCCTGGGCCAGATCGCGCATCCGCTCGATGGCGCCGTCGACCAGCGCGATGCTCTCGGCCTGGTCGCCCTCGTGCCGCTGCAGATTGAGCTTGAGGGCCGTCAGCACCTGGCCGAAATCGTCGTGCAGCTCGCGGGCGACCGCGCGCCGTTCGGCTTCCTGCGCTTCGATGAGCTTGCGCGAGAGCGCCTGGAGCTGCTCGCGCTTCTCGGCCAGCTCGGAGGTGGCGCGCGTCTGCTCGATGGAAGTGGCGAGCACGTTGGCCATCGCCCAGACGAAGTTTACCTCGTCAGGGCTGAAGGTACGGGGCCGCGTCGAGTGCGCCCCGAGGACGCCGAAAGGCCGCTCGCGTCCGGAGATGGGGACGTTGATCCCGCTCTTCACGCCGTGGCCGAGCAGAATCTCGCAAGGCACGAACCGCGTCTCGCTGGGAAGGTCGGCGATGACCACCGGAGCCTCCGCTTTCATCGAGAACCAGCCCATGAAGCCGGGCGCCATGCTGACGGTCACCCGCGCGATGAGATCCTCCTTCCAGGGCCCGGCGGCGGCGCGGAAGCGCAGCGCGCTGTCTTCGGGGTGCGCCTCCATCACCATGCAGTGCTCGATGCGGAGTGTCTTCGCCACCAGCGCGACGGCCTCGTCGAAGAGCGGCTGCAGTCCCTCGGGGCGCAAGGCGGAAAGGCTGAGCTGCGCGATGGCCGCCTGCTGCCGCTCTCGCCGCGCCAGCTCCTCTTCGGCGCGCTTGCGCTCGGTCACGTCAACGTTCGTTCCATAGAGCCGCACCGGCTTGCCGGCCGCGCCGCGGATCACGGTGGCGCGGCCGAAGTTCCAGTGAACGCTCCCGTCGCGCCAGACGATGCGGAACTCGACGTCGCTGGGCCGGCCCTGGTCCAGCAGCTGCTGGCGCCATTGCAGCACCTGCGCGCGATCGTCGGGGTGGACCGCCTCGACGTAGTCCTCAAGTCTTTTTCCCTTGCTCTGATCGTCGCCGAACCAGAGGCGCAGATTCTCGGTGGTGTTGAAGATCTCTCCGGTCAGCAGATCCTGCTCCCAGCTTCCCGTGTGCCCGAGCGCTTCAGCCTGCCGCAGCAAACGCTCACTCTTGCGCAGAGCGTTCTCGGCTCGCACCCGATCGGTAATATCGAGCCCCACGCCCACCGCGCCAATGATCTCGCCCTGCTTGTTGCGAAACGGGTCGAGGTGGATCTGCGCATGCCTGCCGGCGATCGCGACCTCGATCTGGCCTGAAGTGCCCGAGAGGGTTTTGTGGAGGGCCTCGAGTATCCGCTCGCGATCGGGCGAGCCGTCCAAGACTTCCGCCACCCGTTTCCCCGCGATCTTGCCCAGCTCGGGAAAGCCCGCCCCAGCGTCCCAGACGATGCGCAGCTCAGGATCGATTACGCCGATGCGCGCGGGAATCTGCCCGGCGAGGAGCCGCAGCCGCGCCTCGCTGTCTTTCAACCCTACTGCGCGCGAGCGCGGGTTACTCCTCACCGGCGAGCGGGCGGCCGCCGGTCTCCTGCGTGACATCAAGGTTACAGATGTACATCGGACATCATCGATTCCAGAGCAGTCGGGCGAGCTGTCAAGACAGCGAACATTGAAATCGTCCGCAGAGCGAGCAAGCATGATCGGCATGAGACGCCTCCTCCTTCTCGCCCTCGTCGCATGCAGCTCGGCCAAACCGGTTCCTCCGCGCGGCACCGCCGCCGAGCGGCCCGACGCTTTCGTCTCGCTTACCGAGGTGGAGCCGACCATTCTCGTCGAGTTGCGCTACCTGGGCACGCACAATTTCATGGGCCGCCCGGTGCTCGGCTACAAAGCGGAGAAATGCCTTCTCACCCGGCCGGCGGCGCTGGCGCTCAAAAGTGTGCAGGAGGATCTGCGGCCATTCGGGCTCGGGCTCAAGGCCTACGATTGCTACCGGCCGCAGCGGGCGGTAGACACTTTCGTCGCCTGGGCCAAGGATTTCGCCGACACCAAGATGCAGGCGGAGTTCTATCCGCGCGTCCCCAAAGACCGGATCTTCCGCGAGGGGTATCTGCTCGAGCGATCCGGCCACAGCCGCGGCAGCACCATCGATCTGACGGTCGTGCCGCTTCCGGCGCCGCCGCAAGAGAACTATCACGACGGCGATCCGCTTCGCGATTGCGCGCTGCCAGCCGGCCAGCGCTTCGGCGACAACAGCCTCGACTTCGGCACCGGGTACGACTGCTTCGATGCGCTCGCCAATGTCGACAATCCGGGCATCGGCACCGACCAGAAGACCAAGCGGGTCATGCTCCGGGCGCTGATGGAGAAGCACGGCTTCAAGCCGTACCCGCCGGAGTGGTGGCACTTCACGCTGCGCGACGAGCCCTATCCCGAGACATTTTTCGATTTCGAAATCGAGTGATCAGCGCTGGCTGCGGAGCTTCTCCAGAGCGTGGCGCGCGCGCCGGCGGCTGCTACAGCCGAAGAACGCGCCGAACACGCTGTCCCGGCCTTCGTCGGCGAAGTTCGACCGCGAGAGCAGTTCGAGCGGCGGAACCGCTGCTGGGTCGCCGAGCTCGCCCAGCGCCGTCGCCGCCGCTGAGCGAGCCGGGCACGAGGGATTTCTCGTCATCGCCAGAAGGCGGCCGAGAGCGTGCTTGTCGCCTTGCCGCGCCGCCGCCGCGTAGTCATTGGCGGCGGCCTTGAACGAACCCTG
>Ga0209471_1001248_pt1 | contig 15418 bp, 17 predicted proteins | sample GraSoiAngelo_128_FD_185885 | JGI IMG/M metagenome (GOLD analysis project Ga0209471, IMG submission 185885) | Grasslands soil microbial communities from the Angelo Coastal Reserve, California, USA - 14_0927_12_20cm (SPAdes) (version 2) | ecosystem: Environmental > Terrestrial > Soil > Grasslands ...
GCGTCGGGGGAGGCGCTGATCACGCGGCGCGGCAAATCGGAGAAGTTCGAGGCAACGGAGTTGGCTGCCGAGACGGCGGGCAGTGTTCTTTGCGAGCTGCTGGCTCCGTTCCCGCGCTCTCGACTGATCCGCGCCGTAGTCGGTCCACTGCGGCGACCGCCGGTAGGGGTGCTCTACTACTTCAGACTCCGCGTCGACGATAGTCTCGACGACTACATCGCGGTGGCAAGACGTCAGCCCGTGTTTGAATTGCGCCGGGCGGGATCGCGCGTTTGGAACGATCGATGAGTGGAGGCAGTCTTATGGTCGGGGCTTGAGCCATCCGGAGATTTTGATCGCGCTGCGGCGGGCGCGCGACCTCACCGACCGCGATTTTGCCCAACCCCTCACCCTCGACTCGATGGCGCAGGCCGCGCACCTGTCCAAGTTCCACTTCGCGCGGGCGTTCACCAAGGCCTACGGTGAGACTCCGAGGACGTATCTGACCCGGCGCCGGATCGAGCGCGCCAAGGACCTGCTGCGAGCGGCCAACCTGACCATCACCGAGATCTGTTTCCTGGTCGGGTTCGAGAGCGTCGGCTCCTTCAGCTCGCGCTTCCGCGCCCTCGTGGGGATGTCACCGACCGAGTACCGGAGTGCCTCAGCCAGCGCTCCGCCGATCCCGGGCTGCTTCGTCCTCATGTGGACGCGGCCGAATCTCGCCAGAAGTCAGCAATCCGGAAGAAGCGCCGACGACGGGCGCGCGGTAGCGTCGGAGCCATGATCAAGAAGCTCTCGCACGTGAACGTGTTCGTCGAGGACCAGGACCGCGCCAAGGCGTTCTACACGGAGAAGCTCGGCTTCGAGGTGCGCAGCGACGCGACCATGGACGGGTTCCGCTGGCTTACGGTTGGCCCGAAGGATCAGCCCGACCTCAACATCCTCCTCGCCCACCCCCAGCCGCCGATGTTCAGCGAGGAGGACGCCGCGACCCTTCTCGGCCTGGTCGCCAAGGGCGTGATGGGGGCCGGCGTCATCGAAACCGATGACATCAAGGGCGCCTACGAGGAGCTGAAAGGTAAGGGCGTCACCTTCCTGCAGGAGCCGGCCGAGCGGCCCTACGGCATCGAGGCCCTGTTTCGCGACGACTCCGGGAACTGGTTCAGCCTCAACCAGCACAAGCGGTATGGCGGCTGAGGGGACCGTCGGGTCGAAGTAGCCGTCGTGAGCGTAACCGAACTGAAAGCTGGGCACCGGCAAACTGGGCACATCCCGACAGCAATTTGCCCCAAGAGGAGATGTCCAAATGCCAGATCAAAAGAACGACACCACCAAGCTCGGCAGCCTTGTCATCCATGGCTCGCAGGCCACGCTCTTCGGGCCGATTCCGAACCCGCCGGTTAAAGCCCTCCGGGACGTTTCAGCCCGATTCGGCAACGAGCGGGACAAGCATCGAGGAGGGATAGGAGTTTGCTCACCTCGACGGTGGCAGGTGGCTCCGTTGCTGCTGGCTCGATCGCCGAAAACCTGGTGCCCCACGCCCGGCGAGCGGTCAACGATTGTCCCGTCCTCGCCCTGCGGCTGGTCGCCGTGGCGAACACCACATGAGTGGTGGGCTTCACGCCGTGACGCGTTTCCCTGATGCCGCGGACCTCTCAATGGCGGCGATGACTTCGTGGCGCCGGACGGCGTCCGCGAAGTCCGGCACGGTGTGGGTCCTGTTGTCGATGTCTGCCGCGAAGGCCGCGTAGACACGCCCGACGTTGTAGGCGGGCGCGCCTTCCAGGCCGGTGAGGGCGGGCCATTTCTGTATCAGCGCCGTCGGGACGGCAAGCTCGGCGAGCTCCTTATGTCCCTGTGCTCCCGCGACGGTCAGGGGAAAGATTCCGGGGACGGCGGCGTCAGCGGTAATCCGGAGCGTTCCGTCGGTTCCGTTGATTTCCCAGAGGAACCCGATCCCGCCCGCCACAGCCTCACGGATGTGGACGCTGGCAGTCGCCCCCGACCTGAGGCTGCCGATCACCGCAATCTGGTCGGCCGCCGTTTTCACGATCTGCTTCCCGGTCTCTTCGATGGTGATGAGCGGCCGGCGAAGATCCGACACGGCTGACAGGTCGGCGAACTCACCGAGCACGTAATTCAGAAGGTCGAGGCTGTGGCCAACGGGGACCGTGAGAAGGTTGGCCCCGTTTTTCTTGTCGAGCATGTAGGCGTTGGGCTGGCCCACGACGTCGCCCGGGATCGACAGTCCGACCATGGTCGTTGACAGGACCTCGCCGACGTATCCATCGCGGAGCAGCTGTTGGACGAACTCGATCGCCGGGGCCTGGCGTGCCTGCAACCCGACGACCGTCTCTACTCCCTGCTTGGCAGCGAGCGCGGCCATCGCTCGCGCGTCGTCGAGGTCGCGGCCAAGGGGCCACTCACAGTAGACGGCCTTACCGGCGCGAAGTGCGGCGGAGACGAGCTCTCGATGATGGGGGGCCTTGACCGTGACGGCGACCATGTCGATGTCGGGTTGCGCCACCAGCTGCTCGTGGTCGGAGTAGACCGCACTGACACCGAACACTTCGCCGGCCGCGCGGGCGGATTCCGCGTTGTGGGCGCTGAGTGCCCGGATCTCGTAGTTCGGCAGCGCGCGCAGGGCGGGGATGTGGGCGGTGGCGGCCCAGCCCCGGACGGGGCTGACTCCGACGATGCCGACGCCCAGCGTCGCCATTTAGAAACCGAGCACCTCGTCGACTTCGACGTCTTTGATCATCCGCAAATCTCCCTGGGCAATCGATATACTTGCAAGTACAAGCAGTTTATCTGCTGATGATTGCATATGCAAGTACCTTCGAAGTCGGACGCTGCGGCTCATTTCGATCGCATCACGGCGCGGGAGGTGGCGGGCGGGCGCGGCTTGCAGGCGTGGGATGCGCTGCTCCGGGCCCATGCGACGCTTTTGCGCCAGCTCGAGACCGATCTCGAAAGCCAGACCGGTCTGGCCCTGGCCGACTTCGACGTCCTGGCTCAGCTGGCCATCGCTGGAGGCTCGCTGCGGATGACAGAGCTGGCGGACCGTGCCCTCATCTCGCGCTCCGGCATGACTCGGCGCGTCACCCGGCTCGTTCACGAAGGTCTGGTGCGTCGTGCCGACGCCGATGCCGACGGTCGCGGTGTCGTAGTCAAGTTGACAAAGCCCGGGTTGAACAGTCTGACGGTCGCAGCGCCGATCCACATGCGCGGAGTTTCTGAACTATTCATAACGAAGCTGAACGACCAGGAGCTCGCCGTTCTCGAGGGCGCCCTCGCCAAGGTCACCCTCGACTGCACCTTTGGCTAACTTCCAAAAACCATCAAGTTGAGATCGATCTGGAACTATTCGGAGCGAACTGCGTCCTATCGTTGTGCGGCTCCGGGCCCTTGCGTGCGCGCTCACGGTCGGTTTGGCCGGATGCAACATAGCCTCGGCCCAGGTCCTCACGGATCACGACGCTGGGCGGACAGTCACGATCCATGTCGGCAACGAAGTTACGGTTAACCTTCAGGATTCCTGGGGACCGCCCGGAGTCTCGCTGACCTGGCAAGCCTCGAGCACGAAGGGTTCAGTCCTCCGCCTCGACTCCGTGGAAGACCCGAGCCAGCACCTCACCGGAATCGGAGGGCCTGGTGGACAACAGATCGTTCGGGATTACAAGGCTCACTTTCAAGCGGTGACTCGGGGCACGGCACAGATCGTCGCTCACGGAAATGGGACGTGCGAGGCGATCGCGATCTGTCACCGCGATCGCGACTTCACGATCACGGTTGTCGTCGTCTAACCACCTGGTATGCGATCGAGACGCCGTCGGAAGCCCTGGCGTACCGCGTTTTCGGGATGACGCCCGGAGTCTAACAGCGGCCTAACGGACCGACGGGCTCGCGAGCGAAACCTTTTGCCCGCCGCAAGACGGACACGCGTGAACGGTCACGACTGTCGCTCCGACCAAGCTGACCGTATGCTCGGTCACCGGCCGTACCATCTCCTGGCATCCCTCACAGCGAACCAGGCCGGCTTCGCGGTTCTCATCAGCCATGGCGAATCCCTCAGAGAGAGCCTAGATCAGTTCACCGAGGGCGTCAAGCCAAGCGCGTCTTAGGAGCGCTTGCGGTCGGTCCCCGGCAGTGCCTTCGAGCGTGACGCCACGGACAACACGAAGATGATCGCGGCCGCTCCGAGGACCGCAGTCAGGATTGGCACGCCGCCCGCGGTCATGTCACCCGGGATCTTCCAGCGAAACATCTCGACGAGAAGCCAGGAGCCGAGTAGCGCACCAAAGATCCCGCCGACCAGGCCATAGGGCAGGCGGCCCTGGGTCATCCGCTCAGCGACAAAACCGCAGACCGCCGCGATCAGTACGAGCACGACCAGGTTCTCAAGATTCATTTAAACGCCTCCACCCGAGTAACCGCTGAGACCGGTGCCTCCTGTTCCCGGCGACCCGCTTCCACTGAATTGCGGCGGCGCTGCGACCGGCTCGTTACCGGCGTGATCATGGCGATAATCAGGGGATGCCCGAGCTCGGCCGCAAGGCACGTGACCAATTACCGGACGGCGCCTTCGCCTATATCGATTCCCGCGGCCAGCGGCGCCTGCCGATCAACGACGAGGCTCACGTCCGCAACGCCCTCGCGCGCTTCAATCAGGTCCGTTTCGAGGATGAGGCGGCGCGAGACCGGGCGAGAACGCGGCTCCTCAGAGCCGCCAAGAAATACGGCATCGTGCCGCTTGGCTTCATGACCGGCCAGTTACGCTCGCAGAGTCGGCAGGCCGCGGCCGGTAAGGCCGTCATCGAGCTCGGCGGACTCGGGACGCCGGAGCAGCTCGAGCTGCGGCTGCGGACCGTTCTGGGTGACCCGACGCTCTCGGTGCTCTACTGGTCTGAGTCTGTATCCGCCTATCTCGACGGCGATGGTCAGGCGGTGGCGCTTCCCAGCGAGGGTTCCGATCGCGCGGTGACGCTGCTCCAGCGCCGCGGCCAGCCGATGACGGCCCTGGTTCATGCCCGCACCGTTCTTGCCGATCCAGACCTCGCGAGAACGGTGTCGGCGGCGGTGACCCTCGCCATCGAGAACCAATGGATGCACAGTGAGATCCAGGCTCGGGCCAGTGAGGTCCGCGCGCTGCCGACGGGGACCGTGACCTTTCTCTTCACCGACATCGAGGACTCGACCGGTCTGGTCGGGCGCCTGGGCGACGGCTATGGGCGATTCCTGGCTGATGTTCGACGCCTGCTGCGGGCGACGATCAACGAGCACGGCGGCCGGGAAGTCGATACCCAGGCCGACGAGATGTTCGCCGTCTTCGAGCAGGCACGGTCCGGACTCGACGCCGCGCTCACCATCCAGCGGAAAGTTCGAGCGCGGGCGTGGCCGCAAGGCATTGCCGTCCGAATTCGGATCGGCCTGCACACCGGCCGCCCGACGCTGACCGACTCGGGATACCTTGGCCTGGCTGTCCACACCGCAGCGCGGATTTCCTTTGCGAGCCACGGCGGCCAGATCCTGCTGTCCGGCGCGGTTCGGGAGGCGGTTTCCGGCAATGAGCCAACGGGAGTCACTTTCAGAGACCTCGGTCGGCATCAGTTTCACGGACTGCCTGCGCCAGAGTCGCTCTTCCAGGTAGAAGCCCCGGACCTTCCCACCAGTTTCCCCCCGCCGAGAACGTACGCCTGATGGCCCTCGGGATTCTTAGCCTCGACTCAGTGCGCGCCCGACGCCTGCCAGTGAGCGGCGATCCGGCCCGCCGATAGCGCGACCGAATAGATCGCGACGTCGGCCATGGCCGCATCGTTGAAGAACCCGTCCGTTCGCCTGCCGATAAACAACGGGTCGGACGTCTGCTTGGGGACGACGGCCACCTTGAGCTCGCCGTCGAGCTTTCCGTTGACATAGAGCTTTGCCACCGCGCCATCGTAGGTCGCCACCACGTAGTACCAGGTGTTGAGCGCCAGCGTCGACGTCGACAGGACGGCCGGCGCACCGTCGGAGGTCACCCGAAATTCCAACTGGCCGTTGTGATGGCTGTTGAGCAACTCGAACCAACTGGTACCGGACCCGCCGCCGACCTGGATGTTCTTCGCGACGTACACCCCGTACTCGCTATCACTGTGCTTCTTGAGCCAAACCTCGATGGTCACGGTGTTCACCTGGAGGCTGGCTGTGTTCATCACGCTGGCGGCGCCGCTCTGGCCGTCGAAAGCGACGGCGCCCCCGGCGAGCGCGCCCGGTTGCCCGAGCGTGTAAATCCCGACGTAGCGACCGTGGTTGGCGTTGCCCGAAGCATCGGCCATGGTGCTGCCGGTCGTTTCATCCATCCGCCAGTAGGCGACGGGATGATCCGCGAGCACCGTGGCGTTGTAGGTCTTGGCCGTTGCCGCCGTCGATGCCGCCGTCGCGTTGCCGCCGCACCCGGAGGTCACGAGGGCCACGGCGAAGAAAAGAAACACCTTCCTCACACCTATTCAAACGAGGATCCTCGTGGCGCCTTGCAAGGTGGATCGTAAGGTTGCTGCGTGGGCCTTGCGCAACTTCATCGTGAGATCCTCGGCTGCACCCGGTGCGTCGAGGCCGGTTACCTGCAACAGGCCGCCCCGGTCCTGAGCGGGTACCCGGACAACCGCATCATGCTGATCGGCCAGGCGCCGGGTGCCGTCGAGGCGGTCCGCCGGCTGCCCTTCCAGGGACGGTCGCGCAAGGTCCTCATGGGCTGGTTGATGCGAGGGGGTTTTTCGTCGGAGGCGCAGATCCGGCGCCAGGTTTACATGACGTCGATCACCAAGTGCTTTCCCGGCAAAGGTAGCGGCGGAGGCGACCGGCGGCCGAGCCGGGCCGAGGTCGACCTGTGCCGCTCACATCTCGATCGGCAGCTGGCGTTGGTCAAGCCCGAGCTGCTGATCCTGGTGGGCGGGCTCGCCCACGACCGCTTCCTGCCAGGTCGCCAGCTCGACACGCTGGTCGGCCGGCTCTTCGACTTGACCGGTCGGGAGGTCCGAAGCCGCGAGCGCGTTCGACCGCTAGTGGTGCCGCTGCCCCATCCCTCCGGTGCGAGCCGCTGGCTCAATGCGGTCGAAAACCGTTTGCTGCTGGAGCAAGCGCTGCGGCGACTCCGCCCACTTGCCCGGAGTCTGCTTGACGCTCAATTGGTGGACGCCTAAACTTCCCGACAACAATGTCGCGAAATCCGGAACGCGATGCCGTCGAGCCCGAAGAGGCGCCGCCGGTCCCGCGGACGGCGCCGGATGAACCCCCTGCCGCCGGCAAATCGGCCGAGGCCATCCTGGCCTCCATCTTCGCTCCGGTGGCTGAGGCGAGCCCACTGGAACAGCTGGAACAGACGATCCGCCATCCCAAGAAGCTCATCTACATCGCCATGTCGAACCGCAACTTCTACTGGCGGATGCATGTCTCGAAGCTCGTCCTCGACGAAGGTTACGTGCCCATCAATCCTTTCATGCTCTTCGATTACTACCTGCTCCACACGGTGCCCAAGCAGCTGGTGCGCGAGGCGATCAACAACCTGCTCTCACGCTGCGACGAGGTCTGGGTCTTCGGCACGATGAGCCTGGGTGTCAAAGTACAGCTCGGCATCGCAAAGCGACTCAAGAAACCGTTGCGCTTCTACGACATCGCCGACCTGCCGGAGCAGGTTTACCGCATCTCCGAGAAACTCGCCCAGGAAGAGGGGCGCGACTGAGGCGCGTCAGACCCGGGTGATCAGATCGCGCTCCAGGCTCTCGCGAGCCTTGAGCACGAGCTTGCGCAGCGCGGGCCGTTCGGTCACCGCCCACTCGACCTGTCGCAGTGCGCTGTAGAGGCCCTTCAGGGCTTTGACCGCGTCCCCCAGCTCGACATCGACCGGTGCCTGCAACTCGGTGAGCGGGAGGCCGCTGCACCAGTCGTAGGTGAAGTTGACGTAGTCCGTCGAGAGCGGCCGCAGGTTCTCTTCGCCCCGCTCCTTCTCGCGCGCGGAGAACCGGTAATAGATGATGCGCAGCCGCTTCTGGGCGAGCGCGACCCCGCTGGTGGGGAGGCGCCGGCGCGGCCGCGGGCGATCACGGTTGCGGTCCTCGGCGGTGACCATCACCAGGGAGGCCGCCAGCTCGGCCGGGGTCAACTCCTCAAGCCAGCCGTCGGCAATAGCCTGCGTGATGATCAGGCTGTTCTCGCCATAGATGCGAGAGGCGAGCAGCCCTTTCTCAGTGGGAACCGCACCCTCCAGGAAGCCGAGCTCGCCCAGCACACCGCGCAGTGCGTGCATCCGCCGACGGTATTCTCCCTGGCTCCGTTCGGCGTCCTGCTCCGAGGCGCGGATCCGTGTTTGTAGCTCTTTCACCTCGGCCTGGTGCGCTCGATGCTCGACAACGAACGGGCACTTCCGGCAGGGAAGCTCATTGAGTTTGTGTTGCCAGGTCTGCAAATCCTCCTTGAGCTGCGTGAGGGTGCGCCCGCTCGCCTCGTGGGTCGACCCTCCGCGACGTCGCCGGCCACGGTGCCAGTGCTCCCGCCGCAGCCGTCGCATCCGAACTCGCAGGGAGGCGATCTCCTCCTCGGCCTGCGTAAAGGCGCTGAAGGTGGACTCGGTGCAGCACGGCTCCCCGTCGGCGCGGAAGCGGCTGGCGACCACATCGGCGAGACGCTGGCGTAGATTTGCCAGCCGGTCGTCGAGTCCGCGACGGGCCACCACCTTCTGGTACTGGCCGAAGGAGCGCTCCATCAACAGGTCGACGTCTTCCGGCGGGTGGTAGCGGAGCAGGTTGAGCGCCATGTTGTAGGTGGGGGCGAATTTGCTTTCTACCGTCATCTCTTCGCCGGTAGCCGCCTCGTAGACCGTGCCGATGTCGATGTCCGGCTCCTTGAGGATCACGCCGTGGCCGATGGGATCGATCCCTCGGCGCCCCGCCCGGCCCATCAGCTGCGTCAGCTCGCCGGAGGTCAGCGGCGCGAAGTCGCGGCCGTCGAATTTCGTAAACGACGAGACGACACACGCCCGCGCCGGCATGTGGATGCCCAGCGACAATGTCTCGGTTGCGAAGACGACCTTGATCAGGCCGCGCTGGAAGAGCGCTTCGACGAGCTCCTTGAGGTAGGGGAGGAGACCGGCGTGGTGCATCGCCAGTCCCCGCCGGAGCGTGTCCCCATCGAGCAGATTGCGATAGAGCGCGGCCTCATCGGCATCCTCGATTTGCTCCAGGCGCGCTCTGACCGCCGCGTCGATCTGCGCTTTTTCGGCGTCGGTGGTCAGGTCGAAACCGTGGACCGCGCAGCGTGCCAGCGCCTCGCGGCAGCCGCGCCGCGAAAAGATGAAGTAGATCGCCGGCAGGAATTCGCGGCTCCGAAGACGCTCGACCACAGGGAGCAGGTCGTTCTCCGGTGGCCGTCGCAACTGGGATAGCCGGTAGTCGGTCGCTGTCTCCGCCTGGGCCCGCTGGCGCGTCTCACGTGGGATGCCACCCTGCTGGTCGAGCAAGGGATAGAACTCGTTGCGCATCGCGAGCCAGATCCGAAGCTCCACCGGACGCTTGGTGACGCTCACGGTGGCGATGTCGCCGCGCTGGAGGCTCATCCAGTCCGCGACTTCCTGGAAGTTGCTGATGGTCGCGGAGAGGCCGATGAACTTGATGTGCGGCGGCGCCTGGATGATGATCTCCTCCCAGACGGCGCCCCGCGGGAAGTCATCGATGTAATGAACTTCGTCGAGAATGACGTAGCGGACCTGCTCCAGTCGCTGCGGGTCCTCATAAATAAGGTTGCGCAGGATCTCCGTCGTCATGACGACGACAGGGGCCCCGGGGTTGAGGGTGTTCTCGCCGGTGACGAGGCCAACGTAACCCTCGCCATGGAGCCGCTGGTAGTCGCGATACTTCTGGTTGGACAGCGCTTTCAGTGGCGTCGTATAAATCGTGCGCGCGTTGGTCTCGAGGCCGCGAAAGACGGCGTAATCGGCGATGACGGTCTTGCCGGAGCTCGTGGGTGCGGAAACCAGCACGCCCTGGTGCGCCTCCAGCTTTTCGATAGCCTCCACCTGAAAGGGATCGAGCGGCCAGGGCAGTGTTGCCTGAAACGCGTCGATCAACGATTGAGGCGCAACGGCTTCACTCAAGGGCTCAAACCCATACTAGGTGGCGCGGCAGCGCCGGAGACTACCGCTTTTTCAGCGGACCGACCAGCTGAGCTGTGGCGGCACGATCGCGATCCTTGAGCCATCGCAAGCGGGTTTCTTCCACTTCGTCGGTGTAGCGTTGACGGCTACGGCGCATCGCTTTGGCGACGGCATTGCGGACGAGCGGCTCGGGCCCTTTCGCTAGTCGCTCGAGGATGGATTTCGCCGCCGGCCAGTGGAACGACCCGATGGCACTCGAGAACGCCATGGCGACATTCCAGCGCACGATCTGGTCGCGGTCGCGCGACCATTCGCGCAGGGACTTCAGCGTCTCTTTCGGGTCGACGCGCAAGAGGCCGTCGCCGATCGCGGACTGACCGAGGTTGCGGCGGACATATGGCTCCTCGTCCCGCAGGAGCGGCTGGAGCAGCGCCAGCAGGTCCGGGACTCGCTCCGGCTTGTCTCGGCGCGCCGCGTATTTCACCGCCAGCACCACCGAACGCCGGAGATTCTCGGAGCGGGAGGAGCGCAGGACTTCCAGGCGTCCGCGGATCCTGGTGAAGTCGCGGTCGAGCAGCGTCCCGAGCAAACCGCCGGCCGCTTCGCGCACCTCCCAGTGCGGGTCCTCGGCGAGCAGCTCGGCGGTCCGCAGGACCCCCTCCGGATCTTCGGGGTAGCGGCTGGCGAGCAGCAAGCAAGCAACCTGGCGGCCTGTGGGAGAAGCCGAGGTCGCGAGCGCGTCGATCCAGCGGGTGACCCGTCCGGTCTGTGGGGTAAGCGCCGTCGCCAGCCGTTCTCCGACCTGCTGGCGCAGGGCCGCCGGGCTGCCGGGGCGCCCATGGTGCAGCTGGCCGTCGAGCGCGGCCACCACGGCACCCGGATCATCGCGCGCCAGGGCGGCGAGCACGGCCGAAAGCGGGCCTTCCGCTACCGTGCCGACCTCGTCGGCTCTGATCGCGGGACTCATGTCCTGAGGATCTCGATGTGGTGCTGGTGCAGAACGGCTCCTCCATTGTGATCTTCGACGAAGTCGACGATCTTGCTCAGCATCTCGTTGGCATGCCGGCTGTCGTTGCTGACGCAGGTCACCCCGATTGCCAGGGTTTGCCAGCGATCCAGGTCTGCCACCTCGGCGACCGACACATTGAAGCGGCCGCGGAGTTGTTGCACCAGGGAACGGCTCACCTGGCGTTTTCCCTTGAGGCTGTGATTTTCCGGCAACTGGAAGATGAGCTCGCAGGTGCCCACAACCATCTTTGTCCCATAAGGATACGTAACAACTCACCAAAGGCCTATGGCAAGCTTCCGAAGTTCTCTTATAGTGGCGGCATGAACGCGGCCGTACGTGCGCCGGCGCCCGCCGAGATGCCCAGCGAGCTGCCCGAAACCGTGCCGGCGCTGTTCCAGCGGACCGCGCAGCGCCGGGGTGACGCGCCCGCACTCCACTTCAAAGCAGGGGAACGCTGGACGCCGATCAGCTGGGCGGACTACAGCCGGGCCGTGAGCCGGGTCGCCAACGCCCTGCTTGCCGAGGGGCTCAGTCCGCAGGATCGGGTGGCACTGTGGTCCTCGAACCGGCCGGAGTGGCAGATCGCGGACATCGGCATCGCGCATGCCGGGCTGGTGACGGTCGCCATTTACCAGTCCGATGCGCCCGAGCAGGTCAGGTACCTGTTGAACCACTCAGAATCGAAGGTGCTGATCGTCGAGCACCGGAAGCTGCTCGACCAGGTGATCGCCCTGCGCCCGGACCTGCCCGGCTTGCAACGGGTGATCCTGATCGAGGGCGACGCGCCGGAAGGCGAAGGTTGGGTCCTCACCTGGGAACAGGCGCTGCGGCGCGGTGACGAGTTCGGACGCAGCCGCCCGGGGCTGTTTGCCAGCCGCTGGCAGGCAGTGAGGCCGGAGGACACCGCCAGTCTCATCTATACGTCCGGCACCACGGGCCTGCCCAAGGCCGCGATCCTGACCCATCGCAACCTCACCTGGACGGCGGTGGCGACCTTACAGTGCTTCCGCGGCGACCCCAATGATCGTGTGGTCTCCTACTTGCCGCTGGCTCACGTGCTCGAGCGCGTGGTCAGCGAGCTTCGCCAGCTCTGCACCGGTTGCGAGGTCTACTTCTGCCCGAGCATCGACCAGGTCATGGCCGTCGTCGCCCAGGTCCGTCCAACGTACTTCACGTCGGTACCGCGACTCTGGGAAAAGATCTACGCCGGAATTCGCGAAAAGATGGACAAGGTCAGCGGCCCTCGCCGCATGATCCGCGACTGGGCCCTGCTGGTGGGCGCGCTGCGTACGGCGGCGTACGAGCAGCACAAGGCACCGGCGCCGTGGGTGCGATGGCAATGGTCGCTGGCCGACCGGTTGGTCTTCCGAAAGATCCGCGAGACGCTCGGCTTCGACAAGGTCGAGGTCTGCATCAGCGGCTCAGCTGCGGTATCACCCGACATGCTCCGATTCTTTTATGGGCTCGGCATCGAGATCCTGGAAGGCTACGGCCTGACCGAGACGACCGCGCCCGCCACATTCAACCGGCCAGGCGACGCCCATTTCGGAACGGTGGGGCTGCCGTTGCCGGGGGTCGAAGTCCGCATCGCCTCGGACGGCGAGATCCTGGTGAATGGCAACAACGTCTTCGAGGGCTACTTCAAGGACCCAAAGACCACCACGGAGACCCTGGTCGACGGCTGGCTGAAAACCGGCGACATCGGCGAGCTGGACAAAAACGGCTACTTGAAGATCACCGACCGCAAGAAGGACCTGTTCAAGACATCCGGCGGAAAGTACGTTGCGCCTGGCGCCATGGAGACGCAGCTCAGAAGTCAGAGAGGGATCGCCCAGGCGGTGGTGCTTGGCGACGGCCGTCCCTTCGTAGCCGCGCTGTTCACCCTCGAACGCGATACCGCCGAAGGCAAAGCCGGTCCCGACGATCCGAACGCGAAGCGACTGGTCGATGAGGCGGTGCAACGCCTCAACCGCGGCCTCTCCCACCCGGAGCAGATCAAGAAGTGGCGCATCCTCGATGCCGACTTCATCGTCGGCGATGAGCTGACGCCGAGCATGAAGGTCAAGCGCAAGCGGATTGCTGAGAAATACGGCGCCGACATCGAAGCGATCTACGCGGAAAAGAGGAGCGCCTAGCCGATCAGTCGTCCGGTTCGCGTAAATCGGCCTCCGCCGCAGCCGTCAGCGACGGAGGACCTGGCTTCAAGGGTAGGGGACGTCCCGATCCTTGATAGCCGCCCAAATCGGGAGGCTCTGGAGGGAGGCTCAAGTTTTCGAGCTGGTCCCGTCCTTCCGGGCCGAGCTTGCGGAGCGCGTCGGCTTCAATGCGTGCCACTTCCTCTTCGGAGCGATGCAGCACCCACGCTGCGTCGGCTTGACTCAGGGGATGACCGTCGGTCAATCCGAATCGCATCGCGAGCAGGCGCAGCTTCAAAGGGCCTAACCTGAACAGTGCCCCACGAAGGGCGCCGTCCAACGAAATGGTCCACGCCACCTTATCGTGACGATCGATCACCCATAGCGAGCCGCTGGACCAGGGTCGGCGCCAGACGTCTTCAGCCGGCCCGCGAGCATGGACAACTGGTCGAAGCCGCTGGACGCGCCGAATTCCGATCCAAAACAGACCGAGGTATAACGCGGAGAGGCTCGCCACGACCGCGATCGCCAGAAGCGGCGGGGCATTCATAGGCCGTCCGCTTCACTCTAGCCGAGCCGCAGACCTGTGTCAGCGAATTCGCAGGTAAGGGTTCCCAATCCGCTCGGCGCCGATCGTCGAGTTCGGGCCGTGGCCCGGATAGACGACGGTATTGTCGGGCAGAACAAGCAATTGACCGTGCAGGCTGAGCAACATTTGCTGGGGGCTCGAGCCGGGTAAGTCGACGCGGCCGATCTTTCCCGCGAGCAACGTGTCGCCCGTGAAGACATGGTTGCCGACTCGGAAGGAGAGACCGCCGGGCGTATGGCCTGGCGTTATGAGGACCTCGAGCGCGAACTGGCCGAACGGGAGGACATCCGTTGAGAGCAAGTAACGGTCCGCCGACTTGAGATAAGCAGTGGCGTCGGCCAGGTGCATCCCCGTTGGTGCCTGTGTCGCGCTCTTGACCTCGTCTTTTGCGGCGGTGTGACCCGGATGGGCGTGCGTGAAGACAATCCACTTGACGCTCAGACCGTCGAGTTGGGACAGGATTTTCGGCGCGTCATCGCCGGCGTCGATTACCACCGCCTCCTTGGTATCGGTGCAGGCCACGACATAGCAATTGGTGTCCTTCTGGCCGACGTGGATCTTGTGGATGGAGAGGCGAGCCACGATTCAAGATTAGTGCGATACCCTTGTAGCGGATGGCAGACGCCCGGCAGGTCGTCAAGTACACGTTCCTCAAAGTCGAGGCACCCGTCCTCAGCTGGCCCGCCGCGGAGCGGGAGGCGGCGGTGCGCGAGTTCACCGACCTCCTCGAGGCCGGTCCGACGGGGGAGACGTTGCTCGCCTACTCGACCGTCGGGCTGCGCGGCGATTGCGATGTTCTCATCTGGCAGGCAGCCGACACGGTCGACGCCATCCAGCGCGCCGAGTCGCAGTGGCGGGCAACCCGGCTGGGCCCCTACTTGCGGGTTGCACATTCCTTCCTGGCGATGATGAAGCCCTCCCCCTACCTCGGGCGCCACAAGCACCCCGACCAGGAGGGGCGGCGGACCCGGCTGAAGCCGGCCGGCGGGCGCTACCTTTTCGTCTACCCCATGGTGAAGAAGCGCATCTGGTATCGCCTCGCGTACGAACGGCGCAAGGCGATGATGGTCGAGCATTTTGCCATCGGGCATCGCTACCCGCAGGTCAAGATCAACACTGCCTACTCGTTCGGCCTCGACGACCAGGAATTCGTCGTCGCGTTCGAGTGCGACGAGCCCGCCGCCTTCCTGGACCTGGTGATGGAGTTGCGGGAATCGCAGGCCAGCCGCTACACCGAACGCGAGACGCCGATCTTCACATGCGTGCTCATGCCGCCCGCCGATGCGCTGCAGCTGGCGCTCGGCTTGAGCGCGCCGGAGGCGGCCGAGGCGGACGACCTGCAGCGACAGGTCAGCCTTATCTCGGGCGGATGAAGACGGTCGAGGCCAGCGACGTCGGCCGTCCGGCGGCCGATCGCCTAGCGCCGCGGCTGGTACGCGCCGCCCGCCGCGAAGTCGTCGATCGTAGGCCCGTCTGGTTCATGCGCCAGGCGGGGCGATCGCTACCCGAGTATCGAAAGATCCGCGAGTCGTACGACCTCTTCACCATCTGCCAGAATCCCGACCTCTGCGCCGAAGTGA
>Ga0209471_1001249_pt1 | contig 15405 bp, 24 predicted proteins | sample GraSoiAngelo_128_FD_185885 | JGI IMG/M metagenome (GOLD analysis project Ga0209471, IMG submission 185885) | Grasslands soil microbial communities from the Angelo Coastal Reserve, California, USA - 14_0927_12_20cm (SPAdes) (version 2) | ecosystem: Environmental > Terrestrial > Soil > Grasslands ...
CCTCATTAGGCTATGAAAATCCTAGTGCTTAATTCAGGTTCCAGCAGCCAGAAGAGCTGCCTGTACGACATCGGAAAGACCCTTCCTGCACATCCGCCTGCACCAGCCTGGGAAGGCAAGATCGAATGGAACGGCGATCATGCCGATATCCAGGCACAGAATTCACAGGGGTCGCAGCTGAAAGATCGCGTCAAGGTTGCGTCGCGCTCGGATGCCATCGAACGCCTGTTGGATACGTTATGGAGTGGAAAGCTGCATGTACTTTCTGCGCCTTTCGAGATCGACGTAGTAGGTCATCGTGTGGTGCACGGTGGTAAGAGCCTCCAGGAGCCAACCGCCATCACACCGGAAGTGAAATCTGCAATCGCGCGCATGTCCGTCTTTGCGCCATTGCATAATCGCGCCGAGTTGGAAGGAATCAAGATTATCGAGAAACGTATTGGCACGGTTCTCCAGGTGGCTGTGTTCGACACCGGCTTTCACAGCAAGCTGCCGGAACCAGCCGCCGTATACCCCGGCCCTTATGAATGGCTCGCACAGGGGATCCGTCGCTATGGATTTCACGGGATCAATCATCAGTATTGCGCCGAGCGCGCCGCACAACTCCTCGCCAGAGATTTACGATCGCTGAAACTCGTAACCTGCCATTTGGGAAATGGTTGCTCTCTGGCGGCAATCCGCGAAGGGCGAAGCATCGATACGACCATGGGATTCACACCGCTAGAAGGGCTAATGATGGGAACGCGGTCAGGTTCTGTGGACCCCGGGATAATGACCTACTTGATGCGGCACGGTGGCTTCACGGGACAGCAGCTCGACGAGATGCTCAACACAAGATCAGGCCTGCTGGGAATCTCTGGGATTTCGGGTGACATGCGCCAGATCGTGACCGCGATGAGAGATGGCCATCCACGGGCGAAGCTGGCTTTTGAGATGTTCGTCCATCGCCTTCAAGCTGGTGTTGGGGCAATGATTGCGGTGTTGGCCGGAATAGATGCGTTGGTCTTTACTGCAGGGATCGGAGAGAATTCACCTGAGGTACGAGCGGCGGCTTGTGCCAACTTCGGATTTCTTGGTCTGAAACTCGACGGCGCGAAGAATGCGCAGGCATCTGCGGACCAGGATATCTCGCTTTCCGATTCAACAGTTCGCGTGTTAGTCGTGCACGCTCAAGAAGACTGGGCTATCGCCCGAGACTGTTGGCGCCTGATTTCAGCAAGAAGCCAGGGCCACGCGAGCGTGATTTAATCAAAATGCCATGCAAGTGCATTCAGGTCGCCCTAGCAGATCTTCTCGCCACCAGAAGCGGCATGACGGCAAACACTCCGAGCGCCACATAGTAGACTGTTCCCGCTACGGGATCTCGGGTAGTAAGGTACTCCTTGATCGAGAAACCTCGAAGCGAGAGCACAAGAGTAAATTCCGCGATTAGCAGTAGGCTAAGTGCGATGCCACCCATACCGAGCCGACACGATGGCGTTGGAGGCACAGCAAGTCTCCGAACGATCCACCGTGCTGTCACAATTGCGATCGCGAGCATGATGGGCATTTCCAGGAGTTCGGCCATTCTTCTGCCGAGTCGCGGGACGATCCACAGAATGCGGATGGGGCCGAGTATGAATCCCGCTCCGAAAACGACTACGAAATAGAGCACGCCAGCTTTCAAAATCTGCATTTCCTCGCCTGCCGGGGTTGAGGCCAGCGAACTTCAAGAGCCCTCGCTGCAGCCTCAACCCCCTTATGTTTCACCGCCTCTGATGCCAGCTTGATGGTGCGATGCGCTTCATCCACGAACCGTGAGGACTGGGCACGTCGCTTGCGAAACAACCTTGTGGACTGTTCCGATGTTCAGATGCGTTGCAAGCCCCTTTGCCGGCCGGGCTCCCAGCACGATGAGATCAGTGGGCCGCCGCTTTGCAACGTCCAGGATTTTCTCTGCCGCTGGTCCCTGCTCGACAATGTAACTGGGTTCGCACCACAACCCGGCTTGCTCCGTAACCAGTTGCTGCAGCTTGCGGGCCTTCAAGTTCACGCCCTCTGGGCTGTCTACCAAGTCCCCTGGCTTCGGGTCCTCGATCACGTGCAGCAACACGAGATGTGCTTGGTTCTCCTGCGCCAGGGATATGGCGTAGGCAGCCGCCACCGGGGTGTCAGTTCCCAGGTTTGTGGCATACACGATTTCACGCATCTTTACGTATTCGTCAGACCAAGGGTTCACGTGTGGGCCGACCGTCAGAACGGGGCACGGCGATTGCCGCAAGATCTGCTCGGCGACTGAGCCGAGTAACGTTTTTCCGAACCCCGTGCGCCCGCGCGTACCCACCACGACTAGGTCAATTTCCTTTTCGCTGATCAAGTTGGATAGCACTTCCCAAAGGTTACCTTCACCGATCACCACTTCGTGTTCGATGCCCTGGAGCTGTTCATTCAGGCGTCCGGCATCTTCTTTGGTCTCCTTTTCCGCCGCCTCAGCCATCGCTGCCCAGGCATTCGGTGCAGCAACCGTGTAGTCGTCGAATCTATTCACATGTACGCCATACACCTTTGCGCCATAACGTCGCGCGATCTGGATCGCAATCGGTGCAGCTGCGTCTGCAGCCTGTGAGAAGTCAGTTGCGAACAAAATGTTCTTCAGTGTAATTCTCGTTCTCGCTTGAACGGCTTGCATGGGCCACCTCCCTACGTCCCATGAATACGCCGGCACAGGGCCGTCTGGCTGTGACCGCCGTCACTTTCGACTGTGCCATAGGTCACATGACCAACACAGTTCCTTTGCTAGGGTTGGACCCGTGGCGCGGGCTGAGTTCGAATTGATCTCCCGCCGTCACATCTGAGGAGGACGAAATGGAATCCATTCACGCGTATCGTGTTGAAGCCATCGGCGCAGGGGGGCGCAATGGCGTCGTCCATGCCGAGGGAATCCTGCAGGCCATATCCTTTAGCCCGCCGCCTGAATTTCAAGGTGAGGTCGGCCGGTGGACTCCGGAACATTTCCTGGTCGCTGCCGTGGCCAGCTGCTTCATCAGCACCTTTGAGGGCATGGCACAAACCTCACATCTGGAATTTGATTCTTTGCGACTGGCGGCGGAAGGTGTGCTCGCCAAAGAAGACAGCAGTTGGCGCTTTACAGAAATTCGATTGCGGCCGACCGTCACCCTCCGGAAAGAAGAGGATCGTGACCGCGCCGTTCGCCTTCTTGAGAAAGCCGAGCAATCGTGCCTGGTCGCACGGTCTCTTCAGTGCAAAGTCGCCCTGTTTCCAGCTGTGAAGGTCGAGACGGAAGTGTTCGTCCAACAAGAGGTTGAAGTTTGTGACGCCAAGTGATCTGCAATCGTTGACTGCACCGGTCGGGAAGCTACAATAACCGGCACCAGCGAACCTCAGTTAGTGAACGAGAAACCGCCTCGTGCTCTTACTTCCGGAGGATCAAGTGATCGATGACCTCTATGATCTCATCGGTGGAAGGCAAACAGTCTGGGCTGCTACAGAAGCCTTTTATAGAAAAGTGTTCGCGGATGAAACACTTAGCCCCTTTTTTAAAACTACCGACATGACGCAACTATGCTCTCGGCAAAGCATGTTTATCTCCATGCTTCTCGGCGGACGAGTTGTCTATACGGGAAAAGATATCCATGCGGCTCATGCGCATGCCCGGGACCAAGGATTAAACGACGGACATTTCGATAGGTTTCTTACTCACTTTCGCGAAGCGCTGAATGACGTGGGCGTCGAGACCGATAAGGTGGAAAAGGTCACGAGACTTCTTGAAGCTAGACGCAACGCTGTCCTGAATCCCTGAGACTGCTTCCAGAAGGCGCTATGATGGATGTGCTGTGCCGTTCTGGAATGATTTCCATCGGCGCCGGGAGAGCTTCCCCGCCCGTATCTGCAGAACTGCCGGGAAGGTGCCAAAGCTTCGGAAGCTCGCAATCCAAACCAACTGTTTTCAGCCGTGGCTTCTAGGTTTCGGCGGCTGAGTCCATTTTTTTTTCATTCATACTCTGCAATTACGACCACGAGGCGGCTGTCTCGATGCGTCAAGATTCATCGGACTCGGCTTCGCCTCGGGCAGGCATTTGTGTTAGGATGAATCTCGCATGAGCGCACGAATTCTTATTGGCGGTTTATTAGCGGTTTTGGCAGGGACAGCTGCTACCGTATGCGCCGCAAGCGATCAGTGCGCTATATGCGAATCTTGCAAAGCCCGTATTTGCAAGGTTTTACGCTAAGTTGTTGATTCCACGGCTGGGGACGTAGTTCAGTTGGTTAGAACGCTGCCCTGTCACGGCAGAGGTCGCGAGTTCGAGTCTCGTCGTCCCCGCCATTCTTTTCAAGCACTTACAGATTTCGGTGTTTCTCCACCAACCCGAGATTCACCCCGAGATAGGCGCACGCCTGAAGCCTGCGTGTGCTTTCTACGGATTTCGATTGCATCTAAATACAACCCCTGAGCCTCAACCTGTTTGTCGTTGACCGCATGAATGTACCGCAAAGTGGTTTGCTGTTTTGAATGTCGCAGCATTGTCTGGATGACCGAAGGGTGGACATCGTTCGACCCAAAGAACGTTGCCAAACTGTGCCGCAGATTGTGCCAGCCAAACCGTGAGTTGTCACCTTCGCAGATAACACCGGCAGGGACCGCTGCGGGACGAAGATAATCCTTCCCACAGGATGATGCTGATCTTGGAATCCGTCCCTTTTTCCCGAATGAAGGGAAGATCCAATCCGATTCGTCGCTGTACGGAGTTACGCTCCGCCACTCTTTCAAATATTCGGCAAGACCAGGATGCATTGGCACGGGCTTCATCGAACCACTCGTCTTTCCGCCCGTCTCCTTTCCTTTGCTCCAAGCCCTTTGCACAAGAATTTGGTTGTTAGTGCAGTCGATGTCGCACCACTTCAGCGCAAAACACTCTTCTGAACGAAGGGCCGTTGCGCCGTGAACCAGAGCCAATGTCCACTCCAGCCTGGTCTCCGGTTTGTCGAGCTTGGCTAAGATAGCAACCATCTGTTGAGGGCTGACAACTTTCGCCTCGTACTCCGACATGCTTTTGCAGCGTACTCCTCCGAATTTCGGCGGACGGAAGGGGTTGCAATTCATCTCTGCAGGAATCAACCCTTGTCTCTGCGCATGAGCGTAAACTTGACTCATAACAGAGTTGATTTTGTCGATTGTTGGCCACTTGAGCGGTTTCTTCCTTGCGCCCTGAGGAGTTGCGGCAAGGCCCTCAAACCAAGCTTCCACCGCGGTCGGCTTATAGTCCGTTCGCCCACTTATCCCACACAGTCAACATCTCAGCCGAAGAGATACTACTATACGTACAGCACCATGGCAATTACATATTTAGATCGCGAACCTTGTCAGCGATTGTATCGAGCGGTGACCGGCGATCCGGAGTTCGATTATATGCGTTTGCCGCGAGGGAGTGTCACAAGCGATTGTCAGAATGTGCGCACACAAGCTCATCAGAATGTTTGGCTACGGCGTTTGCACGGCACTAGCGTAGCCAACAAAATGTAAAATACAATCGATTTCGTTCTACCGAGGCGTGGAGGCCGCAGAGTAAACCGCAAAATCCTCCGCGCGGCGGCCTGCAGTGAACCGCAAGGAGGTTGCTCGATGAAGATCCGCTGCGTGGTGACCGGCCGCGACCCAGTCGGGAAGTCGGTAGTTGCGAAGGACGCGGCCATCGAACCGGTGACCCTCAGCCTACTGCCGGGCTTTGAGTTTCATCGGATCTGGGGAGGCGATGCGGTTCCGAAGCTGCCAAGCGACGGGACGCCTCCGGCTCATCCCCGCTACTTCCCTCCCCCAAGTGGTTTCCGTTTCGTTTTCTTCACCGTGCCTCCGAATTCCCACAAGCTTCCTGAGAACACGGATCTCGCCGAGGCGTTTGGCGAATTGCACGAGAAACTGCCGGGATTGGCAGAAGTCATGGAGCCGATGAACCCGGGGATGCACACCACCGAAACGGTGGACTTCGATGTAATTCTATCCGGCGAAGTCTATTTGGAGCTGGATGATGGAGTCGAAACATTACTGAAGGCGGGAGACTGCGTCGTACAGAATGGGACGCGCCACGGCTGGCACAATCGGTCGTCGCAAAATTGCGTCGTCGCCGTGGCTATCGTGGGCGCCGATCATGTCCGCTAGTCCGGTTCGTCGGCAGTAAACGACCCCCAAGAAATCTCGTTGGGCAGCGATGGCGAGAAACGGCAAGAAAGTAATGCAGTTCTTGGAAGGTGGCCGTCGTAGGGGATGGGAAAGTACATCTTTACGCACCCAAGAATAAATCCGAGAGCGAATGATGTGGTAGCTAAACTAAGAGAGGAAATGTTAGCGTCCCCGCCCGGCTTTCTCGTGCTGCTTGGACGCATGCAATTCCTTGCCGAACACCCTAGCAGCCCAGTCCGGTATCGTCTGCGCGGTTTTGGTCAACTCGCCGCCGACGAATTGTGCCACTACGCGGTAGCCGCGGCGATGCGCCGTGTTGTCGTACACTATCAAGTCATCAGTATGCTTGCGGACTTCGGGAAGATTCTTTGGAGACTCCCTGTAGGAATCAATCACACTTGATATCGGCACGGCTTGTCCGCCGCGACTCATGCGGACCAAGACACGCCCGACGTTCAAATTCGCATCTTCCGTAGAAATAAAAAGCACCTTCGTCGCGTAGCCTGCTGCCTTGGCTTCGTCTAGTAGTTGCGTGTCCACACGAATGTCTTCGACGGCAAAAGAACGCCGATCATTAATATATGGTTGTTGCTGGTGTCTAACTGCGGGGACGAGACTAGGGAACGCCTCTTTCAAGTAGGCTTCGTAGAAAGTTGTCTTACCGGCACCCAATGGTCCGGCAATGATGAACAATGTTGGCTTCGGCTGGCTCAGGGTATCATTCCTTCGTGGGCAGTTTTGTGCGAACCCTTCTGTGGCGCGCGAACTGCGCTTCTAATTGCACAACAGGAGTACGCTCTCCGTCAGGCGTAACCTTGACTGTTGCTTTGAGATTGCGATCGTACTCGTAATACGTCCCATCAGGCTCTTCTACATCTGCGGAAATCGGCTGAACTGCAGCAAGGCCTGAGAGCATCTGATGAAGCTCGCGAAGCTCCAACTCCGACATCGCGTCATACGTTCGCCTGGATGCCCCATGTTCCTTGGCCGGTCTTTTGAGTTTGGCTTCTCCAGTCTTTGAGTAATACGCGAGGAGAGCGCTATTCACGAGCTGATTCATCGAACACTTCCGCTTTTGAGCGACGTGATGAATAAGCTTGCGAAGCCGCCGCAAGATGACGACTTGCGTTTCCCGTCCTGTCTGTTTCTGTCTCGACTGAAGGTTGACAAGCTCGACGGTATTCAGGTCGACCGCTAGAAGCGCATCATTGATCGAAGTCGACAGTTCTCCCATGTACCGAGGTTTGTCCCTGAGGAGTTTGTCGAGGGCACTCAAGAGCCGCACATTGTAGACTCCGAAGTTTGCGCTTCGCCGTTTGGCCACGATTCCTACCGTCTTTGGAATGGGGTTCCCACAACTCGAAATACGCTGCGGTCCATACATGAGATATATACATGACCCTTAGGGGTTGTTCAAGCTTAGCCTGGTCCAATACCGTTTGAGGGCTCTGGCTAATCCGACTACTGTTGGAACTCAGCTTGAAGAAGAAGGCTTCGTTGACCTTTCTACTGGATCCGAAGTTAGTGCGAGGCGTGTGGCGCGTTTTTCGCGGCGACGTTTAGACTGAGGCTGAGGGGCAGAACCACCTCGCACAGCGGGGGCAGAACACACGCCAAAATACGGGGCAGAGCAAAGGTCTCCACGGCGTGTTCGCGCCAGGCTGCGATACGAAAAGCTGGTAGGTGTTGCCGCGGAGGGCATCTCGAATAAGAACAGAGAAACTCTTAAGGGAATGGTGGCCGATGAATGACGAACCCCTAATTCGCTTGCGGCCGAGAAAATCAAAGCACGGACCAAACGAGAATCCGCGTAAGTATATGGGTATCTTGCGATCCATGCTTCGCATCGTCCAGATGTCGAAGCGGGGCAGAAAACGCGGGGCACGCACAGTGCAGGCGGGAGCGTCCGCGCGTACCGTACATTTAATCAGCGCGTGGCTGTTCGGGTGAGTTACTCGGCGAACAAGAATCCAGGCCAGTGGAAGGCCCACGGAAGATACGTGGCCCGCGAGAGCGCGACACAGGGTGGGAAGGCAGTTGAGGCAGCTTCAATGCTACTGAGCAACGCCTAAACATCGCGGCAACACTCGACAGATGGCAGAGTGCCGGCGACGAACGGCTCTTCAAAATCATCGTATCTCCCGAGTTTGGAGACCGCTTGAACCTCCATCAGTATGCTCGCGAGCTGGTGCACCGGATGGAACATGACCTGGCTACCCCACTCGAATGGGTCGCCGCGGTACATCGCAACACGGAGCATCCTCACGTTCACATCGCCCTTCGTGGAGTGGACAAGAAGGGAATCCCGCTTCGCTTGCCAAGGGAATACATTCGTGGAGGTTTGCGTGAGCGGGCGGAAGAAATTGCTACTGAAGTCCTGGGCTATCGCTCTCTGGCGGATGCCCAAGAGGCACGTCGTCGCGAAACTGTTCAAACCCGCTACACACCTCTCGACCGTATCCTCCAATGGGGCAACGACGGCTCCGCTCCCCGCTTCGTTGTGACTGTGAATCCCGATGACAGATCACTGTCCGAATCTGCCCAGCAACTCCAGAAACACCTTGCTGCCCGGCTCATGCATCTTCAAACGATGGGCCTCGCGCAGTTCGTCGGGCCGCACCAGTGGAGCGTGCAGGCAGACTTTGAGAAAGTTCTGAGGACACCGCAACAGACTGGGGACCGGCAAAAGATGCTCGCGGCTCACGGTGCCCTGCTGTCCGACAAACGCCTTCCCCTCCAGGTCACGACTCTCCGCCAGTTACAGAGTGTGGCTGGCCGCGTCCTTCTCCACACTGAAGATGAACAAACGGGCAAGCGTATGCTCGTCGAGGGCACGGACGCAAAAGTGCATTTGATCTATCACACCAATGCCATTGAGGAAGCCCGTAAGAAAGGGAAACTCGCGGTGGACAGTTTCATTCGCATCGAGAAACGGTTCGAACACAAGAAACCCACATTGTGCGTGGATGATCTCGGAGACGCCAACGCTCTCCTCCAGAACTCGTCACACTTCCACAAAGAAGCGGAGTTCTTGCTATGTCGGGGCATTCGTGATGTACATTCCGAGTGGCGCGGATGGCTCGGCCAATACCAAACAAGGCTGCAATCGGAGCTGCGCAACCTCGACAGAGACAAGTGGCAAAGCCGTGGACGTGGCGGTCTCTCCACCTAATCTATCTATTGGCAGCGGTGAATCAGTTCGGAAGGGCTGGATCGCTTCCGAATACCGACCATCCAACCAGAATGAGGAACTTTGTGGGTCGCCAATTGCGTACCATGAGCATGCGCCTGTTAATCCTTCTCGGAGCTGCTTCCCTTTGCTCATGTCCTACCATTGCCCAACCGGACAACCAGTCGACGGGCAATTCTCAGGCGCAGAATCTGCGATCCGATAACAAGAATTCGGCAGCCAAGCCCGCTCCCCGGCCACCACAGCTCGCAATGCGCGTGCCATTCGAGACCACAGCATTCCCAGGCGGACCGCATTTCTATGTCATGCACGAGTTGCATCTGACGAACTTCGGGACAACTCCTCTTTCCCTGAGTCGTATTGAGGTGCTCGACGCAGATACGGGAACCGCCCAACAGATTGCGACCTTTGATGCAGAGCAACTCGAAGCCATGTTGCAGCCTCTGGGCGGCAAGACACTTTCTGCCCCCAAAGAAAGGCTCGTAATCTCCGATGGCCAGAGCGCCGTCGCATTCATGTCAGTAGCGTTCGACCCCAGCTCACACATTCCGGACAGACTGCTTCATCATGGGGCTAGACTCGCGGGCTTGATGCAGTGATGTAAGTGCAGTATGATTGTGCATCATGCGCACAACGATTACGTTAGATGATCGTCTTCTGGACCGGTTGAAGAAGCGCGCGGCGCAGTCCGGCACGAGCGTCAGCGGGCTGATCGAACGCGCGGTGCGGCTGCTGTTGCAGGCCTCTGCGCCGCATCGGCGAGACCGTTTCGATTTGGTGACGTTCGGCGAGGGAGGTCAGTTCACAACATTGAATATCGATAGGACCGCTGCGCTGCTTGAAGCTGACGACGTCGAGCGTTTTGGGAGGCAGCGCTAGCCGATGCAACTGCCGGACGTCAATGTCCTAATCTACGCGCATCGGCAGGACGCGCCCGAGCACGATCGATACGCGACGTGGCTTAGAGCCCTGGTCGAGGCGCCGGAACCGTTCGCCGTCGCGGAGATCGTGCTCGCCGGCTTCCTGCGAATCGTGACAAATTCCAAGATCTTTAAGCCGGCGACGCCGATGGAAACAGCGTTGGCTTTTTGCCGCAGGCTCGTCGAGTGGCCACGAGCCGTCTTCGTCATGCCGAGTCGCACACACTGGGACCTGTTTGTGAAAATGTGTGACGCCATTGAGGGCGGCCCTTTGGTCACGGATGCTTATGTGGCGGCCTTGGCCATCGAGCACGGCTGTGAATTGATCACCACCGATAGCGATTTCGCTCGGTTCCAAGGACTGCGTTGGCGTCATCCATTGGGTGTGTAAAGAAGGCAAGTTGGGCTGTTTCCAGACCAGCCACGTGGGCGGACCATCGATTGGAGTGTCTTCGTTCTAGTAGCACCCTGTTCCGTCGGCCCGGGGCAAGTATCGGCGGAAGACTTTCGGTCGGTCAGCGCGTCGCATGGTGCTTCAGCTCTGCAGCTATCTCTGGTAGTACGAATCTCACATGACGCGGTGACTTTTGCGTGCGGACGTCTAGCAGTCGATTTTGTGAGGAAGACTGTCTATCTCAGGCAAGCAAATCTGTGCACTTGGTTAGAATCCCACACTGTCACGGCCGAGTGAAGCCCAGGTCTGATCGCTGGGCTTGCCGGACGAATCGAAGGCGAGCAGGCAGCCAGGGGCATTGTCATTGCTTTGCCCGATCTCTTCATATTCCGTTACCACGCTTACTCAATGTTCGTCACTTCCGACTCATTCCGGGACTTTCTGTTATCCCAATCGGTTAATCCACCCAAGGTCGAACCCCCCTTGCACGGAGGATGTGCTCTACGTGTGGTGCCGACCGCCAAGTCAGCTTCTCGCTTCACTTCCGTTGTTTTCGATTCTGACGACCTGGCCAGGCTCGATGGACTCGACGGGCATGAGAGGAACGAGGTCTTCCAAGAGGACGGATCTACCACAGAAAATAATGACCGCAATTTTCCGATGTCCGAGGTTCTGCTGGTATTCAAATCCGCGATCCACAGTCAGGAGAACGTCGAACTTCGCGGCCTCGGCTGCAGTCAAGAGCTGACCGTTCTCAAGTCCCGCGAAGCCAGCATAGCGGGCGGTTTGACATTCGTGCCCGGCGAGATAGTTGCGCAGTCCTTCGCTCACACACTCGTCGAGGAGGACGCGCATTCATGCCTGGGCCGACAGCAGCTGTTGAGCTTCTTCCAGCGCGGCGATGGCCATCTAGCGTGAAACGGTCGGATACCCTTCGAGAAATTCTTCAAGGGTGTGGCCCCGCTCCAGGGAATCGAACAGAAGTTGGAGAGGTACTCGCGACCCGCGAAAAACCGGCGTTCCGCTCAGGATATTTGGATTTTTGACGATCACGCTGTCCCTCGAACTCATAAGATCTCCACTACGCACAGTATAGCACTCTCTTCAGGCACGTTTCCCCACCTGTCCCTCGCCAAAATCATCGCCATAACAATGCTACAGCGGCCAAGATTAGGGCTCGGCCAGAGTTTTGGCGAACCACAGCCTGACACAGATCGTCCTGGTGATCGTGGGGCTGTTGAATCTGGCCCTAATTTATTTTCTATATATGGATCTGCGGCATTCCAGCTGGCTTTTGGAGCGGAAGAACGAGGTCGAGCCGATGTTTCTGAGCTTCTTTATTCCGGTCGGCGTCTTTCTACTCGTGGCTGCAAGGAGACCATCTGAGCATCGCTCCATGATTGCTCTGGCAGCTTGGTGGAACATCTCCCATGGCGTGGTAATGGCTATTCAAACCGTGGAAGCCTGGATTCACACAGTCCACAGGAACTTTACTGATGTGATCGTATTCCTTGTGATCGGAGGCGTCCTGTTAGCGCTTCTGCCAGAAAAACGAGAGGCAGTCGCGCAAGAAGTTGCGTGAACGAGCGCAGCCCCCCACACTCTGCGCGGATAACCATTTCTTCTCGCGTTCTTTTCACGATCTTCCCGAGGGGATGACGGCGTAGCGCAGCGGCTCTGGAGCAGGTTGGCGTTACATAAGCGATCACGCTCACGATTCGGGTCTGGCAGGTCTGGGTTCTGGCGGAATCACGGGCCAAGGATGTTGAGAAACGGCAGGCCGTTACGGAGCTACAATGATCTTGCCGGGCGAAACGGAGGCGGGCTCTGCAGGGATGCAACCATGCCGAGGGATAATCTGGCGGGCTCATCGAGCCGATGTCCAGCGCGGGATGCTCTTCTCTCGCGCTGCACACTGACGACCAGAAGGAGTCATCGGACGATAGACCCGCATGCCTTGAAAATCCCCGCCCGAAGGGCGGAATACTCACTAACGGAGAACGGCGCTTCTCCATTTCAGGCTGAACCAAGACAGCTGCCAAACATCCTCCGCTCAAACCGGAACTCACCGTCAACTTCCACATCAGACACAACTACTGCCAGCACCTTTTTATGAACATCGATTCCATCGATTCCCGATATCCTGTAAGACATAAGCTCCTCCTGGCCGGAAGCGGAGAGCGTGCTGCGGTTACCTTAACCAGGGTCGCGGGCTATCGCCGCTCCCCCAGGGGAAGACAACGACGCCCAATTATCCGCTCAAACTCGCACGCTCCGGATCAGACAATTCTCCGGTCTCAACTTCTCCAGCGCGAATTCGACCTCGCCGCTCCGGACCGTTCCGATCTTACCTCTGAGTGATTTTCATGAGGTTTCGCGGGCCGAAGGCCCTAAATGACAGGCTGGGGTGCTTCCAGGGGCACCGAGCCTTCAGGGCCCGAGCGACCTGAGTTATCGCGTGCTGCTGTGCCTGCTGTGTCTGACCACAGTCGGCGCCTTCATGAAGGCTTCGCAGCGACGGTTGCGCTTGGCGTTTGGCGTTTGGCGTTGCGCTGATAGCTTGCATGGTCTTCGTCGGTTGTGGCGGAGGCAGTAGCGGCGTTGGTACACCGAAGGGGGTATTCACCCTGGTGATTAGGGGCGGTTCAGGAAGTCAAAGCCACCTGGTGAATGTATCGCTGACGGTTCATTAGAATCACCATCACGCATAAGGTGCTTCGTCCAGCGCCGAATGCAGCTCGAGTAAGCCTCTCCCCACTGTCCGCTTTGCTCACGCGGCCACTTCGACGAGGAAGTTGGCTGGTGGCAGAGCCGTGCATCCCGGTCCCCCGGCACCAGATTTTGCTGCTTCTTCGCGCAGGGCCTGTGTCCCTCCATTTCTACGCTTAGACTTAATCTTTCGAGAGCCATACTTGGCCGAGGCAGTAACAAGCCTGAACGTCGGCATAGAGGGCCACCATTACTCCGGTAGACCGCAGGTCACCGCTTAATCAAACCAATGTCCTCCCACGCGATTTGTGCACAGGATGACGCCGAAGCATTCACCGCAGCTTGAGTAATTCGTCGCCGCTATGCCACCCACTTCATTGTCAGCTTCTTGCGTTTTCTCGCGCAGTCCAGCAGATACAAATCAATCAGTTTCTGGTAAGGCAGTCCAGTCTCTTCCGCCAGTCGCTTGAAGTAGTCCACGACTTCCGGACTCAAGTTAATACCCACTGCCTTTTTTTCCCTTGCGTACGGGTTCTTTAGCGCTTTCAATTTGGAGAAATCATATTCCTTCCTCATAGAAGCGCACCTCCTTTCTAGTCGCCTTGCGGGCAGAAATAATCCTGACCACGGAATCGTTTTCCTTGTAACAGTGAACTACGATAAGCGTTCTTGCCGCTGAACTCACACCAAGTAGAATGAACCGATCCTCGTGCTCGGAGTGCTCCGGATCATAAAACAGCCGTCCATCCGGATCGCTAAAAACGCTCTGGGCCTCTTCAAACCAAATTCCGTGCTTGATCCGATTGCTTTTGTTCTTCCGTTCGTCCCAATCGAACCGCAGCATCTCTAGATAATATCTAGATACGTAGGATATGGCAAGGCAGTTGCGTTTCGAGAGGCGCGGGAAGCGAGCACATCGAGCATCCCTCGCGCGGCAACATACTGAATCCGGCGCGGATGGACTATGTTCAGGCAAGTGATGCGTGCATACAGTGCCATTCCCAAGGGCGGCCTTTGACGAGTCCCATTGAGGGCAAGTATATGACTGGCCTGTTGGCTACCACGCGGGCCTAAACCTGCGGGATTTTTGGCAGCTTGAGGAGCACACGCTGGGCGAGACGACGTTCACGCACTACCCCGATGGCACCGCACACAAGAACCGTATGCAAGGGAACGATTTTGTGCAGAGTGTGATGTGCCGGCGCGGAGTGACGTGCTTTAGTTGTCACGATGTTCATGGTACGGACAACTACGCGCAATTGCGAAAGCCCGGGGACCAACTGTGCCTAGATTGCCACGGCCCGCTTTCTTTGAATGGCCCGAGGACAGGAACCATCGAAGAGCACACGCATCACAAAGAAGGATCGGCAGGAAGCAGTTGCATTGCCTGTCATATGCCGCAAATCGAGACCACCATTGCGGACGTGAAGGTCCGAGCCCATACGTTTGCCTTTATAACGCCAGCGATGACCGACAAATATAAAATCCCGAATCCCGGCACGACATGCCACTCGGACAAGACCACCGCTTGGGCCGCTGAGTCCTTACAGCACTGGCCGGAGCGCTCGCCTTGGCGCGTCGAGTAACTCTCAAGATTCGGATCGACCGACCCAACAAAGGAAAGCCCACGCCAAGGGCACGTGGGGCCCTGTTTTTACCGATTTTTGTTAATTATTAGGGTGTGGCTACTTTTTGGCAACGAGAAGAGCCGCGAAAAATCAGGTGATTTTGGGCGCTGCCGCCGCGGAGATGGCCGGAAACTCCCGGGTTATCGAGGTGAGGAAGGAATATCCCCTGGTTTAGCGCTGCCTTTTTTGGCTTTTTCAGCCGGCAGCAGGTGGCGGTGGGCCTTTTGTGAAACTCCGTGCATCTGCTGAATGAGCGACTGGAAAAAAGGTGAACCCGCAGAAATTGGCTAGCCAGGTGGGACGCGCGCTGCAACGGCTCAAAGCCCATAAATACTTTGACTATGCCGTGGACCCAAACGGTCAATTGCCATGGAGCCGCCGGACCGAGG
>Ga0209471_1001255_pt1 | contig 15352 bp, 17 predicted proteins | sample GraSoiAngelo_128_FD_185885 | JGI IMG/M metagenome (GOLD analysis project Ga0209471, IMG submission 185885) | Grasslands soil microbial communities from the Angelo Coastal Reserve, California, USA - 14_0927_12_20cm (SPAdes) (version 2) | ecosystem: Environmental > Terrestrial > Soil > Grasslands ...
CGGCGTACTTGTCGTTCGTCAGGCGGTGCAGGTTCGAGCCGTCGGCGTTCACGACGAACAGGTCCGAGATGCCGCCGTCGTACCCCGTGAACACCAGCTGCTTCCCGTCGGGCGACCACGCCGGCGTCGTCAGCCCGTTCAGCGGGACGCGGATGCGGCGGACCTCTTCGTCCTTCTTCACGTCGAGAATCACGAGGTCGTCGCGGTCGCGGCGCTTCGCGGCGATCGCGAAGAAGCGCCCGTCGGGCGAGAATGAGCCGGCCGAGTTGATGAAGCGGAGGCTCTCGTAGTTCGAGTTCAGGGTGGACTTCACCAGCCGCCGCTTGACCCGGCCCGTCTCCGCGTCGGCGAGGTAGAGATCCACGAAGAAGGAATTCTTCTCGCTGAAGTACGCGATGTCGCGCCCGTCGGGCGACAGGGCAGGGGCGAGGTGCAGCGTGCCGTCGGAGCGCTTCCGGGTGAGCAGCGGCTGGGCGATGCGGCGGGCCCGGTAGTGGTCGGCGAGCTGGGGCAGGTAGGTGGTCTGGACCGCGTCGCGCCACTCGCTCGACAGGTCGTCGAGCGTGACCCCGAGCGCGCGTTTGAAGCCGCCCTCGACGCCGCTCGAGACCGACGCCTGGAGGATCTGGCCGATCGCCTCGTCGCCCCACTTCTCGCCGACGTACGCCAGCAGGGCATGGCCGAACCGGTACGGGAAGATTCGCGGGTCGTACGTCATCTCCTCGACGGTCGGGAGGTGGCCCTCGAGGGACGCGTCCCGCAACCACATGGACGTGAGCGGGTCGATCGGGCCAATCGAGAGATACTCCGCCATCCCCTCCATGAACCAGCCGGGGAGGTTGGCGTTGACGAGGGTCTGGACCCCCGCGCCGATGCGGCCGCGGCTGATCTCGTCGTACTGGAATTGGTGCACCATCTCGTGTCCCAGCACGTGCTCCAGTTCCGCATAGGAGCCCGTGAACGGCAGCACCATCCGGTGCTTGAAGAACTCCGTGAAGCCGCCGGTTCCCTCGCCCAGGTCTTCGCTGGTCGTGTTGGTCTGCTGGAAGTCGGACTGCGACGCGTACAAAATGATCGGCTTGCGGCCCTGGAACTGGTGGTGCAGGATGCGCGACAGGCGGGCGTACCACCGCTCGGCCATACGCGCGGCGTCCAAGGCCGCCGTCCGCTCGGCCGCATAGTAGTAGATCTCGAAGTGCTCGGTCTGGATGATCCGGAAGTCGAAGGCCTGGTACTGGACTTTGTTCTGCCCGAAGTATTGCGCCGCGAGCGGCGCCGCGCCGAACAGCGCGAGCGCCGCCGCGATCCCGCCAATGCGTCGCATGAGGCTCATCCTTTCGACCCGCTGTCCGGGGCCCCCGCTGCGAGCACGGGGGCATCACCCCACAGGCGTTCGAGCTGGTAGAACTCCCGCAATTCCGGATGAAACACGTGCACCACGAAGTCCACGTAGTCCAACAGCACCCATCGACCCTGTGTGAGCCCCTCGACATGATGCGGCACGACGCCGCGCGGCGCTAGCGCGTCCATGAGATGCTCCGCCATGCCCCGCACGTGGGCGTCGGACGTGCCCGAAACGATGACGAAGTAATCGGCCGCGGCGGTCAGGCCCCGCAGATCGAGCACCGTCGGGTCGATCGCCTTGCGGTCGGCGAGCGCCGCCGTCACCAGTCGCAACGCCGCCAGTGCGTCGCCCCCCGCATGCCCCGCCGGGCGCCCGCTCCGTCTGCTAGTCATAGCGTGCCTGTCACCCGTTTGTTCCGTCCTCCGGCGGCCGCTATTCCTTCACCACGCTCACCTGGATCTCGGGGCGCACGTCGGGATGCAGCTTGATGCCGACGCGGAACTCGCCCAGCTCCCGGATCGGCTCGGGGAGGTCCACCCGGCGCTTGTCGACGCGGATCCCGAGCTCTTCGAGCTTGCGCTGCACGTCGCTCGCGGTGACCGAGCCGTACAGCTTGTCCTCTTCACCGACCTTCACCGGGAAGCTGAGGTGGACCTCCGCGATGCGGGTCGCCTCGGCTTCCGCGGCGCCCTTCTCCGCGGCGCGCTGTTTGGCGATGCGCGCCGCTTCGTAAGCGATCTTCTTCTTGTTGGCGTCGGTCGCCGGGTAGGCGAGGCCCTTCGGCAGGAGATAATTGCGCGCGTAGCCGTCCTTTACCTTGACCACGTCGCCGGCGGCGCCAAGATGCTGTACGTCTTCTCGCAGGATGACTTCCATAGTCCGTCGTTCCTCTCAATGGTTCAACCCGGCCGCGGAGAGCGGCGTCCGCGCGATCAAGGCGTGGCCGCGCCAGGCCAGCGCCAGCCCGGCCAGGCTCTCCACCACGAGCCAGAGCGGCCAGACCGCGAGCAGCCGCACCGCGGGCTCGAAGGCCGGATACAGCCCCGGCGCGACCTCGACCACGTACCGCACGGACCGGCTCGCGTCCCGCGTCGCCTCCCACTGCACTTCCGTCCAGAGCGCCGGCCCCGCCTTGGTGCGAGCCACCAGCACCGTGACGCCGGCGGCGGCGTAGAGGCAGGCGCGCAGAGCGAGGGGCCAGAAGGCCGCGGGCGAGAGCCTCGCGCCCGCCGCGAACGCCACCGTCACCAGCACGATCCAGGTACGGCTCAAAGCGTCGAACGAGCCGTGCCCGGGAGCGACCAGGAGCGCCACGCCGGCGCCCCCCGCGAGCGCCACCGCCAGCCACTCACCGCGCGTCTCGGGCTGCGCTGCGACCAGAAGGGCGGCGAACGGCAGCGCCACGAGACTCACCGGCGCCAGGGCGGCGAACAGCAGTACGCCGGCCGCGAGGCGCCAGCGCTTCAGCCGACGTACCCCTTGATGTAGGGCAGCAGGGCGAGCTGGCGCGCCCGCTTGATCGCGGTGGCGAGCTGGCGCTGATGTCGCGCGCACATCCCCGACAACCGGCTCGGGAGAATCTTGCCGCGCTCGGTGAGAAACCGGCCGAGCGTGCGATCGTCCTTGTAGTCGAGCACCCGCACCCCGGACTCGCACACGGGGCACGTCTTCGAGGGCCGTCTCACGCTTCATCCTCCTCGATCTCATCCACCACCACGACGTCGGCGGCGATCACGGCAGGCACCGGCTCGGGCTTCGCCGGCAGGCCTTCCGACACGACGACCAGGAATCGCACGACGCTCTCTTCGAGCTTCACGGCGCGCTCGTACTCCGGCAAGAGCTCGGCCGCGGTCTCGAACTGCGCGACCACGTAGTAACCCGTGTCCTTCTTCCTGATCGGATAAGAGAGGGTGCGTTTGCCCCAGTGGGCGACGTTCGTAATCGAGCCCTTGGCGTCCTTGGTCAGGAGCGCGTGAAACCGCTCCAGCCGCTCGGTGATCGCCGGCTCTTCCAGCGCAGGATCGAAGATGTAGACGGTCTCGTAGCGACGAGCCATGCCACCTCCCTTTGGTCATAGGCGACCCGGCGCGGTGCGGCGCCGAGTAGGGGGAATTGTGAGGCGCGAAAGATAGACGGACGGCGTCAGAGGCGGAAGGTCGTCGACGCACGACGCGTGACCCTGCTCACATCGGGTTGATGCTGCCTTGACGGCGACGTGACGGCCATCACGCAACCTGAAGTGCCGGCCAGTCATCCTTTGGAGAACGGGGGGTTGGCACCTGTCTTGCCCCTCGGGCACGTGACGGAGACGGGCCGGGCGATTGAGACCCGGGGACTGGGGAGGAAGGTCGCATGCAGGTTCGGCGTACTTGGCTGGTCACGACGCGCAGCCTGGTGGCGGTGGCGGGACTGATGGTCCTGCTGGCGCTCCAGCCGGAGCCTGCCGGTCCGATCGAAGCGGCGTCGAATCGGGTCGGCTCGCACGCGCGCGCCCTCATCCTGTCCGAGCAGGCGCGTCGCTACCTCTCGCTCCAATATCGCTCCTACCACACCGAGTTCATGGGCTGCATGATCGGGGAGATCCACGGGAACGCGGTGATCGTGCGACGGATCGCGCCCGCGGACGTGGAGCCCGGCCACTCCACCGCAACGCGCGTCGTGCCGGAGCAGACCTGCGAGGACGCGGGATGGGCCGGTACGGTCGGGATGATCCACAGTCATCCGGATGGCCAGCGATGCTGGTACTACTTCCCCGGGACCCGGGTGGCGAGCTCGGACGCGCACTCGTTCGTGCGCCAAGCGTATCCCGTGGACGCGATCATGTGCGGAAACCGTGTCGTGTGGGTCAGCCGTGACATGGTGCAGCAGCAGGTGCGCCTCTCCGATCCGGACGAACTCCCCGCGGCAGCGCCGCCACACCAGCGTGGCAATCGCGTGCACGCGGGCGCGGCGGCACCAGAGGGTCAGGACTAGGGGGCAACCCTGGCGCCCGGCGCGACGCCGGCGTTACCATCGACGTCATGCCGCGCGTGACGTTCACGCAAAACATCCAACGACACGTGTCCTGCCCCCCTTCAGAGGCGGACGGCAAGACCGTGCGCGAAGTGCTGGAGCGGGTGTTCGCCGCCAACCCTCGCGCGCGCGACTACGTGCTCGACGATCAGGGCGCGGTGCGGCGTCATATGGTCGTGTTCGTCAACGGCCGGCAGATCCGTGACCGGGCGCGCCTGAGTGATGCCGTTCCCAGCGATGGCGAAGTCTGCGTGATGCAGGCGCTCTCGGGCGGATGAGCGACCGTTTGTACGTCGCCACCCGCAAGGGCGTTTTCACGATCGAGCGCCGCAAGGGACGGCCGCGCGCACGCTGGGCGATCACGCGCGCGGACTTCCTGGCCGATAACGCGTCGGTCGTGCTCCCGGATCGACGCGAGGGCGCGGTGTACGTGGCGCTCGGGCACGGGCATTTCGGCGTCAAGCTGCACCGCTCGCGGAACCGGGGGCGCCAATGGGAGCCGTGCGCCACGCCCGCGTACCCTCCCAAGCCCGAGGGGATCGAGGACCGGGAGCCGAATTCCGGCAAGCCCATCCCTTGGAGCACGGAACTGGTGTGGGCGCTCGAGGCGGGACACGACACCGAGCCGGGGACGCTATGGTGCGGCACGCTGCCCGGGGGACTGTTCCGCTCCCAGGACCGCGGGTCGTCGTGGCAGCTGGTCGAGTCGCTGTGGCGCCACCCCAAGCGACGGGAGTGGTTCGGCGGCGGCGCCGAGCTGCCCGGTCTCCATTCGATCTGCGTGGATCCGCGCGACGCGCGCCGAGTCACCGTCGGCGTCTCGTGCGGCGGCGTGTGGATGACCCGGGACAGCGGGACGACGTGGGAATGCCGCGCCACGGGCATGCGCGCGGCGTACATGCCGGCGGAGCGCCAGTATGATCCTAACATCCAGGATCCCCACCACCTGGTCCAGTGTCGCGCCGAGCCCGATGCATTCTGGGTCCAGCACCACAACGGGGTTTTCCGCTCCACCGATGGCGCGGCGTCCTGGAAGGAGGTCGCCACGGTCAAGCCCGCGGCGTTCGGCTTCGCCGTGGCGGTGCACCCCGAGGACGCGGACATTGCCTGGTTCGTGCCGGGGGTGAGCGACGAGCAGCGCATCCCCGTGAAGGGCCGGGTGGTCGTGGCGCGCACCCGCAATGGGGGAAACAGCTTCCAGGTGCTCACCAAGGGCTTGCCGCAGCAGCACGCATACGATCTCACCTACCGCCACGCGCTCGACGTGGACGAGACAGGGGAGCGGCTCGCGTTCGGCACGACGACGGGATCGCTGTGGGTGAGTGAGAACCAGGGGGACAGTTGGCAGGCGATCTCGGAGCATCTGCCGCCGGTATACTGCGTGCGGTTCGGTTAGATTAGGTCTCCCTTCGTACGAAGCGCGGGTCTATGCGGCGCGCAGCATTCACCTGTCTGCTGTTCCTCGGCATCGTCGTCACTCCGGATCATGCCCAGCGCGACACGACTGCTCGGATCGCAGGCACGGTGCGCTCTTCCATGAACGGTTTCCCCATCGCAGGCGTGATGGTCGCCGTGCAGGGCGCCCGTGCCTTCAGCGTCAGCGATTCCGGCGGCGTGTTTGCGCTCGCGGGACTGCCGCCCGGACGGCGGACGGTGCGGGTCTCGTACGGTGACAGCCTGTCCTACGACCAGGCGCTCACGCTCAGCGGCGGTCAGACGCTGACCCTGTCGGTGCTGCTCGACGTCGAAGGAGCGGCGCTGAGCCCGATCGTCGTCGAGGCGAGCAGTATCCGCGCCGAGCGGAGTCTGGCCGGGTTCTATGATCGCAGGAAGCTGGGCTTCGGCCGGTTCTATACGCTGGTCGACCTCGATCGGCTGGGCAACCTGTCGCTGCGGGGGTTGCTCGGTCACGCGGGTGTGGTGGTGCGCTGCCGGCTGCGGTCGTGCGTGCCTGTCTTGATGAACGGCGCGCGGGCGTGCGTCATGCCGCTGTTTCTCGACGGCCTGAGGGTGTCGCCCGACTATCTGGAGATCCTCCACGTCAACGAGCTCGCGGGGGTCGAGGTGTATACGCACGGGGTCGACGTCCCGGTCAAGTTCCGTTGGGATGTCGACGGGGGCTGTGGCGCAATCCTGGTGTGGAGCCGGTACTAGACGTTAAAGCGGAACAGCAGGATGTCCCCGTCCTGCACCACGTAGTCGCGCCCCTCGCTCCGTACCAGCCCTTGCTCCCGCGCGACCTTGTACGAGCCCGCCGGGACGAACGCGTCGAACGCCACCGTCTCGGCCCGGATGAATCCCCGCTGGAAGTCGGAGTGAATTTCTCCGGCCGCGTCGAACGCCGTGCCGCCCCGGTGCATGGTCCAAGCGCGCACCTCGTTCTCGCCCACCGTGAAGAACGTCTGCAGGCCGAGTAGCCGATAGCCCGCGTGAATCAAGCGGTCGAGCCCCGGCTCGCTGACGCCGGCGCTCGCGAGATACTCGGTCCGTTCGTTCCCTGACAGCTCGCCCAGCTCTGCCTCGAATTTGGCGGAGAAGGGGACGATCTCCGCCTCCTCGTGGTGTGCCTGCACGGCTGCGCGGAGCAGGTCGAGCCATTTCCCGCCGCCCGAGGCGAGGTCGTCCTCGTTCACGTTCGCCGCGTACAGGATCGGCTTCGCGGTGAGCAGCCCGAGCTGGCGCAGGAACTTCACCGCTTGCTCGCTCTCGCCCGCTTCCCGCGCCCCGCGCCCCGCGTTGAGCTCAGCGACCACGCGCTCGAGCACCACCAGCTCGGCCTGGGCCTCCTTGTCGCCCGCGCGGGCGGTCTTGCGCGCCTTCTCGAGGCGTCGCTCCACCACGGCGAGGTCGGCGAGCGCCAGCTCGCTCGTGATCACGTCGTGATCGCGCACCGGGTCCACCGGTCCCATCACGTGCACCACGTCGGGGTCGTCGAAGCAGCGGATCACGTGCACGACGGCGTCCACTTCGCGGATGTGCGACAGGAACTGGTTGCCGAGCCCCTCGCCCTGGGACGCGCCCTTGACGAGGCCCGCGATGTCCACGAACTCGACCACCGCCGGGACCTTTTTTTTGGGCCTGACCAGCTGATTGAGGCGCTCGAGCCGGGCGTCGGGGACCTCGACCACCCCGACGTTGGGCTCGACGGTGCAGAAGGGATAATTCTCCGCGGCGGCCGCTTTAGAGGAGGTGAGGGCGTTGAAGAGCGTGGATTTCCCGACGTTCGGGAGACCGACGATGCCGAGGCGCAGCACTTAGCTCGCGCCTTCCTTCACCCACTTGGTCACCGCGTCCACGAGCTGCGGCATGATGGCCTCCACCTGCTCCCGCTGCTCGGGCGTGAACGACGCGAGGACGTATTCCGACCAATCGCTCACCCCTTCGGGCAGCGGGCCAACGCCGATCCGGAGGCGGGCATACTGCTGGGACAGGAGAGCACTCTCGATGCTCTTCAGGCCGTTATGCCCGCCCGCCGAGCCTTCGGCGCGCAGCCGGAATGTGCCGGACGGGATCGCGAAGTCGTCCACCAGGATGAGCAGGTCACGGGCCGGGTCGAAGGTGGGGTCGGCGCGGAGCGAGGCGAGGGCCGCGCCGCTCGCGTTCATGTAGGTGGTGGGCTTGAGCACCCGGACGGCCACGCCCTCCACGTCGCCCTCGGTGATGCGGGCGCGCTCGCCGCGGCGGAACGGGGGAAAGCCCCACCGCGCGACGAGCGCATCGGCCAACCAGAAGCCCGCATTGTGACGCGTCGCCGCGTACTCGGGCCCCGGGTTGCCGAGGCCGACGACGGCGCGCAAACGTCAGCTCTCTTTGCCGCCCTTGGGCTTCTCGGCTTTCTCCGCCCCCTTCGCCTCGGGCTTGGCCGGCGCGGCGCCTTCGGCTGCCGCCCCCCCCTCGCCCTCTTCCTCTTCACCCTCACGCACCTTACGGATGAGCTCGGGCTCGGCCACTTCGGTCGCGGCCTCGGGCGTCGGGGCCGCTACTTCCTCGGCGCGCGGCGGCACGACCGTCGCAATCGTCAGGTCGCCCTCGGTGAGGATCTTGGCGTTCGGAATGCTCAGGTCGCGCACATGCAGCGAGTCGCCGATCTTGAGGGCGTTCACGTCGAGCTCGACGCGATCCGGGATGTTCTCCGGGAGCACTTCGATCTCCACCTCGCGCGTCACCTGGTCGAGCACGCCGCCGGCGTTCCGCACGCCGTCGGGGTTCCCCACGAGATGCACCGGCACCCTGAGCTTGACCTTCTCGGTCGCGTGGATCTCGTAGAAATCCACGTGAATGATGTCGGGCCGGATGGGGTGGCGCTGGATCTCGCGAATCAGCGTCTTCACCGTCTTGCCGTCCACGGCGAGCTCGATGATCGTGCTCGCGGGCTCGACTCCCTGCAGCGCCTTTTCGAGCGCCTTGGCCTCCAGCTCGAGCGGCTGTGTGTCGCGCCCGTGGCCGTAAATCACGGCCGGGACTTTGCCGCGGAAGCGCGCTTGCCGCGCGGCGCCCTTGCCGGTCGCCTGGCGCGGGTTGGCAGAGAGAGAAACGGTCTGGGCCATGCGCTAGTCCTCAGTCGTAAGGCGTAAGGCGTAAGGCGTAAGGCGTAAGGCGTAAGGCGTAAGGCGTAAGGCTAACTCAGTCGAAGAGCGCGCTCACCGACTGGTTCGAGTGCTCGTAGCCGATCGCCTTGGCCATCAGCCCCGCGATCGACAGCACCTTCAGCTTGTCGAAGCTCCGCTCGTCGGGGATCCACCGCCACCTCGTTGATGGCCGAGGCGCGGAGCCGCTCCACCGCCGGCCCCGACAAGAGCGCGTGCGACGCGAACGCATAGATATTGCGCGCCCCGAGCCGCTTGAGCGCCGCCGCTGCCTCGGTGACCGTCCCCGCCGTATCGATCATGTCGTCCGGGACGAGGCAGTCCTTGTCGGCCACCTCGCCGACGACGTTCACGACCTCGGCCACGTTCGCGGACGGACGCCGCTTGTCGATGATCGCGAGCGAGGCGTTCAGCCGCTTCGCGAATCCCCGCGCCATCTTTGCCGATCCCACGTCGGGCGCCACCACCACCGGATCGTACAGCTGTTTCTGGCGGAAGTGGCTCACGAACACCGGTGCCGCGTACAGATGGTCCACCGGAATGTCGAAGAACCCCTGCAGCTGATGGGAATGGAAGTCCATTCCCAGCACGCGGTCCGCGCCCGCCGCCGTGATCAAGTTCGCCATGAGCTTGGCGCTGATCGCGACCCGCGGCTGATCCTTGCGGTCCTGGCGCGCGTAGCCGAAGTACGGCAGCACCGCCGTGATCCGCGCCGCACTCGCCCGGCGCGCGGCATCGATCAGGAACAGCAGCTCCAGGTGGTTCTCCGCCGGCGGGTTGGTGGGCTGGATGATGAACACATCCCGGCCACGCACGTTCTCGTCGATCTTGACGAAGATCTCCCCGTCGGCGAAGCGGCGAATCGTCACAGCGCACAGCGGCTGCCCCAAGTGCTCGGCCATCTCCTCGGCGAGCGGCCGGTTGGCCGTCCCGGCGAGGAGCAACAGCTGGCTCCGCGAGAGGGAGAGGTCCGCCATGTGAGCCTTGCAAAATAGACGGCAAACTGCACGAAGCCAAGGGGTTACTTCTTGAGCGAGCGACTCGCCGGGGTGAAACCATCCACGTCCCAGAAGTTCATGCGGTACACCGTCGCGCCTTCACCACCCACACCCGCGAGGTGATGGACCAGGAAGCCCGAGGCCGTCGAATCGCACGCGAGCGAGAGCAGCACGCCGCGGCCGCCCCGCACGCTGAGCCGCCGGACAGCGCGGCGCGCCTTGGTGGAGTCCACGTCCCGGGGCGTCGCGAACCCCACAGCGGTAATGGCCTTGAGCCGGTCGAGGTAGCGGGCGACGGCGGCCGAATCGGTCGCCTCCCCGTTCAACGTCCAGCGCTTGCCGGTCCGCTTCAAGGCATAGCGGTCCTTCCCGCGCACCACGTCCAGCGCGACGATGCTGTCGGGCTCGACCGTGGCGATCCGTTTGTCGCGCCAGCCGTCCACCGGGCGGTCCATCGCGGAGACGAGGCCGCCGCGCCAGCGATAGACGTGGGTGTCGCCAGGACGGCGGACGTACACGCTCTGGAAGTCGTTGGCACGCGTCCCGACGACCAGCTGCAGCAAGGGCTTCCCGCCGCGCGAGAGGCGCAGCCAGCGGCCGGCGGCGCTGTCCACGCCGAGCCGGGCGAAGGACGAAGCCGCCTGGGCGACGAGCTCGGGGCGCGCGGTGTCCGCGAGCGCCTTAAACACCTCGCCCACTGCGTCCGGTGCCGCGCGGTGCCCATTCACGCTCCACGCCGCAGGCGCCTGCCTGGCGAGCACGACCGAGTCCGCTCCCTTGACGAGGGAGATGGTGTCCACGTCGGTCTGCGAGAGCGCGGGCAGCGCGAGCGACCCCGTCACGGAGTCCGACCCGCGCGACAGCAGCTCGCTGCCGCCCCACAAGAGCAGCAGGACGACGAGGCCGCCGGCGATGAGCTTGAGATGCTTGGCGCTCATGCGGCGGTGGTTGCGGCAAGCGGCCGATACGTCCGGCGCGTTGTCTGACGGCGCCGCCACAGCCGGAGGACGCCGGCCAGCACCAGCAGCACCGGCACGCCTATGACGTTGGCGTACTTGACCGCGCTGCGCGTGGTGGCGCTCGTGAATACGAGCGGCGGCGGCGAGCGGTTCTTGGAGCGGATGCCGATCAGCGCGTCGTCCTGCGCAAGCCAGTCGATCGCGTTCTCGACGAACACGAGGTTCTCGGGGGAGTTGCGCGCGTACCGGTCGCTCGCGAAGTCGCTGCTCCCGACCACGACGATACGGCCGCGCAGGCCTCCCTTCGTCGTGTCGTGCGTGAGCGGGTTCACCAGCAGCGCCATGAGCCGCGATCGCAGGCTGTCGCGGCTGAACGTCCGCGAGGGGTCGAGAAACGCCGTCGTCTCCTGCACGCCGCCGGCGCGGCTCGTGACGAACAGCGGCGTCACCGTCTTGGGCGGGGCGTGTGCGGTGTCGAGCTGGCTCGCCCACGGCAGCAGGGCCGCATCGAGGTCGGCGTTCACCGGCGACGCCTTGGTGCTCAATGCCCGCAGCCAGAACGGATAGGGCACCAGTACCTGGCCGAACTGCGCCGGGATGCCGACCTGTACGTTGGATGCCAGGTCGTACACCATGTTTGAAGCGATCGAGACGCCGTACGGTTTGAGCAGCTCGTTCCACCCGACCCGCCGCGAGACGGCGAACGGCGGCCCCTGGGGGGAGAGCTGGAGCTGCATGCCTCCCGCCATCAGGAGCAGGCTGCCGCCCCGGTCGAGGAATCCGCGCAGTCGGCTGACCTGGGCGTCGCTCAGCGAGTCGGGCGTGCCGGCGACGGCGATGACCCGGACCTCTGATGCGATGGTCGTGTCGGCCACGCCGAACCCGCGCACGTCATAGTGGTCACCGAGCCGCTCGCGCAGCGCCGCGAAGCTGCGCTGGCCGCGCGCCGCCGCCGCATCGCTGATCTCGCCGAACGCGATGACCGCCTTCTCGGGGTGGGTCAGCGCGCGGATGTCGGACGTGAGGCGGTACTCGAGATCGTTGGTCTGCTGCACGAACGGCATGGTCTTTACCCCGTCGGCGTAACGCACCGACAGCCCCAAGTAGCCTTCCTTCACCTGCAGCTCGGCCTGCCCCAGCACGTTGAACTGCACGGGCGGGATGCCGAGGGAGCGAGCCTCCTTCAATGCGGCGCTGTCGGCAGCCGGGTCCGCGATGACGACCTTTACCTTGCCACGCCCGGCCGCGCGGTAGTCGCTCAGGAGATCGTCGACGTCGCGCTTCAGGAAGGCGACTTCGGGAGGCAGCGCCGCCGAAGCGAACAGCTTCACGGTCACGAGGTCCGGGAGGGCCCGCAGCAGCTGTCGCGTGGCGGGGGACAACGTGAACGCGTTCCCCGGCGTGAGATCGATCCGTCCGCCGATGCGCCGCCCGAACAGGTTCACCACGATCATCGCGACCGCGAGTAACGCGGTGCCCAGCCGCAGCCGTTTGAGCGCCTCGCCTTGCGGCGTGACCTTCCGGGACAGCAACGCAAAATAGGCGAAGACCAGAAACAGCAGGGCGAGCGTGACGAAATAGACGGCGTCGCGCAGGTCGATCACTCCGCGTCCGATGCTGGAGAAGTGCGACAGGACGCCGAGCGATGCGGCGATCGCCCCGAGCTGGGGCGGGAGGCCCACGATGAGGGGATCGAGCCCGACGAGGATCAGTCCGAACGTGACCGTCACTGCGAGAATGAATGCGGTGATCTGGTTGCGCGTGACGCTCGACGCCCAGACTCCGACACCGCCGAGCCCGAGGATCAACAGGGCCGCGCCGGCATATTGGGCCACCACGATGCCGACGGGGGGTGCGGTGCCGAGGGCGAGACCGAGCGGGATCGTGAGCGTGATGGCGAGCGCGAGCCACAGGAAGAGCACCTGGCCGACGTACTTGCCGAGCAGCAGCTCCAGCTCGGTGATGGGCTGTGCCAGCACCACCTCGAGCGTGCCCGAGCGCGCATCCTCGGCGAGGGCCCGCATCGTCACCGCCGGAACGAACAACAGGAGCACCCAGGGAAGGAAGTCGAACATCGGGCGGAGCGATGCGACGCCGTACAGGTCCAACTGCCGAAAGCTGAGGAAACCGTTCACGGCTGTGAAGACGACCAGGAGGATGTAGGCCGTCGGCTGGTCGAACAGCGCCTTCAGCTCGCGCTGCGCAATGGTCCACACCGCCCGCATCGCTAGTCTCCTGGTTGCGTGAGCTGGTGGAACAGGTCCTCGAGCGTGCCGGCCTGGCGGTGCAGCTCGTACAGCGTCCAGCCGCGTGATTGTGCGAGCGCGAAGATCTCGGGTCGCAGGTCGCGCGAGCCGTCGGCGGTGAGTGTGACGGCGACGTGGCCGTCGATCGCGACCGGTGCCGGGGTCACCCGACGAACGCCCGGCAGCTGCGCGAGCGCCTCCGCGACGCCGGCCCCGGCCGCCTCGACGGCGATTTCGATCGCCCCGGCCGCCTGCGCGATCAGTCGGTCCACCGGTCCATCGGCGACGATCTTCCCGCGGCTGATGATCAGCAGCCGAGAGCAGGTTTGCTGCACCTCGGACAGCACGTGGGTCGAGAGGATGACCGTGCGGTCCTTGCCGAGCGCCCCGATCAAGCGACGGATCTCGACGCGCTGGTTGGGATCGAGCCCTTCGGTGGGCTCGTCGAGCACGAGGAGGTCGGGGCGATGCAGGATCGCCTGCGCGAGGCCGACCCGCTGCCGGAATCCCTTCGACAGCTCGGCGATCGGCCGGTAGTACACCGTTTCGATGCCCGTCCCCGTCACGGCCGCGTCCAACGCCTGGCGGCGGCCGGCGCCCGCGAGCTCCCGCAGGTCCGCGATGAACGCGAGGTAATCGTGGACCAGCATGTCTTCGTACAAGGGGTTGTTCTCGGGGAGATACCCGATGCGACGCTTCGCCGCGCGCCCCGCGTCGCCGAGCGGAACGCCATCGAAGGTGATCGTGCCGCTGTCCGGCTCGTAGTACTGCGTGATCATGCGCATGGTCGTGGACTTGCCCGCCCCGTTCGGACCCAGGAAGCCCACCACCTGACCGCGGTCGACCGCGAACGAGACCTGGTCGACCGCCGTGACGCCGCCGAACCGCTTCGAGATGCCGTCGAGAGAGAGGAAGGGCATAGGCGGAGAGATGGTAATAACCCTCCGCCCATTTGTTCAAGCCCCCGTCCGGGCCCGTTTCTTACAGAGACTTAAGGAACGCGACCAGCGCCGCCCGGTCGGCGGCCGACAGGGCCCTGAAGCGGTCACGCGCGCCGGAGCCCTCGCCCCCGTGCAGCTCGACCGCCTGCTCGAGCGTGGTCGCCCGGCCGTCGTGCAGGAAATGCTCGGCGCCGCGCAGGTCGAGGAGCGGCTCCGTACGGAAGTCCGCCGGGGTGGCGAGGCCGAGGCAGATGTCGGCCAGGTCGGCCCCCATGTCGTGCAGCAGGAGGTCGGTGTAGGCGGCGAACTCCCGGTTGCTCAGGGCCGGGACCGGGCTGTACCCGGTGCGCAGGGTCGGGATGTGGCAGGTGGCGCACCCTGTTTGGGAAAACAGCTCGCGCCCGCGCCGGCCGCTCTTCCCGGGCTTCAGCGGCGTCGGCGGCGCGAGGAAGCGCACGAAGTCGTCCGCGAGGTCGAGCGCCTCCTGGGTGATCTCGGGGTCGGCGGCGGGATCGACGCCTGTCGGGATCGGCTTTCCCCCGATGCTTTCCTCGGTCGGCTGCTCCGGTGTGGTGACGCTCATCTCCGCCGCGAATGCCCCGGCGTTGAACTCCCGCAGGGTCGGGACGAAGGCCTTGCGGCCGAACCGGCCGATGCGGCCGTCCAGGAAGCGGTTGGGTCGCCCCTTCACGCCATCGTGGTTCCGGTCGCCGGGATCGGCGTAGGCGAGGAGAACGGAGTCGGGCACGAGATCGAGCAGGCCGCGGCCGAAGATGACCGGCGAAGTCCGCATCGCCCGTGCCGTGGCGGACGGGGGGAAAGGCTCCTGGTCGATGCCGAGGGCTTGCTTGAGGGCGGGAGTGGTGTGTTGCTGAATCACCGGTCCCCCCTCCTGTGCGAGCGGGTCGCACACCGGGGCGTGGAAGGCGGTGGCGTGGACTTCGACTTCGTCGCCGCGCCCGCCCGCCGGGTTCTCGTGGCATTCGCCGCAGCCGGTCGCGTTAAAGAGGGGACCGAGCCCCGTTTCGGGTGTGAACACGCTGTCGAACACGACCTTCCCGCGGTCGAACCGGTCGCGCTCCGCCCGGGCGAGCCCGGGGAGGGGATCGCCCGGCTTCACGGGCTTCTGACAGCCCAGAGCCACGAGCCCGAGGACGACGACGACCCGCAGCCGGGTCACGGTGTCCCCACCGCGAGCTTCTCGACCCGATCGGCGACCAGTCCCGTGGTGGTGCGCCGGCCCTCGGCGCGCACGACGTCGCCGG
>Ga0209471_1001258_pt1 | contig 15343 bp, 9 predicted proteins | sample GraSoiAngelo_128_FD_185885 | JGI IMG/M metagenome (GOLD analysis project Ga0209471, IMG submission 185885) | Grasslands soil microbial communities from the Angelo Coastal Reserve, California, USA - 14_0927_12_20cm (SPAdes) (version 2) | ecosystem: Environmental > Terrestrial > Soil > Grasslands ...
ATCCCACCATTCGCCGGATCGGCGGAGCCATATTTGTAATCGAGATTGCGCGTGGTGAGTTCGAGCGCCGAAGTGAGTAGCTTCTGCACCTTCGGGGGATAGCTCTCAAAATTCGCTATTGCTTCGGGTGATAACGTGACGTTGGGATCTCCTTCGCCTTTCTTCTGCGGCAACACTGATTTTTGCGGCGCGGGCATCTCGCTGGGTGACGGGGAAACTGTTGAGGTCGGTGCTACCGCTCCGCTCGCTGCCGGAGTTGGTAACGACGCGGTCTCGGACGGTGAAGGCGACGGCGATTTCTCTTCTTTCTGACTTGGCGACGGTGACGCCGTTTTCTTCTTTACCCTTACCGGCGAGGGAGAGGGCGATCGTTTTTTCCTTGATTTCTTCTTCCGATGGGGATTCGGCGTTGGTGTCGAGACAACCCGCCTCTCCGTATCACCAATTGGTTGTTCGGCCGCCTCCATCGGCATCATAGCCGACGTGATGAAGGCCGCGAGGATCAATACGCGCAAAAACATGCTGAGCAGTTCGCTGTAGGTTGTCTATTCGGAAACCGCAAATCCTAAATTAACTAACCACCAGTCGGCTTTCGCACGACGGCTTCGACGACGCCGACGCTTCGTTTGGTGTCGGCTCGATCTGCGTGCCTTCTTTGCGACTTCGCTTTTGCGTTCGGGCGGCGATCTGCTGCGAGCGATCTTCCTACATCGACCTCTTTTTTAAATTAGTCTGTTTTGCTGCGCCTCACGTAGCGGCGATGTCCTTTATGTGGTTCGATGACTGTGTGTTTGCTCGTTTTTCGCGCTCGTTTGGTTGGCATTAATTCTCCCTCTTTTCTCTTATTTTCGCCCTTCAAAGGTTCTTTGGTTTTAGCGAACGCGGCAAAGCCACCTTTTCCGTTGGTTTATATGGCGAAACGAAGCCTTCACGCTCGCTGCTGCCTCTAGGCGCGCGGGATTGCGAGACTTAGGAGATATAGCTGAATCTCCTTACCTTCCGGCACGTAACGCGGCCTATAGAAAGAGAAAGGTGGAGGCCGGCGAACGTTGGCGCGCATTCTTCGGGCTGAATAACCCGAATTGAGCGAGGGGTTGTTTCCTGCCGCTGGTAGTCCCTCCCCTTTTCAGGTTTTCAGTTCAAATGAGTAATCGATCGGGGAATCGAAAGAAGCTCCCTATGATCAGTTAGTTTTTCAAGCCGGACGCCTTGCATTTTCGCCTTGCCACATCTTTCATAGGATGCACCGACGTGCCGCATCAACATTGTAAGTAGAACTTCATCGACACATGAAACACAATAATTTTGCAATAATAGCCGCGTTTTCCGCGACTGTCGTCATTTGTGCCCCGTTTCCTTCCCAGGCCGCAGGAAAAAAAACTTCTCCTTCACCGGACACCAGCAGTTCCACAGATGCGGATGCGCCCCCTGCAGCAGCGGCGACGCCTGGGGGCAAGGTGCGAGCTGCTCCCTTCAAAGGCATCATTGCCGCGGTGGATGACAAGGCAAAGACATTTACCATCGCCGGAAAAGAAACGTCGCATTCGCTCAAGATCACCGATAAGACTATTATTACCAGAGGCGGTCAGCCCGCCACGATGAAAGACGTCGTTTCGAACGAGGAAGTGAGGGGTTCGTACTACAAAATGCCTGATGGTTCGATGGAGGCGAAAATCGTGAAGCTTGGCCCTCTGACCGAAGCGGAGAAGGCGGAGAAGGAAGCGCGAAGAGCAAAACGAGAGGAAAAGAAAGCAAGTATTTCGCCGACAGCGTCAGCGACTCCATCGGTAAGTCCGAGCACCTAATTTCGGTCGCTTGTTCGTTATTCCCCTTGGGCCCCGAGCGCTTTCGGGGCCAGGAACCCCCACCGCTCGCACATCACACGAATTTCGTATGATCACCCAAACGACCGGCATTGAGGTTTTATTTCTCGTTCGCTGTTTTTACCGCCACGCGGAGGTCAGCAACAAACCGAGCGTATTCCCGTTCGCGCGATTCTTCATCCGGCTGACGCAGGAGCGAGGAAGGGTGAACAGTTGCCACAACTTTTGGCGCGAGATGCGACGATAGAACTTTGCCGCGTTCTTTCGTGACGCGAAAACTCGGTCCAAAGATTGTCTGACCCGCGGTTGAGCCGAGACAAACAACAAGCTTGGGCTCGACCAAACGCAGCTCCGCTTCCAACCAGGGCCGGCAGGCGGCGATGTCGCGCGAACTTGGTTTCTGATGAATCCGTCGTTTCCCACGCGGTTCCCATTTGAAATGTTTCACCGCGTTGGTCACGTAAACTTCGTCCCGATTAATTCCAGCTTCCTCCAACGCCCGATCAAGAATTTTTCCCGCTGGCCCGACGAATGGTTTCCCGGCGACATCTTCATAATCGCCCGGTTGCTCGCCGATCATAAACATGGTGGCGTGCTTCGGGCCTTCCCCGAAGACCGTTTGCGTGGCTTTTTTGTAGAGCGGACAGGCGGTGCACTCTTCCGCGGCCGCCGCAACTTTAGCGAGGCTATTCGTCTCCGGCACCGTTGCCGGCCGCCAACTATCTTGTCCGTCCGCTCGCATCTTTAATTATGAGTCGCAGCTCGACTCCGAATTGTATGTGATTGATCGAATGCCGCGGCCACGGATTGCGTCACAAGGCGGCAAAATGATCCTCGAAACTCCGCGCTTAATTCTGCGTCCATTCGCCGCCGACGATCTCGATCGCATGGCGGAATTAATGGCAAACAAGGATTTCATGCGTTTCTCGACGGGGCCGATGACGCAAGAGCAAACGAAGAGTTTCCTCGATAAAGTGATCGGCTGGGACCGAGATGGTATGCCATCACAATTCGCCATGATTGTGCGATCGAGCGAAACGCTTGCGGGCTACTGCGGCTTTTTTCACCACGAAGTCGATGGCAAAATCGAAATTGAGATTGGTTACAGATTGGACAGCCCTTGTTGGAACCGGGGACTCACTAGTGAAGCAGCGCGCACCGTTCGCGATCATGGTTTTCGCGACCTAAAACTCGATTACGTCATCTCTTTGATTCATCCCGAAAATCACCCATCGCTCCGAGTGGCGGCAAAAAATGGAATGATTCTGGAAAGGGAGACGACCTTTAGAGGTTTCGCGACATTTGTTTTCGCGATTACTCGGGAGCGGTGGCTGCAACTGGGGTGTGGCGCCGAATGAATTCCTCCGCCAAAGTACGGTAGGCGCGCGCACCGGCCCCGCTCTTGTCGTATTCCAAAATGGTTTTGCCGAAACTCGGTGCCTCGCTTAAGCGCACCGTTCGGGGAATGACGGTGTCGTAAACTTTTGCGGCAAAATGTTGACGCACCTCCGCGACTACCTGTGCGCTCAAATTTGTCCTGCTGTCGAACATCGTCATGAGAATACCGCCGATTTGGATATTCGGATTTGCTCCGGAATCGCGCACTTGCTCGACTACGCGCACAATTTTGACCAGACCTTCCAGCGCGAAGTATTCGCATTGAATCGGGGTCAGAATTTCATCGGCCGCTGCGAGGGCGTTGCTCATGAGAATTCCCAGTGAAGGGGGACAATCGAGCAAAACAAAATCGAAGGCGCTGTCCGCACGCAAAGGTTGCAGTGTTCGGGCCAGTCGCAGCAAATGATCCGGCATGCGGGCAATCTCGACTTCCGCGCCGGCAAGATCGAGGTCGGCTGGAACGAGAAAAAGATGATCTAATCGGGTCGGCAAAATTTTGTCAGCAATTGCGGTCTCGCCTAGCAAAGGATCGTAGAGGCTTTCTCCTTCGAAGTCCTGCATTCCGAGGGAGCTGGTGGCGTTGCCTTGCGGGTCGAGATCGATGAGCAGAATGCGTTGGGCGCGTTCCGCCAGTGCCGCGCCGAGATTTACCGTCGTCGTTGTTTTGCCAACGCCGCCCTTCTGATTCGCGATGGCAATGATTTTCATCGTGTCATCGTGGGACGATCAGCGTGCGCAGCTCGAAAGTGCGGCGGCCATCGGCTTCTTGCCACCAAAGGTCGTCGGGCGCGGGTAACATTTCAGTAATTTCCAATTCGCCGGCCTTACTCAGCCAGCGATGAAAAATTTCCAGGAAAAGATAACTTTCGAGATCGATAAAAACCGGTTTGGTATCTTTGTCGCGGCCTTCCGCGCCGCTGCGCCGCAGAGCCTGTTCGGTCGGGCGAATATAAACAAAGCGGGGCCAATCTTTGGCGGCGCGCAATCTTTCAACGGCGAGAACCAGTTCTGGCGAAATGCCGGAGAAATTCCCACCACCCATTTCCGCACTGGAGACGGTCCAGCTGCGGCGTTGGACAATTACGCGCCCGCAACGGAGCCGCGGTGTCTGCGGCGCCAATCCGAATTGGAATGGATGAAACCCAAGCGGAATGATCCAATTGCGGGCAAAAGAACCGAGATATTGACCACTCGCGCGAAGGGCGACGTCGCCATCTTCCGCGATGAAAACTTCAGCCTGCGCTGGCGAAACGGAGTGCCAGCGCGGATTACCGCGCTGAGGCGAAGCGAAGATTGCTTGCTCTGGCAGGGCATCGAAAATCCGCACCGTAGTATGCGCGGTAAAATCAGCGGCGAAGAAACCGAAATGAAAAAATGGTTTACCGCTAGTACTTGATTGAAGAGCACGGGAAAGAGCATCGTGATCGGGGCAACTCCAGTACATACAATGATGCAAGGCGGCGGCGGCCGGATGCAACTCGCTGACGATCCAGCGATATTCGCCTCGCGAAATCGCGTCCAGTGATTTGGTGGCAAGTTGCAAATCGGCGGAAGGGAAAGTGAATTCGTCGAATTTCTGGTAGGAAAAATTTTCGCGCACAAAATGGCAATCCGCGACAGTGAGTTCGTACTCAGAGAGGTGGGCGTGCGGTTTCAGTCGTTCTCGAAAAGCAGCTTTAATTTCCTGAAACGCCATCACGGCCAGGCCAACGAGGCCCGGACCGGTTAAGGGAAGCCTGGCCGTTTCACAGGTGCGCAGGAACGCGGGCAGCGGCAGCGCATTTTTTCCAACCTTGTTTAATACCAAGCGCAAACCGGCGGCAACGCGCGACGCAACGAAAGCATAATTATCGCGCCAAAAATCGATCCATGGTTCGGCGTCGGTTACGACTTCGTCGAGCATCGTTTCATTGATTTCGAATTCGCAATCGCGAAAACATTCTTCCGCGATCGGATTGACCGCGGCATAAAGCGAGCGCTGACCTGGTTTGCGTTCCGCGCCGAGTCGCGAAAGTTGCGCGCGCGCCGCAGATAAAATTTCTTGGCGCTGATTTGGCTCGGTTATTTCTGAAAAGTCCGCGCTGGACTTAATTAGTAAATCAGCAAGCCGCAACCAACGCTCCCGCGCCGGCCCCTCATTCCAGGCCGCGATATCCTCACGCAAAGTCTGGAAGGCGAAGGGTTCGAGTGCCGGGACTTCCAGCGCAGCGATCAGGATCTTTTTGGCGATCAAATTGCGCATAAGATCGAGCCCTCCATTGACGCGCGCCGCAGCGGACCTGTCTCCATTCGCGGACTGAATCAGCGCGTGGATTGACGTTGTGCCATTGCATTGCCTGACAAGTTTTATTTCCGACGGCGTAAGAGCGACCACGTCCCCGCTATCCACGAAGATGAGATGATTGTCGTTCAGAATGCCATTCGGATTAAGCCGTGGCCGGCGCTCCAAAAAGGTTTGCGGGTCGGAATTGATCGCTGCGGCCAGAGCATGCGCCGTCCAGCGTTCGAGAAAAACTTCGCGACGCGCGATCCCCGGACGCGGTTCAAAATTCAGGGAACCACTTTGAATGGCCGAACCCCAGGCGGAAGGGCCGAATTCGCCAAAGGTATCGTTCTTCGCGGCAATACGCTGGAGATAAAGGAGAAGGTGACGTTCCCGTTCGCGGTTCCGACTATTGCGCGGCGGAAGCTCGCCGCCGGAGTGATCGATCAGGTGATGAACATCGCCCGAGCCGAAGACGAGATAGCGCGGAAGAATCCGCTGGCTGGTTTGCAGCAGCGCCCTGCGCGCTCCGGTCAATTCCTCTTCAAGCTGATCTTCCAGTTGCGAACGTGCTTGCCTGGCGGCCGTCGCGACCCGCGAGTATTCTTGGAGCTGTTGTGGAATTTTATGCTCGGGAATTTTGTCGCGACGAATGGCGATGCGCCACGCTGCAAAGTCTTCAGAGCTAAGGCCGCTATCACGGCGAGTGACAAATTCCAGAGCTGTATTTTTGACCTGATGGAGTTCGTTTTCCCACGCAAGTAGATGGCGCGCGGCGGCGAGAACGTTTGGCGTCGCAAGCTCCTCAAGAACATCAAATGGAACGCCGGCGAGGCGAATTAAAAACGGCGAAGCGATCCGGTAAGCAGACGACACGCTCGCAGCAAAACGAAACTGTCGCGGCCTGACAAGTGAAACTGCAGCTTACTTATCGTGCAGCGGCAGCCGCAGGGTGAAAGTGGTTCCGACTCCCAGGGTGCTGGCCACCTCGATCGATCCGTTGTGGTCGTCGATCACTTTTTTTGTAATGTAGAGCCCGAGGCCGGTGCCGTTTTTCCCCTGTTTGGTCGTGAAATAGGGTTCGAAGATTTTCCCAATTTCGTCTTCAGCAATTCCGTATCCGGTGTCTCGCACCTGGATATCAGCGTAAAGGTCCTTTGCCTGGCAATTCACAACCACCTTGCCATGCTTCTCGGTCGCAGCCTGGATGGCATTCACAATGACATTCTGGAACGCACGCGTCAGCTGCGTCGGATCGCCGAGGACTATCAATTCTTCCTCGGCAATTTCGCAGTCCAGTTGGACACCGTTTTGCGAGGCCATGGCGGTAACGCTCCTGCAGACATCCTGGACGATGCTGGACATCGAGACTGGCTTCGGTTTGGATGCGCCGACCCTGCCATAGCTTTGCCACATCGTGAGAAGTTCACGGCAAAGGCGCACATTTTGTTCGATAATGTGCAATTCTCTAGGTGAGCTCGCGTTTCGATCGCCGTTATTCCCGTCACCGGATTGTTCCAACTTCTTGGCCAAAATTTGAACATAACCCCAGACGATGGTGAGTGGATTACTCAGATCGTGGACAAATTCAGCGGACGCCTGACCGAGAGACGCGAGTCGTTCTTTTTGCGCGAGCTCGTTGCGAAGTCGCTCGTTCAGTTCGTGCAGTTCGCGTCCGGTCACCTCGCTTTGCCTCTGCAAACGGGTCCGCTCGACGTTCCGGCCGATCACTTCGCGCATTTGCACGGCGTCAAAAGGTTTATTGATGTAATCGTTAGCGCCGAGCCGGAGCGCTTCCTGGGCGGTCTCGAGCGCGCCGAAGCCCGTGAACATTATTACGGAAAGATGGGGATCGATTTCGCGGATTTTGCGCAGGCCATCAATCCCGTTCATTCCGGGCATGCGAATATCCATCACGATTGTATCGGGGCGCTTTTCCTGTAAGAGCTGTAAGCCGGTCTCGACGTTTTCCGCAGTGTGGACCTGATAGCTCGGCTTGAGCAGCATGCGCAGGCTTTCGCGTGGCCCGATTTCATCATCGATAATCAGGACCTTGGCGGGATCAGGCGATGCAGAGATGTGCACTATGAGCGGATTAGAGCTTGGGCCGTGCCGTGTTCCATGTGAATTATCGGGCTAAAAGAGCTGCGGGACTTGGCCGAGGGTGAAACAAAAATGAGCGGCATGCAAGATCGATCTTGTGAATAAGTGAAAATTTGTGAATAAGTTCGCTGGGGCAGGGTGGATGGAAAATATAATGACTGCATTTAGTGGGGACATTAGAATTTGGCTTTTTGATGGACGCCGGAGGCTCGCCCGTTTTCAACCGTAAGCTTGTTCAGAAATCGCCTCAGGTAGAACGAGGGGATTTCTCCTCTGCGGAATCGCATCATGGTTAAGCGAAACCGCGTCGTTATTACCGGGATGGGAGTGCTGGCGCCGAACGGAATCGGGCTGGCAGCTTTCTGGGATTCTTTGCTCAACGGGCCTAGCGGCATTGGACCGATCACTCTTTTTGATGCCAGCAATTTGAAAAGCCAAATCGCCGGGGAAGTGAAGAATTTTAATCCATCTGAATATATCGAACCGGAACTCAAGCCGAAGCGAATGGCACGTCACACGCAGTTCGCCTATGCCGCGACGATGATGGCGCTCAAAGACGCGGGCTTGGAGATTAATGACGCAGATTTACCGAGCCCCACTCCGGTTGTCGTTGGAGTGAGCACCAGTGCGATGGACATTATCGAACGCTCAATTAGCGATTTCGACCGGCACGGTTTTCACGGTATGTCGCCAACGGCCATTTCTGCATTGAAGCCGCAGGCAGCTGCCAATGTCATTGCCGATCGAATCGGCGTGCGTGCGCATGCGGCGACAGTGTCTTCGGCCTGTCCATCTGGCTTGGATGCTGTTGCCAGCGCAGCCATGACAATTCGCACGGGAGAAGCAGAACTGGCCATCGCCGGCGGGACGGATGCGCCCATAACTCCTCATACGGTGGCAGCTTTTGTAGCCAGCGGTCTAACGGTCCCCCACAATGGGAGTCCGGAAAGCGCAAGTAAACCATTCGATTTAAACCGGGAATCCGGGGTCCTGGCAGAAGGTGCCGGAATGTTCGTGCTTGAAAATCTCGAACGGGCGGAAGCACGAGGAGCACGTATTTACCTCGAACTAACTGGTTATGCCGCCCAACGCGATCTTGAGCCGGCTCAGTATGGATCCGGACTGCGCAGCTCAATGGAGCTGGCATTGGCAAACGCGGGCTGCGAAAAGAGCCAAATCGATTACATATCGGCCTATGGACCTGGAGATCCGATATTAGACGCAGCCGAGATTCGATTTATCAAAGAGGTGTTTGGCCGCCACGCCTATTCCATTCCGATTAGCTCCATCAAAGGCGTCACAGGGAATCCGCTGGCCGCGGCAGGGCCACTCCAAATTGCAGCCTGTGCCCTGACGATCCGTGATCAACTAATCCCTCCCACGGCAAATTATCAGACCGCCGATCCTGATTGCGATCTCGATGTTGTTCCGCTGCGCGCGCGCAAAGCCAGAGTCCACCAGGCGCTTTTGAATGTGCGCGGTCTCGGGGGGAGTGCCAGCTCGCTGGTGATGCATCGAGTGTTTTGCTAATGAACAGGCAAGAGGTCCCGATTCTTGGGGCGTTAGTGATCCAGGCTGCGGTGGGGTTCGCTGTTTTCGTCACCAATCGCCATCGCAAGGCGACCCAAAGTTTCCTCATCCTGTCGATCGCCATGATTTGCTGGCTGGCAAGTCTCTACTTTGGTTCGACCAGCCACGATCTGACAATTGTTGCCACAAACATGCGAGTAGCATTTGCTGCCGCAGTCCTGATTTTATTAGCGTTAAACTTCCTCCGGCTTTCGACGGTCAAGCCGGACGCGACCTGGCGAGATCTCATTCGTCACTCCTGTGGATGGATCATCCTGGCGCTCGCCACAATCATTTTCTGTCAGTCAGATCTTCTGGTGAGGGGAGCACGCTTCCCAAATCAACCCGGAGCCGCCCCGCAGCCGATCTATGACTGGGGCGTCTATCTTTATGCTTACTTTTTCACAGGTGCCTTGGTTGTTCTTCTTGTCGCTTCTCTGCGCGATCTTAGGAATAGCTCCGGTAGGATTCGATCGGAACTCGGTTATTTTTTACTCGGCTCTACCTCTATCCTGGTTCTTACTCTCGGCGCCTATCAGATATTACGGTTCTTCGTTCCACCCTCTCAGTTGTTTTGGTTTGCGCCACTTCGAGCCGTACTATTCACACTGATCATCGCCTACGGGATTTCCACGCGGAAGATCATGGACGTCGGTCTTTTTCTGCGGCGCGCGCTATCTTATGGAGTTCTCACCACCTACTTGCTCGCCCTTTACGGAGCGGTTTGGTGGCTGGTAGTCCAGGTAACAGCCTCTCTTTTTTATTCAGCTGATCACACTTTTGCTCACATTGCCGCGGCTTTGGTCTGCACTTTCGCCATGGCGCCGGCGCGTGGGTTCTCTCAATCGCTAGCCGACCGTCTTTTTGTCGGTGGCCGTGGAATCGATTTTCGTGCTACTGTTAGCAAGGCTGCCGTCATCCTGGAATCGGTAACTACTTTGCCGGATTTGTTGCGTAGGTTCGCGACTACGATCGGGGAAGCGGTTGGCACTGATAGCGTAACGATTTACGTGGCGCAGCGTAAAGTTTTTCGAAAGAGCTATCCGAGTTCACCTGGGACGGTTGATCAATTCAAGGAGGAGGAGCCGTTGGTGCAATGGTTGGCCACTCATCACGAACCGCTCATCCTCGAAGAGCTTCATCGGGTCCGTGCCACCGTGACCACCTTTGCCATTCGCCGCCAGCTCGAAGCAGCCGGCGCTGCGGCCGCGGTTGGGGTTCTCTCACGGGAACAACTCATTGGCATCATGCTTCTCGGACCAAGGCTCTCCGGCCGCATTTATGGAAGTACCGAGCAGAGCGCGCTTCAGGTGTTATGCGGTCAACTTGCTGTCGCAATTGAAAACGCCGTGCTGTTCACCGAAGTCCAGAACGCCCGCATCTACAATGAAATATTACTTCAGAATTTAACTACCGGAGTAGTAGCGGCCGATGCCGATGGCCATATTACGGTATTCAACCAGGAAGCGGCGCAGATAGCCGGCTTAAATAGCAACGGAGGAGAACGAACGGTTGACGATCTGCCGGCACCATTGCGCGATATCATTCGGACTACTTTGACTTCGGGTGAGCGCCAGGAAGATCGTGAAGTTGAATTGCGCGCTGCGACCGGAAGCACATTTGCTCGCGCCAGCAGCGCAACCTTTCGTGGTCAGGGGGGCGAACTCCTGGGCGCGCTAATGGTGGTGACCGATATCACTGCAGTGAAACGGCTCGAGTTGCAAATTCGTCGCAGCGATCGCCTCGCCAGCCTCGGGACGCTCTCAGCCGGAATGGCACACGAGATTAAGAACCCGCTGGTTTCGATCAAGACTTTCGCTCAGCTCCTTCCGGAGCGCTACCACGAGTCTGATTTCCGCGAAACCTTTTCCAGCCTGATCGTGCACGAGATTGACCGGATCGATTCGCTGGTCAATCAGCTGCTTCGCTTCGCACGCCCGGCAAAACCATTGCTACGGCCGATGCACGTGCACGAAGTGCTGGAGAAAACGCTCCAACTCGTTCAACATCGATTGTATCAAAAGGAGATCAAACTCAACCGAACGTTGGAGGCAAGCCTCGATACCATCCGGGCTGACTCAGATCAAATGGAGCAGGTCTTTCTGAATTTTTTCCTTAATGCCATGGATGCGATGAAACGCGGCGGCGAGCTCACGGTGGAGACCGAAATCCGGACCGGTGATTCTCTCGTGACACATCTTTTGCCGGAGTCGGAGAACCGACACGAAGCGCTCTGCATTTCCATTCGCGATACCGGTGAGGGGATAAAAAAGGAAGATATTGCCCGGGTGTTCGATCCGTTTTTCACGACAAAGGATTTCGGAACCGGTCTCGGCCTTTCTGTGGTACACGGAATAATTGAGGAACATGGTGGACAGATCGAAGTTGAAAGTGAGGTAGCGAAGGGAACTGCCTTTCACATTTTTCTGCCGCTGGTGCGTTTTGATCAGGAAGTGGTGGCCGCATGAGGATCGCTTCCATTTGCATTCTTTACACCCAGGACGGTGACCTGGCACGGCGGGTCAAAGCTTTTCTTCGAACCATGGCACTGGTCCGCCACGTTACTGACCCCAACCGGATGGAAGCCGCGCTGCAACAGAATTCGCCGGCGGTGATTTTAATGGATCTGCGAGCTAAAGAATGCCGCGACTTGCTCGAGCAGTTAGAACAGGATTGGTCGGAATCGCTCGTCATCGCTCTGGGCGCCCTTCGCTCCGAGCCACTGCGCGAGGCCGAGCAATCCGGCATTTATGCGGCGGAGGATTTGCAACTCGATCGTCACCGTTTTCAAACTCTCGTTGGACGCGCCTTCGATCATTTAGAAATCATGCAGGAGAACCGCGATCTGCGCGAACAATCCCATTATGGTCCTCCCGCGGAACAGCCCCGCCGGAGCGAACCGGTGCTGGAGCGTGCGCACGCGCCGTCCCTGCCGCTGCTGCGTTTCCCTCGTGTCTTTCGGCGCCTCGATAATGTCGAAGGATTGCTCGCCAGCATCGTTGAAGGAGTGGCGGACGCTGCTGGCGTGACCCGCGTTGGCATTTTTTCGCGTATTCGTCAGGGGGATCGCTATCGCCTGCGTGCGGGTCTGCGTTGTCTGCCGGAAACTAACGAGATCGAGTACCACGAGCGCGATCCACTGGTCCGCTGGTTTGAATTACATGGGCACCTCGTTTCTCGGGCCAACCTCGCGCATATTGCCGCGCAAAATCAGCGGCCACTTTTGCGTCGGGCCCTCGATAGTTTTGGCGCCGAAGTGATGGTCCCTCTTTACGCGCGCGGGGAAATCATCGGCTGGCTGTTTTTCGGCCACCGCATCACCGGGTTACCATTTGATTACGGCGATCTCGAAGGCCTGATGATCCTGGCCGAGCATGTTTCCACCGTTCTCGAAAACGCGCTTCTCTACGAAGAGGTCACGCTGCAAAAAACCCTGGCGGAAACGCTCCTGAAATCGATCCCGCCGGGCATCGTCGCCATCGACGAGGACGGTATCGTTCGCTGGTTTAATCCCCCCGCCGAACCAATCCTCGGGCTCAAAGCTACTGAAGTTCTCAACCGTCCCGTTGAAGCCGTCGGCCGAAAGCTGGGCGCCATGTTGCGGGAAACTCTAGAGGCAAAGGCGAACCTTCCGCCGCGACAGTGGATCGAACCGAACACCCGCCGCTCCCTCTCGGTCGAATCCCGGCGACTGCTCGACCATCACACCCCCCTCGGTGCCGTCGCAGTCATTCACGATTTGACCGCGGAAGAAAATTTGCGGCAAAAGCAAGACCTGGTCGATCGCGCCGCTTTTTGGACCGACTTAGCCGCGAGCATGTCGCACGAAATTCGCAACCCACTCGTCGCGATTAAGACTTTCGCGCAACTTTTGCCTGAGCGATTCGATGATCCCGAGTTCCGGAAAAATTTCAATCAGATCGTTGTTCAGGAAATCGATCGCCTCGACAAGATTATCACCCAGATCAACGCGTTTGCTCATCCGGCGGAATTGAAGATGAGGCCGCTGGATATTCGCACGCCGGTAAAGCGTGGGCTTGAGCTTGCGCGCAGCAAATTTCGGGTCAACGGCGACGTGGCGGTGGAGACAGAATTGCCCGCCAATCTACCAAAGATTCTTGGCGACGAAGGGGCGCTGGCCGAAGCGGTGGCACATTTGGTCGCGAATGCGGCCGAAGCAGTCACCGAACAGAAAAAACCGAAGATTACACTTTCGGCCAAGCCGATTCACGAAGGTGGCCGCGCCAATGCGGTGCTCGTGACGGTGCAGGACAACGGACATGGGATTGCGCCGGAAATGCGCGGGAAGGTTTTCTCTCCTTTCTGTACAACAAAAGCGCGCGGCATGGGATTGGGTCTGCCGATCGTCAAACGAACCGTGTTCGATCACAACGGTCGCGTTGACATCGATACCAGCGCGAGCGGAACTGCCGTTAGCATTGCGCTGCCCGCGACTGCGAACGGCGGCTAGCAGCGGAGGGCGTCGCGCCGTCCGCGCTCAATATTTGGGACACGACGGCGTATCCCTCGATTCTTTGTCTGACCTTCCCTCTCCCTTTCTCAAGGCTCTGCCATTATGTTCGCTTGAATAGCGCTCGCCCGACTCTTTATTGAGCCTTCCATGAAGAAAGCACTCGAGGAAGATTCGATCGCAGAACTGAAGGCAAAGTTGAGAGGCCCAGTGATTGAGCCGGACGACCCGGATTACGATGATGCTCGCAAAGTCTATAATGCGATGATCGACAAGAAGCCGCGCTTAATTGCGCGCTGCGCCGACGTGGCGGATGTGATCAGCTCAGTAAACTTTGCCAGAAAACATGGGCTGCTTCTTGCCATCCGTAGCGGAGGACATAACGGTGGTGGACTTGGAATTTGCGATGATGGATTAGTGATTGATCTCGGGTCGATCAAATATACCCGGGTCGATCCGGCGGCGCGCACGGCGACTGTAGGCGGCGGATGCACCTGGGGCGATGTCGATCATGCAACGCATGCGTTCGGCTTGGCCACTCCCAGCGGAATTATTTCGACGACCGGTGTCGGTGGCTTAACTCTCGGTGGAGGAATTGGACATCTGACCCGCAAATGCGGACTCACCATCGACAACCTGATCTCAGCCGATTTGGTCCTGGCTGATGGAAGTTTTGTCAAAGCGAATGCGGATGAGAACTCTGATTTGTTCTGGGCCATTCGCGGCGGCGGCGGAAACTTCGGGATAATAACTTCGTTTACTTTCAAGTTGCATCCAATCGATACCGTTTACGGCGGGCCGATGCTGTACGAGCTAAGCGAAACAGCTGAAGTGATGAAATGGTATCGCGATCTAATTACGAGGGCGCCCGACGATCTCAATGGTTGGTTCGCTTTTCTGACGGTGCCGCCGGCAGCTCCCTTCCCGGAGCATCTTCATCTGAAAAAGATGTGCGGCGTTATCTGGACATGGACAGGAGGTTTACCGCAGGGCGAAGAAACATTTAAGCCGATTCGGGCTTTTAAGAAGGCCGCACTCGATTTTGTCGGGCCGCTGCCGCAGCCTGCGTTGCAAAGCATGTTCGACGCAATTTACCCGCCGGGTTTGCAGTGGTACTGGCGCGCGGACTTTGTCAGGAAACTGAGCGACGAAGCGATTGCCGAACACATTAAATTTGCCAACGCGCTGCCATCAATGCATTCCACCATGCATCTTTATCCAATCAATGGGGCGGCCGGGCGCGTCGGCAAGAACGAAACGGCCTGGAATTACCGCGATGCAACCTGGACCCAAGTCATGGTCGGGGTTGATCCCGATCCGGCCAACAACGACAAGACTATTTCCTGGACCAAAAGCTATTGGGACGCGCTCCATCCATACTCTGCGGGCGGAGCTTACGTGAACTTTATGATGGATGAAGGAGAAGAACGGGTGAAAGCGACCTATGGAGATAACTATCAGCGATTAGTTGAGATTAAGAATAAATATGATCCCGATAATCTTTTTCGGGTGAACCAAAACATTAAACCGAGCAAGGGCCGCCCTGTTGTTGCTACCTAGAACCCGTTTCCTAATTGATCTTTCGTCCTGTAGCCATGGCGCTCTGTCACCGGCCGCAGAAGCATCTTGTTGGAGAAGGGCCCTCAGCCTAACCTTCTCTCCCCGGGCAGAAGGAACTACCTCTTCCTTAGGGAGAGGGTTGGGGTGAGGGAAAAT
>Ga0209471_1001259_pt1 | contig 15328 bp, 10 predicted proteins | sample GraSoiAngelo_128_FD_185885 | JGI IMG/M metagenome (GOLD analysis project Ga0209471, IMG submission 185885) | Grasslands soil microbial communities from the Angelo Coastal Reserve, California, USA - 14_0927_12_20cm (SPAdes) (version 2) | ecosystem: Environmental > Terrestrial > Soil > Grasslands ...
CACGGTTCGCATGACGGGCTGTCCCAACGGCTGCGCCCGGCCGTACACGGCCGACCTCGCGTTCGTGGGCCGATCACTCAACAAGTACGCCGTCTTCGTCGGCGGCAGCTTGCTCGGCACGCGGCTCGCCACGCAATACGCCGATCTGGTTCATCGCGACCGGCTCGTGACCACAGTGCGACCGCTGTTCGAGCGCTATCGCGACGAGCGGCTCGCGGACGAGCGATTCGGGGACTTCTGCCATCGGGTGGGTTTCGCGGCGCTGCGCGCCTCCGTCCCGGTCGGCCCATGACGTTCTACCCCGTGTTCCTCAACCTCCGCGGACGCCGCGCCGTGGTGATCGGCGGCGGCGCAGTCGCCGAGCAGAAGGTGCTCGGCCTGATCGGGGCCGGCGCGCACGTCACCGTGGTGAGTCCCGAGACAACGTCCCGACTGGAGGCCCTCGCGGCGAGGGGCGAGATCGATCTGCGTCGCCGGCCCTATCGACCGGGCGATCTCGCCGGTGCCTGGCTCGCGATCGCGGGGACCGATGATCGCGGGGCGAATGCTCGAGTGTGGGCCGAGGCCGAGCGGGAAGGCGTGCTGCTCAACGCGGTGGACGACCTGGATCACTGCAGCTTCATCGCGCCTGCGATCCACCGAGAGGGAGACATCACCGTCGCGGTCTCGACATCGGGAAAGAGCCCGGCGCTCGCCGCTCGGTTGCGCCGACGCGTCGCCGGGCTCGTGGGGGCCGCGGAAGCGCGTCTGTGCGAGCTGCTGGGTGAGCTGCGGCCGGAGCTGGCAGCCCGGGTTCCCGACACTCGCGCCCGCACGGCGCTGTGGTACCGCATCGTCGACTCGGACGTGATCGAGTTCGTGCGTCGGGGCGACGATGAAGGCGCGCGCAAACGCATAGAGGAGCTGGTTCAAGACGATGCGCCCTTTGAGTCGCGGCTGAAGCCGCGGCTCGGCCCTGCCGCTGAAGCGGCGTTGCCCGTTCACGGGCAGTGCCGAGCCGCGAGTTCACTCGCGACTCGCGAGCCGGGGGTCGTCTACCTCGTCGGAGCCGGCCCCGGCGACCCTGGCCTGATCACCGCGAAGGGACTCGAGATCCTGCGATCGGCCGACGTCGTCGTATACGATCGCCTCGTCGCTCCGTCTCTGATTGCCGAAGCGCCGCCCGAAGCGGAGCGCGTGTTCGTGGGGAAAGGCCCGCACGGTGGGGGAGCGGACCTGGCGCAGCGGGAGATCAACGGGCTGCTCATCGATCGAGCGGGGCGCGGGCTAACGGTCGTGCGACTCAAAGGCGGCGATCCTTTCGTGTTCGGGCGCGGCGCCGAGGAGTGCGAAGCCCTGCACGCCGCGGGGGTGCCGTTTCACGTCGTCCCGGGCGTCACGTCCGCGATCGCGGTGCCCGCGGCAGCCGGGATTCCGGTTACCCACCGCCGGCTGGCGTCGGCATTCGCGGTGGTCACGGGACACGAGTGCGTTGGCGCGTCGGACCTCGACTGGGAAGCGCTCGCACGGCTCCCGACCCTGGTCGTGCTGATGGGACTCTCCGCCTTGCCCGATATCACGGCCCGGCTGCTCGAGCACGGCGCGGATCCCGAGACCCCCGCCGCGGCGATCGCGAGTGGTACGCTCCCGGCTCAACGAACCGTGGTCGCCACCCTCGCGACGCTCGCTGAACGTGTCGCGGAGGAGGGTCTCGCGCCTCCCGCCACGGTCGTGGTCGGTGAGGTGGTGCGGGTGCGCGAGATCTTGAGCGCCGAAGCGGTGGGATTGACGCACCCCGGCCAGCGGTTAGTATCACACCTATGAGCGTCCGTTGCGGCAGCCTGCTGATTACGAGCATTACCATCCGACTCTTCTCGAGAGGCGGCGTGTCGGCACTCGGCTGAAGACTGCAGGACCCGAAGATGCGCGGCGCGGCCTCTCGAAAGCCTCGAGAGGCCGCGCCGCTTTTTGCGATCCCGGATGAAAGCACGCGAGGGCAACGCACATGTACCTGCACGACACGACACTGCGGGACGGCACGCAGCGCGAGGGCCTGTCGCTCTCGGTCGACGACAAGCTGCAAATCGCAAGGCGGCTGGACGAGCTGGGCATCCATTACCTGGAAGGCGGCTGGCCGGGCTCGAACCCCAAGGACGCGGAGTTCTTCCGTCGCATCCGCAACGAGCGGCTCGAGCATGCGAAGATCGCCGCCTTCGGGATGACCCGGCGGGCCAACGGGCGGTGCGAGGACGATCCCAGTCTCACCGCGTTGCTCGACGCCGAAACGCCGGTGGTGACCATCGTGGGGAAAACCTCGACCCTGCACGTCGAGCGTGTGCTCGAGACGAGCCGCGACGAGAACCTCCGCATGATCTCGGAGAGCGTCGGGTACTTCCAGCGGCTCGGCCGGGAAGTGATTTACGACGCGGAGCACTTCTTCGACGGCTACCGTCTGGACGCGGACTACGCCCTCGCCACCTTACGGGCGGCGGCGGGCGCCGGCGCGGACTGCATCGTCCTGTGCGACACGAACGGGGGAGAGCTGCCCGCCGTTGTCGAGCAGCGCGTGCGCGACGTGCGCGCGCAACTCGGCACGCCGCTCGGTATTCATCCCCACAACGACAGTGGCCTCGCCGTGGCGAACGCGCTGGCGGCGGTGCGTGCGGGGTGCGTCCACGTCCAAGGCACGATCAACGGGTACGGCGAGCGCTGCGGCAACCTCGACCTGATCCCCCTCATCGCGACCCTGCAGCTGAAGCTCGGCTGTCCCGTGCTGCGGCCCGAGCAGCTGCAACGCCTGAGGGAGGTGGCGCTGTTCGTGGCGGCGGTCGCGAACCTGAATCCCGATGCCCACGCGCCGTACGTCGGCGCGAGCGCGTTCGCTCACAAAGGGGGCATTCACGTCGCAGCCGTGGCGAAGCTGCCGGAGAGCTATCAGCACATCGATCCGGCGCTCGTCGGGAACGAGATGCGAGTGGTGGTGAGCGAGCTGTCGGGGCGCCAGAACGTGCGGCTGCGCGCCGACGCTATGGGCCTCGCGGCGGGCGCGGACGTGCTGCAGCAGGTAAAAGCGCTGGAATACGCCGGCCATCAGTTTGACGCGGCGGACGGCTCATTCGAGATGCTGGTCCGGCGCTCCGCGCCGGATTATCGGGCGCCGTTCGAGCTGCTCGGGTTCACGGTGATCGTCGAGGGGCGGAGCGGAGGCGAGACGACTGCGCAGGCGATGGTGCAGCTGCGCGTGGACGGGGAGGTGATCCATACCGCAGCCGGGGGCGCGGGCCCCGTGAACGCGCTCGATTGTGCCGTGCGCAAGGCTCTGCTCCCCCACTACCCGGAGCACCGCTGCCAAGCCGCGGGTCCTGCTCGAGTCGGCGCGCGGCACGGAACGTTGGAGCACCATGGGGTGCTCGGAGAACATCATCGCGGCCAGCTGGCAGGCGCTACGAGACAGCCTAGAGCTGCCGCTGCTCCGCCGCCGGGGCTGACGATTCGTGCTCGGCCCGGCGCGTCAGCCCGACGATGTGCCGGAAATGGAGCATCAAGTCACCGCGGCGGGCGCGACTTCCGCGGGGAGAGCCGCGGGAGCCGGAGCCCCGTGGGGGACCACCTTCCGGAACAGCGGGCCGAAGCGGTCCCACGAGTCGAGAATCTCGCGCGCCTTGACGCTACCGGTCTTTGCGCCATGCTCGCGCAGGAGCTCGAGCACGAGCTCCTCATCGGGCGCTTCGAGCGCCCGCACGGCGACCATGTCGGTGTTGCAGCGGGCCGAAAAGGTTTCGGTATCGTCGAGCACGTAGGCCACACCGTTCGACATCCCTGCGGCGAAGTTGCGCCCCACCGGTCCGAGCACGAGCACGACGCCGGCGGTCATGTATTCGCAACAATGCGCGCCGGCGCCCTCGATCACGGCGATGGCTCCGGAGTTGCGCACGCCGAAGCGGTCTCCGACACGCCCGGCGACGAACAGCTTCCCGGCGGTCGCCCCGTAGAGTGTCGTATTGCCCAGGAGCACGTCCTCCCCAGTGGCACCGGCGGCCGCCGCCTCGCGGAACGGCCGGATCACGATCTCGCCGCCGGTGAGCCCCTTACCCACGTAGTCGTTTGCCTCCCCCTCCAGCTCGAGGTGCATCCCCGGCAGGGCGAACGCCCCGAAGCTCTGACCCGCGCTGCCGCGGAACCGCAGGCGGATCGATCCCTGCGGCAAGCCGACATTGCCGAGACGCTCGGCGATCCGTCCTGCGATGCGGGCCCCAACCGTGAGGTGATGGTTCCCAATGTCGTACACCCCCGCGAACGGGCGGCCGGACTCGAGCCGCGGCGCGAGCGTGTCGAGGATCTCGTCGTCGAGAGACTCGACGCCGGGACGGTCGTTGCGGTCCGCGGTGCGGCGCCGTGGTCCCTCGCCTCCAGCGAGCGGATCGGCCAGGAGCAGCGACAGGTCGAGCATCTGAGCGCGGGGCACCTCGGGATGATCCACGCGCTCCAGCAGCTCCACCCGACCGATGGCGTCGTCCAGCGACCGGCAGCCCAGCCCCGCGAGGAGCCGGCGCACGTCCTCGGCGATCCAGGTGAAGTACGCGATCACCTGCTCCGGCGTGCCGCCGAACTTGGCGCGCAGCTCGGGGCGCTGGGTGGCGATCCCGGTGGGGCATGAGTTGAGGTGACATTGCCGCGCCATGTCGCAACCGATCGCGACGAGCGCCGCCGTGCCGAACCCGTAGCTCTCCGCGCCGAGCAGTGCGGCGATCACGACGTCACGGCCCGTGCGCAGCCCGCCGTCCACCCGCACCTCGATGCGGTGGCGCAGTCCGTTCTCGATGAGGATCGCCTGGGTTTCCGCGAGTCCGAGCTCCCAGGGGGATCCCGCGTGCTTGATCGAGGACAGCGGCGACGCCCCGGTCCCACCGTTGTGGCCGGAGACCAGCACGTAGTCGGCGTACGCCTTGGCGACGCCCGCTGCGACCCGCCCCACGCCCGCTTCCGCCACCAGCTTCACGCCGATACGCGCGCGGGGATTGACCTGCTTCAGGTCGTGGATGAGCTGCGCCAGGTCCTCGATCGAATAGATGTCGTGGTGCGGCGGCGGCGAGATGAGCGACACGCCGGGCACCGAGTGCCGCAGCCGCGCGATCAGCGCCGTAACCTTGTGGGCCGGCAGCTGCCCGCCTTCGCCGGGCTTCGAGCCCTGCGCGATCTTGATTTCGAGCTCGTCGGCGCGCACCAGGTAATGCGTCGTGACGCCGAAGCGGCCCGACGCGACCTGCTTGATGCGATTATCGGCGCGGTCGCCGTTCTCGAGCGGTGCATACGTGTCGGGGTCTTCGCCCCCTTCGCCGGAGTTCGAGCGAGCGCCCATCCGGTTCATGCCGATGGCGAGCGTGCGGTGCGCCTCAGGGGAGAGCGCGCCGAGGGACATGGCCGTGGACACGAAACGGCGGCGGATCGACTCCGCGGGCTCGACCTCGTCGAGCGGGATCGGGGTGGCGGTACGGAGCGCGAGCAAGTCGCGCGGGCTGGCGGGCAGCCGGGCCGCGACGCGGGCGCGGAAGGCGTCGTACGCCTGCGGCGTGTCCGCGGTGACCGCGGTCTGCATCGCTCGCACCAGCTGTGGCGACCAGCCGTGGTCCTCGCCGTCGCGACGATAGCGCACCCGTCCGTGGTCGGGCAGCACCACCGCCGTCTCGGTCTCGGGATACGCGGCGCGCTGGCGCGCCAGCACGTCCTCGGCGATCTCGGCAAAGCCGATCCCGCCGATAGTCGAGACCGTGCCCGTGAAGCAGCGGTCGATGACCTCTGCGCCGAGGCCCAGCGCCTCGAAGATCTGGGCGCCGCAGTAGGACGAGAGCGTCGAGATGCCCATCTTCGACAGGATCTTGAGGAGGCCGGCCTCGGCCGCGGCGCGGAACCGGACCCGCGCGTCGTCCTCCGCGACGTGCGCCTGCACCGATTCGAGTGCCAGCCACGGGTGCACGGCCTCGGCACCGTAACCGATGAGCGCGGCGAAGTGGTGCACGTCCCACGCGTCTCCGGCTTCGGCGATCAGGCCGAGACGCGTCCGCAAGCCGTGCTCGAGCAGGTGCTGGTGCACGGCCCCGACGGCCAACACCATAGGGATCGGCGCGCGCTCACGCGCGGCCGCCCGGTCGCTGAGAATCACGATCCGCGCCCCCTCCCGCACCGCATGGCTGGCCGAGCGACACAATCCGTCGAGCGCAGCGCGCAGTGCGTCGGGGCCCGCTCCGGAAGCGACACCCCACGTCGCGTCGAGGGTCACGACCTGCGCGCCCGCTCCGGCGCGCAGCGCCGCGATCTCGTCTGCCAGCAGCACAGGGTGCTCGTTCCGCATGAGCCGGAGCCCGGCGGGCCGGTCCGCCAGCAGCGAGCCTCGGCGCCCGATGTGCATCCGCAACGACGTCACCAGCGTTTCGCGCAGCGGGTCGATCGCGGGGTTCGTGACCTGCGCGAAGCGCTGGCGCAGGTACCCGTACAGGCCGGGCGGGACGCGCGCGAGTGGTGGAATCGGTGTATCGTCGCCCATGCTCCACACGGCGTCGTGCCCGGCACTGCCCATCGGCTCGAGCACGTAGCGCAGGTCCTCGAAGCTCCAGCCGAACGCCACCTGCCGAGCCACCCGCTCGGCCTCTGATGCCGGCGGCGTATCGGGCACGGCCGCCGTTGGCCGCAGCAGGCGGATGCCCCGCGCTGCCCACCGGCTATAAGGCCGGCGCCGGGCCACCTCGCGCTTCGCCTCCGCGTTCCGCAGGATCGCCTTCCGGCGGGTATCGACCACGAGCACCTCACCCGGACCGAGTCGGCCTCGCTCCACCACGTCCGCCGGGTTCAGGTCGACGAGGCCCGTCTCGGAACCCGCCACCACGAGCCCGTCGCGCGTCACCTGATAGCGGCAGGGACGGAGCCCGTTGCGGTCGAGCGCGGAGCCGACGAATACGCCGTCCGAGAACGCGAGCGCCGCCGGTCCATCCCATGCCTCCACCAGGCATTCGTGGAACTCGTAGAAGCCCCGCAAGGCGGGCTCCATCTCGACGGCGCCTTCGTGGGCCTCCGGGACGAGCATCATGAGGGCATGAACGGGGTCGCGTCCAGAGCGTACCAGCAGCTCCAGCGCGTTGTCGAGACTCGCCGAGTCGCTTCCGTCCGACCAGATGACGGGTTTGAGGCGGTCCACGGCATCGCCCCAGGGAGGTCCAGCGAGCGCTGGCTCGCGGGCCCGCATCGCGTTTCGGTTTCCCCACAGGGTATTGATCTCGCCGTTGTGGGCGAGCATACGGAAGGGCTGCGCGAGCGGCCAGCTCGACGTCGTGTTCGTGGAGTAGCGCTGGTGGAAGATCGCGAGCGCCGTCTCGTAGTCCGAGGACGCGAGGTCGGGGAAGAAAGCGCCCAGCTGCGTGCCGGTGAGCAGCGCCTTGTAGACGAGCGTGCGGCACGAGAGGGAGCACACGAAGAACGGCTCGAGGCCGGGTCCCGCGTCGGCGATGCGACGCTCGATGGTCCGGCGCGCGAGATAGAGCGAGCGTTCCCAGGCGATCTCGTCGAAGCGTCCACGCTCGGCAGGCGAGGCGAGGATGGCCTGGCGGATGGTGGGACACGAGGCCCGCGCTCCGGCGCCCAGCACGTCCAAGTCCACGGGCACGTCGCGCCAACCCAGCACCGGGAGCCCCTCGCCGCGCAGCACCTCCTCGATGATGCCGGTGGCGCATCCGAGCGCGTCGTGCGCGCGCGGCAAGAAGAAGGCGCCGACCGCGAACGGCTGGCCCGGCGCCAGCGCGAGTCCGCGGCTGGCGGCCTCACGGGCGAAGAGCGGGACGGGGATCTGGGTGAGCACGCCGGCACCGTCGCCCGAACGGTCGGTGGCCGCGGCACCGCGGTGGGCCACCCGGGCCAGCGCCTGCAGCGCGAGGCGAGCGATATCGGCGGAGCGGTGTCCGGAGGCGCGCGCGACGAACCCGACGCCGCAGGCATCCTGCTCCCGCCAGGGGTCGAGCTCCCGCGAGCGGCTGTTGGCCCAACGCGATCGGTCGGCTGCGGGCATCCTGTCTCCTCGTTCGCACCCGGTCAACAAAAAACGGCCCGCTCGATTGGGAGCGGGCCGGGGGGGTTTGCCTTGAGTCGTCTACGCGCTTACGCCCGCCGTCCGCTCCCATCGGTGGGAGTCGCCGGATTCAGAATTGCGACGGTCTTCAGCGTACAGTGGTGCAGCATGTCGGGACCACCCAAGAGTATTCGCCCGAAAGCATGAATATTCACTTGCCGGCATAAATATACCCGCCCGTTCGAACCCGTCAAGGGGTGGGCGCCACCAGACGCTGCAGCTCGGTGAACGGGATCAACAGGTCCGTCATCGTCTCGTAGGTGCCGCGCTCGCGTAACTCTGTCGCCGCCCGGCGCACGAGTCCCAGCGCGGCCTGGACCACGCGTGGACCGAGGCTGGCGCGTTTCACACCGAGGCGCTCGAGCTCGGGGATGGGCGGGGCGGGAGGACCGGCAATGACGTTGAGCGGCCCCTCGATCTCGCGGGCGAGCCGGCTGATCGTGACCGCGTCGCTCACGTGCGGCACGAACAGGCAGTCCGCGCCGGCCGCCCGGTAGGCGTTGGCGCGTCGCACCGCCGCGGCGAGGCGCTCGGTGGGCGACCATTCCTTGACTTCGAACGCGTCGGTCCGCGCGTTGATGACGAGAGGGACCCGGGCCGCCGCCCCGGCCTCGCGCATCGCGCGAATGCGGTCCTGCTGCAGGGCGATATCCACCAGTCGGCCCTCGTTCGTGCCGTCTTCGAGGTTCAGCCCGACCGCGCCCGCGGCGATGACGCCGCGCGCGGTCTCTGCCGCGGCTTCCGGCGTGGGGCCGTAGGCCGCTTCCATGTCGGCGCTCACCGGAACGCGCACGCTGGAGGCGATGCGGCGCACCACGGCGAGCATCTCCCCGCGGCTGATGCGCTCGCCGTCGGGGTAACCAAGGGCCCACGCGACACCGGCGCTGGAGGTGGCGATGGCGCCGAATCCCGCGCTTTCGATCACGCGCGCCGTGATGACATCCCACGCGTTGGGGAGCACGAGGATGCCCGGCCCCCGATGGAGCCGCTGGAGCAGCTCCGCCTGCTCGCGTTGACTTGTCCGTTTCATCACCCCTCCTGACTCACAGCGGACGGCGCTGCGCCGATTCGATACAGACAAAATTGCCACGTGTCATGAACACATGTGAGGTGTCTCACATGTCGTGCGGGACGGGCTTCGCCGGGCTCATCCCGAACCGGGCATAGCGCTTGCCACCTTGGGCTTCCGAATTCGCGCCCCGGTCCACACATCCTGGAGGAAGTATGAAGCTCGTGAAACTGCTCGCGCTGGCGACCCTGTTCGTGCTGGCGGCTTGTTCCAACTCCACTATGGGAACGGTGAGCTTCTCGCTCACGGCTCGTAAGGCCGCGGCCCCGGCGCCCAGCGCCGCGCTGTCGGGCGGCGGTGCTCCCGCGCCGAGCGTCACCGCCGCGGGAGACAGTACGCTCATCGTGCTGGGGAATGACTCGGTCATCGTCCGCAGCGCCCAGCTCGTGTTGCGGAAAATCGAGCTCAAGCGGTCCGACGTCGCCAGCTGCGACGCGATCGTGGGGAACGACGACTGCGAGGAGTTCGAAACCGGGGCGACGCTGGTGTCGCTGCCGCTCGGCAGCGCGGTCATCGCGCAGCAGGTGTCGGTCCCGGTTCCGCCGGGCACGTTCAGCGCGCTCGAGTTCGAAATCCACAAGCCCAGCTCGAGCGAAGACGCGGCGTTCATCGCGGCGAATCCCGACTTCGCGACCATCTCGATTCGCGTGACGGGGACGTACAGCCAAGCAGGCACGCGCAGCCAGTTCACGTTCACGTCCGACGTGAACCAGAGTCAAGAGTCCGTGCTGCCATCGCCGGTCACCGTGAAGGAAGGCCAGACCCTGAACGTGACGCTCCGCGCCGATCTCTCAGGCTGGTTCCTGAACGCGGCGAAGACCGCTCTGGTCGATCCTGCCTCGGCTAACAAGGGTCAGCCGAACGAGGGCGTTGTGGTGAACAACATCCAGAACTCCTTCAAGGCGTTCGAGGACGACGACCACGACGGTTTGGAAGGCTGACGCAAACGGCTGATACGATAAGGTAGGACTCCTGCCCCCGGTGGCGTGCCCGTCGCGGCGCCACCGGGGGCGGTTGTTAAACGGCACCCTCGCTCCCCGTCGATCTTCCACGCCCATTTCTTCCGGCCTTGACGCCACGCCTCCGAGACTGCAAAAAGGGGGGCACCGCTTCGCGCATGCATCGGAGCTGACCCAGGAGGCTCACATGACCCGGAATCGCGATGACCTGGACCGGCGGGACGCGCTGAAGCTCATTGCCAGCGGGCTCGGCCTGGCCGCCTTGAGCGGGACGGCGGCCTGTGCTTCTACGGTGCGCGCTGGTTCGGCTGAGCCCCGGCCCGAGTCTGGACCCGCGCCCGAGCGGTTCTTCGCCGCGCCGCCGATGGACACCGTCCGGATCGGCTTCGTCGGCGTCGGCGGGATGGGGAGTGCCCACGTGCGCAACCTGATCCGCGTCGAGGGCTGCGTCATCAAGGCCGTGGGCGATATCGTGCCTGAGAAAGTGACGCGCATGCAGGATCTCATCACCGAGGCCGGATTGCCGCGTCCGACCGCCTACTCCCGGGGTCCCTGGGACTTCGCGCGCATGTGCGAGGAGGAGGACCTGGATCTGGTCTACAACGCCACGCCGTGGGAGTGGCACGTGCCGATCTGCCTCGCGGCGATGCGCAACGGCAAGCACGCCGCCACCGAAGTGCCGGCGGCGTACACGATCGAAGACTGCTGGGCCCTGGTCGAGCACGCTGAGAAACACCGCAAGCACTGCATCATGATGGAGAACTGCACCTACGGGCGCACGGAGATGATGGTGTTCAACATGGTCCGCCAAGGCGTGTTCGGAGAGATCCTGCACGGCGAAGGCGGATACTTGCACGACCTGCGGTCCGTGAAATTCAGCTCCGAAGGCGAGGGGCTGTGGCGCCGCGCGCATTCGATGCAGCGGAACGGCAACCTCTACCCGACCCACGGCCTCGGGCCCGTGGCCAACTGCATGGAGAACAACCGAGGCGACCGGTTTGCATCCCTGGTCTCGATGAGCAGTCCATCCCGCGGGCTGCAACTGTACGGCAGCGAGCACTTTCCCGAAGGCTCGGTCCAGCGGCGCGAGCGGTATGTCCTGGGCGATGTGAACACGAGCCTAATCAGAACGGCAAACGGGCGCACGATCTGCGTGACCCATGATACGAACCTGCCGCGTCCCTATAGCCGAGTCCACCTGGTCCAGGGCACCCGCGGTCTGTTCCAGGGCTACCCGGACCGCGTCTACATCGAGGGGCGGAGCAAGTCGGACGAGTGGGACCCGGCGGAAGCGTACTTGGCCGAGTTCGATCACCCGCTGTGGAAGCAAATGGAGGCGAAGAGCCGGGGCGCCGGGCATGGCGGCATGGACTACCTGGAGGACTACCGGCTCATCAAGTGCCTTCGCGAAGGGCTTCCCACCGACATGAACGTGTACGACGCCGTGGCCGCGAGCGTCGTCACACCGCTGTCCGAATGGTCCGTGGCAAACGGCAGCCGGCCCGTCGAGTTCCCGGACTTCACCCGCGGCCGCTGGAAGACGTGGCCGCGGTTGGGGATCGTCACGGCCTGACACGCCTCCGGACTGCATCAAGGCGGGCCCGATGGCGCCTACGCTGGTAGTCATGGCCGCCGGCCTCGGCACACGCTTCGGCGGGCCGAAGCAGCTCGCCTCGGTGGGTCCGTCGGGCGAGACGCTGCTCGACTACGCGATTTACGACGCGAGGCGCGCCGGCTTCACCCGTGCGGTGCTGATCGTTCGCGAGGACCTGGCCGCGCGCGTGCGCGACCACGTCGCGCGCGTGATCGGAGGAGCCGTGCCAGTCCACTTTGTCGAGCAGCGGCTCGACGACTTGCCGGGCGGCCGCCAGGTGCCCCAGGGGCGAGTGAAGCCGTGGGGCACGGCTCACGCCGTGCTCGCCGCCCGGGATGCCGTCGAGGGCCCGTTCGCGGCGTGCAACGCGGACGACTTCTACGGCCGCGATGCCTTGACGCGGGCGGCGGAGTTCCTCGCAGGCGGGCACGCAGACAACGCTCCCGGGACGTTCGCCAACATCGCGTACGCGCTACGCGACACGCTCAGCGCGGCCGGCGGCGTGAACCGCGCCGTGTGCCATGCCGATGGCGATGGGTGGCTCGAATCCGTGGAGGAGGTCGTGGACATCCGGCGCCTGGGAGATGGCGGTTATGCCGGAACCGATCTGCACGGCCGGCCGATGCGGCTCACGGCTGACGTCCTGGTCTCGATGAACCTGTGGGCCTTTACGCCCGCGGTGTTCGCCCTGCTGCGGCGCGGGTTCGCGGAATTCCTGAGCCAAGCACGCGGCGAGCGGAGCGAGTTCTTAATCTCTGATGGAATCGGGGACGCGGTGCGCCGGGGCGAGGCGCGAGTCCGGCTGTTGGGCACGCATAGCCACTGGCTCGGTGTGACGTACCCGGACGACAGCCCGCGCGTCGAAGGGGCGTTGCGGCAGCTGGTGGCCGCGGGCGAGTACCCGGAGCGGCTCTGGGGGTGAGAAGCAGATTCTTCGCGCCTGCGGCGCTCAGGATGACAGCTCGCTCTGGGAAATGGAGAAGAAGAAACGACCCTTTCCTTTCCTCTCCATTCTCGCTCCGCACAGCGGAGCCGCGCGGCGCTGTCATCCTGAGCGAGCGCGCGGCACGCGCGCGAGCGAAGGACCTGCTGGTGCATCTGCGCGCCTGCGGTCTAGAAGCAGGTCCTTCGCCCCTGCGGGGCTCAGGATGACGGGCCCGCTCGCTTCGCGAAAATGAAGTAGGAAACCACCCTCCGATGCAATATTGAGCTCCTCGCCGCCGAGAGATGATGCCGGTCGCGCGCCCCGCATGCACGACCTTCGCGGGGGATGCGCACCCACTACGTGTACATCATGGCGAGTCGCTCGCGAGTGCTGTACACGGGCGTCACCAACGACCTCCCGCGGCGCGTGTACGAGCACAAGCGCAGCCTCATCCCCGGCTTCACGAGCAAGTACCACATCACGCGGCTAGTCTACTTCGAGGAGTTTCCCGATGTTCGCGACGCCATCGCCCGCGAGAAGCAGGTCAAGGGCTGGGTTCGGTCACGAAAGCTGCGGTTGATCGAACAGGCAAACCCCACATGGGAGGACTTGGCGGACACTTGGTTCGCGCCTCGGCAGACGGCAGATCCTTCGCCCCTGCGGGGCTCAGGACGACAGGCCCGCTCGCTCGGGTAAATGGAGAAGAGGAGAGAGAACACGCCTTCCCCCGGGCCTTGACGCCACGCATCCGAGAGCGCATCAAAGGGGGCCATGCGACTGGATACCCTCGACTGGATCGTGCTTGCGCTCTATGCCGTCGTCGTCGTAGCCATCGGCCTGGCGGTGACGCGTCGCGCCGGTCAGGGCCGCCATGAGTTCTTCCTCTCCGGGCGCCGGCTGTCGTGGTGGCTCCTGGGGGTGTCGCTCGTGGCCACGACGTTCTCGACGGACACGCCCAACCTCATCACCGATCTCGTGCGCACCGGCGGCGTGAGCCAGAACTGGGTGTGGTGGGCCTTCGCGGTCACGGGGATGTGCACAGTGTTCTTCTACGCCAAACTCTGGCGGCGCTCTGCGGCTCTCACGGACATCGCGTTCTACGAGGTACGCTATTCCGGCAAGCCGGCGGCCTTCCTCCGAGGTTTCCGGGCGATCTACCTCGGCGTGTTCTTCAACGTGATGATCATGGCCTCGGTCAATCTCTCCGCGACTAAGATCGCGGGCGTGATGCTCGGCTGGGATCGCGGGACGGCGGTGCTCATCGGCGGCGCCGTCACCGTGCTCTACGCCGCAAGCTCCGGGCTGTCGGGAGTCGTATTGACCGATTTCGTCCAGTTCATTATCGCGATGATCGGGGCCGTGCTGGCCGCGGTCGTGGCGCTCGGGCTGCCGCAAGTCGGCGGCCTGTCGGGGCTGTTCGCCCACCCCGCGGTCGCCGGGCGCCTCTCGCTCTTGCCCGATTTCTCGGACTGGAGCACGGCGGCCGCCGTCCTGGTCGTGCCGCTCGCGGTGCAGTGGTGGAGCACATGGTATCCCGGCTCCGAGCCTGGAGGCGGAGGCTACGTGGCGCAGCGCATGCTCGCCGCGCCCACGGAGCGCGACGCCATGCGCACGACGCTGCTGTTCAACGTACTCCACTATGCCGTGCGACCCTGGCCGTGGATCATCGTGGCGCTCGCGTCGCTCATTGTGTATCCCGACCTCGCCTCCATCGCCGCCCGTTTCCCCCATATCGACCGGGCGATCGTGCGGAACGACCTGGCCTACTCCGCGATGCTCATATATCTCCCGCACGGCCTCTTCGGGCTGATGATCGCGTCGCTCGCGGCGGCGTACATGTCCACCATCAGCACCCACCTCAACTGGGGCGCTTCCTACGCGGTCGAGGACTGTTATCGCCGGTTCGTGGCGCCCGACAAGGACGAACGCCACTACGTGCGGGTGGGGCGCGTCGTGACGGTGGGGCTGATCGTGCTGGCTTCGGCCCTGTCGCTCTGGCTCCAAAATTCCTATCAGGCCTTCCAGATTCTGCTCCAGATTGGCGCCGGGACCGGGCTGATCTTCCTGCTGCGCTGGTTCTGGTGGCGGATCAACGCGTGGAGCGAGATCGCCGGCATGGTGATCTCCTTCGTGGTCGCCGTGTACTTCCAGTTCGTGCACACGGCGCTCGGGCTCCCGCCGCTCGCCCCGACGCTCCAGCTCGTGATCGGCATCGCCATCACCACCGTCGGGTGGGTGGCGGTGACGTTCGCCACGCCGCCCACCGACCGCGCCACCCTCCAGACGTTCTACGACCGCATTCGGCCCATGGGCCCGGGCTGGAACGGCGCGGTCACGACCCGGCCGCCGAACCCTGGGGAGAGCGTGACCGCCGCCTTCCTGTGCTGGTTCTTAGGCTGCGCCGTCATCTACGCGGCGCTGTTCGGCACGGGATATGTGTTATACGGCAAGCTGCTGCCCGGGATCGTGTGCCTCGTGGCCGGCGGCGCCGCGGCGTGGGGCCTATTCCGAACACTGCCGCGGGTCGGCTTCGAGTGATCGGCGTCTTGAAATGCGGTGCGCTCGCGGCAAATTCAATCGTCCAACGGGACGCTCCCACACATGACGACTGATCAGCTCCTCGTAGCGGTCTTGATCCACTGTTCCCTACCCGGTGTTGCTTTCGCGCAGCTGCAACGCGCCCAAATCG